>ERZ1643249.5245-NODE-5245-length-10465-cov-8.661479_pt1 | contig 10465 bp, 12 predicted proteins | sample MGYA00579263_ERZ1643249 | MGnify/ENA primary metagenome ERZ1643249 (study PRJEB29033, sample SAMEA4952264) | chicken gut metagenome | biome: Broiler Chicken; feature: Gastrointestinal Tract; material: Caecum | place: Ireland | collected 2018 | study: Broiler...
CGTTGTTTATGGTCAAAGCGGAAATGCTCTCCATTTCCGGTATCTCCTCTTTCTGTACGCAGTCCAGAAGAGAATAGGCTATCTCATCTGTCAGTTCTGCGTCTGTAAGATAAACATAGTCGTCTCCTATGGAAATATAGATTTCTCCGTCAGAGAAAGTCTCGTCTCCGATCTGTATCTCATAGGTCTCCTCTTCTGTCTCTACTGTAATGCTGTAAGCAGGGTCGCTAAGGCCATAAACGCTAAGGGCCTGTACTTCTTCTACCATCTTATCGGAGGTGATCTGAGACAGATTCTCTGCGATCTCATCCAGCAGTTCCTGATCCACCGCCATCTTTTCATCTGCTTCGTACTGCCATTCGCCGTCCTGCCGTACAAAGGATACTTCTTCTTCATAATTCCAGGCCAGCCGGGTAATATCTGCGCTGTCAATATCTATAATCGCAGTCTCGGTCTCTGACATTTTCTCTTCAAAGTCGATTCTGGAGACAGCTACCGTTCCTGCCGTGCAGACAGCAAGAATCCCTAAAAGTATCATCATTCTTTTCTGCCGTTTCATCTCTTTCTCCTCCTTACTGCCACAACAATTCCCGTAATCAGATAAATCCCTGGGATCACACCCATGGTCGCCACTTTGATCATGGAGGAATCTGCCGTGCTGATAGTCAGATATTCATTTGTCAGGCTCTTGGACCGGACAGAGATGCTGTCGTCTTTTTCACACATCATTTCCAGTACATTGAGTATAAAATCTTCGTTAGCATCTGAAGAATAAGAGTTATATGCCTCCTCCAGCATCATGGATGAGGCGATCCATACAAGCTGCATCTGCTGGTCGTCCTCCAGATCCTTTGTAACAAGAGCTGCCAGTGTAAGGGGCCCCTGGACATCCCCTTCTTCCTGCTCGTAGGTCTCAATATCATATCCCTCATCCTTGAGGAAAGATTCTTCGGAAGATTCTAAAAGGGAGGTCACCGTCACATCTTCAGAAGCTTCCGATACATCCAGGGCTTTCGATACAGGCACCACCACCTGATAATTGTCCTCCATAAGGGGATCTGTAATATCACTGGAATTCATTTCCGGCATAAGAAGGACCGGATTGCCGTACACATAATTGTCCGTATTTTCTTCTACCACAACACCTTCCAGAACAGAGATCCCGTAATTTTCCATAACGGATTTCAGATTTGGCAGCTGTTCTTCTTCTGCGGTTCCGCTGATGATCAGCACCCTTCCTCCCCTTTCCATGAAGTCCAGCAGCATATCTCTCTCTGTTTCCGAAATATCTGTAGACGGTGCATTGACCAGAATACAGGATACTTCTTCAGGAACGGTCTCCGAATTCAGCAAAGATAAGGTCTCCGTTTCCAGATTGTCTCTCTCTAAGGCTTCCCGGAAGCTTTCTGTCAGCTCCGTTTCTCCATGGCCTTCCAGGATATGTATCACCGGAAGTTCTTCTGTGGTGCAGTAAGAGATGGCAGAGGTGATCAGGCTTTCTCCTGCAAACTCGTCTGCGCTGGAATACATAGAATAATAAGACATACTGCTTGTCTCATACATGTCCTGATAGCTGATATACCGATATTTATCTCCGCATTCCACAATCACAGAATTATTATAGATCGTCTCATCTGTATAATTATTGGTAAAATCCGGGTTCAGATCCGGGTCCTTTTTCTCCACAGTTACCCTGCTGCTGTAATCTTCATAATTGTGGAGAAGCTTCTCCACATATTCGTCCTCTTCCCCGCTTGCTACCACCCAGTAAATGGTAATATCCTCTTCCAGAGAGCTGAGCATCACCTTAGACTGGCTGGAAATGGAATAAAGCTGATTGGCTGTCAGGTCTTCCTGGACGTAGCTGTCTGGCAGGAAACTCAGGGCAATATTTACGGTCACCAGGATGGCAAGGACAACTACCGTCAGGAAAAAACTGTAGCTTCCCATCTTGCTGGAGCGGGTTCCAAACTGCTCCCTGGTGTTTTTTATGTAATCTTTTATCGGGATTTTCATTAGTTATATCTCCTTTTCTCAAGTGACTGAACGGTTAAGAACAGAAAAAATACGATCACGCTGATAAAATACACTACATGGGTGTAATCAAAGATACCGTCCACAAATTCATAAAATCTTTCATAAACAGAAATATTCTCCAAAATTTTCGGAAAAAGTCCCTCAAACCATTCACTCTTATACACATACAAAGCCACTGCGGCTGCCATAGACAATCCTCCGAAAATTTTAGACAGCAAAGGATTACCGGTCATATTTTTGATCAGCAGAGCAATGATCAGCTCCAGGATCAGGATAGCCACAAGAGAGCCGTAGGCAGAAGATGCCACATACTCAGCCAGGGTAACCATATAATAATTCAGCAGCATGGCGGCAAAGCAGATTCCTGCCGCCATGGCCTGAGATTCTGTGACAGAGGAAATGAAAATCCCTATGGAAAGCAAGGCTGCCCCTGTCATAATGTAGGCAAAAAGAGATCCATAGGCAGTAGGAAGATAGAGATTCCCACTACAATCTGGGTTGTTGTGATAGGCAGTGCGTATAAAAGCTGATCGGTCTTCTGCTTTTTTTCTTCTGCAATGATCCGCATGGTGATAATGGGAATCATCAGGATAAAGGCAAAGGATGCACCTGCCAGGGCATATTCAAAATTTGCATAAGCAGCACTCAGGTTATAATACATCATATAAACTGCTACAAAAAACAAGGAAAAAGCCCCATACACATAAGCGGTCAGACCTGAAAAAAGCAGTCTGATCTCATGGAAAAATACAGCGGTCATAATGACTCCTCCTCTCTGGTCTGTTCCGTTTTCTCTTCTTCTGCAATATTATTTTCTGAAATATCTTCCGGCTCCTCCGGTTCTTCCCCGGAATCTTCCCGGGACCTGTCTTCCTCAGGATTTGTCAGTTCGATAAAGATATCTTCCAGATTTGCCTTTACAATATCCAGCTTTAAAATAGCTTTCTTGATTTCCGCAAATTTTAAGGAAAGCACCCTGCGGACGGCAAACTCTTCCTGGGGAGTGGTATAGATCAGCACCTGCAGCGTCCCATCTTCCTGAAAGATATACTCTGTCTCTTCAATTCCTTCCACAGCCTCCAGCACCTTGCGGCTTTCTTCTTCAGAAGCATCCGTAAGGATTTCGATAGAAGTTTTCGGCGCCATCATTTTTTCCAGATTCTCTGCGGTATCATAAGCAATCAGCTTCCCCTTTGATATGATCAGAATCTCGTCGCACATATGCTGGACTTCAGACAAAATATGGCTGCTTAATATGACGGTATGTTTTTGCCCCAGTGATTTAATCAGATCCCGGATCTCAATAACCTGGATGGGATCCAGCCCTACGGTAGGTTCGTCCAGAATGATCACCTTGGGATTGCCCAGAAGGGTCTGGGCGATTCCTACCCTCTGCCGATAGCCTTTGGAAAGGTTTTTGATCAGCCGGTCCGCTACCTCTGTGATCTGCGTCTCTTCCATAACCTTTTCAATTTCGTCCTTTATAGATCCTCTTGGGATTTTCTTCGCCTGGGACACAAATCTAAGATATTCCCTGGGGGTTTCCTCCAGATAAAGGGGAGGCTGTTCCGGCAGATAGCCGATCAGCTTTTTGGCCTCTATGGGCTGTTCAAAGATATCATACTCTCCTATGGAAACACTGCCGGAAGTAGCCGACAGACAGCCTGTCATGATATTCATAGTCGTGGATTTTCCCGCCCCGTTAGGTCCCAGAAAACCACAGACAGTACCTTCTTTAATGGAAAAAGAAATATGGTCCACCGCTCTGTGATTTCCGTAATACTTTGTCAGATTTTTTACTTCAATCATCCCTCTATTGTCCTTTCTGCGCAATTTGTACTGTGTCCATCTTATCTGCTCTCTGTGTTCTTTCATTGGAGTTTTTGTGTTTCTTTTATAAAAATTTTATAAATTTAAACAGTCCGTTGCCCGGCAAATGCCTGCTCGTGCAAGCACGGCAGTCCCTTGCCGGGCGTATCGCACAAAAAAAGCGCTGCCTGGCAGCCTTTGGGCTGTCTGACAACGCCTCGTTTTCATATTTTTCAAATATGTTCTTTTAAAAAGTCCAGGACGATCCCCAGAATCCGGTCATTGTCGAATCCCAGGCTTCCGTGGCTGCCGTCCTGTATTTTATAAAAAGTCACCTCTTTTCCCAGCTTTCGCATATAATGATAAAGCTGGCAGCTTTGGTTGAAAGGCACCAGCATGTCTCTTCCCCCATGAATGAGGAGAAGAGGCGGAGTCTCCTTTTCTTCTGATAAATAGTTCATCGGTATGGTAAGATCCGCAAGTTCCGGGTGTTCCAGAACATTTTTTCCTCCGATCTCATACCCCTCCGGACTGTCCGGATGGTAATGATTCTGAGAGCTTTCATAATAATTCATCAGAGAAAAAACCGTAGGGCCATACAGGTCGATGATACAGTTTACTTTGGCAGAATATTCTCCATACAGCCGGGTATCCGGTCCCTCATCCCCGGTAAATCCTGCCATCAGAGCGGTATGACCTCCGGAAGAATCCCCGGCTATGGCCATATGATCCACATCAATATGATATTCCTCACAGTGTTTCTTTAAAAATCTTACAGCAGTCTTGGCATCCTGCATCTGTGCGGGAAAAGGAGCGATTTCCGAAGGACGGTATTCCACAATGGCTACCACATAGCCATGCTCCGCCATACGGATATGCCTGGAAATGTGGTCCCACAGCCATTGTTTATGGAAGGCAGACCCCTGGATATAGACTATACAGGGCCACTTTCTTTCCTTCTTCTTCTCTTCCTCCGGGACGCCGGCATGAACCACAGGCTCCAGAATATGCATCTTCAGTATGCAGTGTACCGGATCTGCGTACCAGTCTTCCGGCTCTCTTTTGGCATATACAACATCCGTATGGAAATCCACCTGGCATCCCCATTCATCTTTTAGATCTTCCAGCACAATACAGCCTTCCGGCACTTCCTCTGACCTGGGAAAAGCTGCAGGATCCGATGTGGGAACAGGTTCCTGAAGTTTTCTTTCTTCCATAATAGGTTTTGGATCAAACATGGGACTCCCTCCTTATAAAACAGTATTTTCTTCTATTGTAACAATGTCTTTTGAAAAATTTCAAGTGCTGCCGATGTGAATATCCACCACCAAATCCAGTTCTATCTGCTCTCCGTTCTCCATAATAAGTTTTCCACTGTCTGTATCTGTCTTCCGGATCTTCCCCCGGATCCGATGGTAGGAGCCTCCTGCTTTCTTCCCGTCAGGCACAAAATAAGTAACGGTGACCACCGGTTTCTCCCCCGGAAGGGAGACTGCCATCTGAAGCTTATAATCCAGTGCCTGCTTTTCGTCTTCCGTCAGCTCCGGCTTTCTGTCCGTCTGCCTGGCGGTCTCTTTTATCACCTCTCCGTATCCGGTCAGTGCGGCAAAAGGTGCAAACTGGGCCGCCCGGTCTGACAGGGGCATAGGAGGGTGGACCGCAGACACATGATGAGGAAGATTTATGATATCTTCGTAAGTCCTCTCCTTATCCTGTTCCTTCATGCTTTGTGACCTCCGATCTGTCCGTTTCTGTCTCTGGCCGTCGCTCCCTCTTCCAGGTTCATCCCCCGCAGTACTGCATTTTTGCCGAATTTTTTCTTGATCTCCAGCACAGCCTTCTGCATCTTACGCTCCCTCTCCAGCTTAGCAGCCTCTTTCTCCTGTTCTTTTTGGACAGCGGCGTAATCCGTAAAAAGATCCAGCTGGTGAAACTCCGTTTTTTCCTGCGCCTGGGATTCCGGGATCACATGTTCCGCCGACATATTGATACGGCGTACCAGCAGATTCTTATCCACGATTCTGTCAAAAAGTTCCGTAACTCCCTGGAGGATCTGTCCGGAAGAAGAGGTGTACCCGTCTAAATTCATGGTACCGTGGGCGTGTTTGGGAATTTTTCTCCCGTACATATCCGTAGTAATCTCGCCCCGGTACTGCTTCTGCCGTTCAGGGTCTTTCAGATTATCGATATCATACCCTACTGTCAGCACGATCTGGTTGGTGACCAGCCCCTTATCCAACAGATCCAGTGCCAGCATATCCGCCATTTCCCGGGCCGCCAGCCTGGCCTTTCCAAAAGGATAAGGACATTGGAGCACCTGGCCGGATCCCACACTGCTGCTCTGAGGCTTGTAAGCCTTGATATCCTTAATCGTACATGGTTCCCATCCCCAGGCATGATCGATAAGAAGCTCTGCATTGACCCCGAAGAGGTCATACAAAAGGTCTTCGCTGTAATAGTCCCCTGGCTTTCCAAGAGAGCACCGGGCAATATCTCCCATAGTATACAGACCATGATCCTCCAGCTTTTTGGCATAGCCTCTTCCCACCCGCCAGAAATCCGTCAGGGGCCTGTGAGACCATAGAAGTCTTCGATAGGACATCTCATCCAGCTGGGCGATCCGCACTCCATTTTCATCTGCCGGAATATGCTTGGCCACAATGTCCATGGCAATTTTGCAGAGATACAGGTTGGTGCCGATACCTGCCGCAGCTGTGATACCGATGGTCTGCAGCACATCCAGGATCATCTTCCTTGCCAGTTCTCCGGCATTGGTCTTATAGGTCTCCAGATAATCGGTAACGTCCATAAATACTTCGTCAATGGAATAAACATGGATATCCTCCGGAGCAATATATTTCAGATAGATCTGATAGATTTTCCCGCTGATCTCCATATATTTGGCCATCCTGGGAGGAGCCGTTATATAATCCACCTCCAGAGAGGGATCTTGCTGAAGCTCCGGGGCCTGACAGGAAGACCCGGTAAACTTATGCCCCGGGGCAGCCTGCCGCCGCCTGGCATTGACCTCCCTGACCTTCTGCACCACCTGAAAAAGCCGTGCTCTCCCTGATATCCCATAGGCTTTCAGGGATGGGGACACTGCAAGACAGATGGTCTTCTCTGTCCGGCTTTTGTCAGCCACTACCAGATTGGTAGTCATGGGATCCAGACCCCGGTCTACGCACTCTACCGATGCATAGAAGGATTTCAGATCAATGGCAATGTAAGTTCTCTCTGGCATTTTCAGAGCCTCCTTATTCTGTCCTTTTCTTTCTGTATAGATAATAACACAAATTCCAGAATCGAACAAGTGTTCTTTTGATTTTTAATGGACTTTCTCTCCTTTGTATTCTTCTCTTATTTGTGCTATCATAAGGCAAATACAAAAAACGGAAGGAGGCATGAAATCCATGACACCGGCAGAGGCAGGCAGAATCTTAGGCATTTCTCCAAAAGCAGATCTGGAACAGATCAAAAAACAATACCGGCGGCTTATGCACCAGTTTCACCCGGATGTAGCCGGTTCTTCAAAGACCGGATACCGGTACAGCGTCCAGGAGATCAATCTGGCCTATGAAGTTTTAAAAAAAGGATCTTCAGGTTTCCAGGAGGATATCTCTTCCGGTGCTGGAAAAAAGGCTTCCTCCAAAACCCTTCACTGGGATGCGCCTTTAAATCAACACGCATGGATAGAGCGGGAGATCCTACATTATGCCGAGGACTATGAGGGAAATGTGATCGGAAATTTCACCATTGCCCGGGGTAAATACCTATGGACTACAGAAGAGGATTTTCCCCTGTTTCTCCTGAGCATTTACCGCTGCGGACAGAGGCTCCTGGATGAGATTGACGCAGAACTGGAGCGGGAAGAAAATTCTGCTCTCCGTCTCCGGTTCCAGCCGCAGCTCACTTATTTTCTGGCTCAGCAGTTCATGGACGGAACTTCTCTTCTCAGAGAACTGGCAGGCAGGGTTGCTTCTGAAAAGGAGGAGACCGAAACCTTTTATCTCCCTGCTATGCTGGAAACCTCCCATAAAAGCATAAAGCTCCGGGAAAATGAACCTCTTTTCCCTTCCCGTCTGAAGGACCACCGCCTCTATCTGAAAAACGGCGCCGGTCAGGAACTGGGGTATCTCTCCTTCCCGGACGACCGTTTCTATTACATTGTGATCCCTCTCTTTGAACAGAGAAAGGTCCTGGTAAAAATACGGGCTGCGAAAGGAAAAGATGCTGGAAGGAAAAAGTCCTCCGCCAGATATCACAGACTTCATCTGTGGGTCAGATTCTCATCAGGAGACGGGAAACAGATGCCGGAAAATCTTAATCTTCAGATCCAGCTTCTGCTGGAAAAGTACAGGAATTCTTGATGAGATATCTTCCCACGATCTCCAGCTCGTCCATATAAATACAGTGTTTCATACCCCCATGGTCTACCCTGCGGCAGCATTCCTGGAAATCCATCCACTTTACATCTTCCACCTCTGACTCCTGAAGGACCAGCTTCTTCTCATCCACCGGTTTGTCATAGACATAGACTGCGCTGATCTCATAATCCCGGAAAGGTTTTCCGTAAAACACATCTTCAAAGTATGCCTTCCGCATTCCTGCCAGGTGAAGGTCTTTCTCTTCTGCCCGGATCCCCAGCTCTTCTCCAAGCTCCCTGAGGGCTGCCGGAAGGTAGGTATCTCCGGCAGATACATGGCCTGCAGAAGAAATATCATAACAGCCGGGGTTAGAGTCCTTAAAAAGACTTCTCTTCTGAAGAAGCAGATCCCATCCGCTGCTGTGATTTCTCCGGACGATCCAGATATGGGAAGTAGGATGAAGACTGCCGTCCAGATGAGCCACACCCCTCTCCCGGACAATGCCCGCCGGACTTCCGTCTTCCTTTAAAATGTCGAAAAGCTCCAGAGGCTTACCATTTACAGAGGCAGATCTGAGGATATTTCGTCTGTCAAAGGTCACCTTTAAAGAAAAGAATGCACGCTTTTCCATCATAAGCCGGAAACAGATCTTCTCTTCCTCTCCGGCCAGATTCTGTAAAATCTCATCACATTTCGACCAGCAGGCAGTATCTGTCTCTTCTTTCCTGTCCTCCGGAAGATTCTGCCGGGCACTGAATAAAAACATATATTCTGTGGGCTTCTCCTCTCTGACCAGGGTCAAGATTCCTCTGGCCTTCCAGGAGAATGGAGCAGAATTTTCACTGCCGACTGTCCTTGCCAGACATTCTTCCGGACTTTCCCCCTCTTTCATGGTTTCCTTTAGAATCTGATACTTTTCCTTCTGTTCCAGAACACAGAAAATTCCCAGCTTTTCTGACATTTTTATACACCTCGTTCATCATTTTCTCTTTCTTAGTTTATCAGATGAACAGGAAAATGCAATTTTTTCTCTTTTCGCAGACATGATATGTCTATAAATTTTCTTGATTTCATTTCGTTATACCGATATAATAAAATGGGTGATAAATATGAGAATTAACGAATTACTACAGCAAAAAGGCATGACCAGGTATCGTCTTTCTGTATTGAGCGGAGTTCCACACTCCACCCTCAGCGAATTATGCAGCGGAAAAACCAACATCAGAAAATGTTCCGCAGAAACGGTCTACAAACTTGCTAAAGCCCTTGGTGTGTCTATGGAATCTTTAGTGGAAGAGGCTTTCAAAAAAACTCCGTCCGCAGAAGAAATCCGGGAAAATTCTTACGAATACGGACTTCCGGAATACCTGCAGCAAGATCTGGACGCTTTCAAAGAAGGGTTAAAAAACGGTTCTTCTCTCATGGATTGCCTGTGGGGGGAATTGTACGGCAGTATCAACATAGCTGAAATCAATGACGGAGCGATCACACCGGAACATGCAGATTATCTCAGGCAGAAATTCTTATGGGGAGGTAAGCCAAAAAATGAAACTCATTGATTTTACAAATTGCAGACGTATTTGGGGCAAAGCCTACAATGGGGCAAACGGGAAGAAGATTGCAGTAGACTATGAAGGTCCCAACATCCGCAGTGAAGAAGGAAGGGAAAAAGATTCGTTACTACGATTTTCTCATGTCCGGGCAGTCTGAAGACTGCAATGAGGCACTGATACAGATTGTTCCTAAAATCCACGTAGAAACAATCCAGAACTTTCTGGAAGAAGTTCCTTACCTTTCGGATCTGCAGCGAACCTTTTATCTGACCTACATCCAGGCAAGATTGGAAAAGCTCCTTCTGCCCGCTTATAAACATGCAGTCAGCCAAAAAGGATAATATGGGCCTTAGTTCAAAAGAACCGATACAATAAGTAACTATAATCCGAGAAAATTTTTCGATAAGGCTATCGCATTAATCATATATCAGGAATATTTATACATTTTATGCGAATTTGTCGAGCAAGCTTTGAGACCATAGGCTCAAAGCTGCGCAGACTGAGCAATAAAATGTATAAATATTCTCGATTTTGATCAATGCGACAGCCTCTTTTCTTGACATAGGTGTAATGATAGTGTATAGTGTGTATATGTCAACATCACATTAATAACAACAATAACCACGCTGTAAAAACAGTCTGTGACTACGAATACTGGAGGTGTATCCCACTTTGCATATACTCATATCAAACACTTCT
>ERZ1643249.5246-NODE-5246-length-10462-cov-5.142500_pt1 | contig 10462 bp, 11 predicted proteins | sample MGYA00579263_ERZ1643249 | MGnify/ENA primary metagenome ERZ1643249 (study PRJEB29033, sample SAMEA4952264) | chicken gut metagenome | biome: Broiler Chicken; feature: Gastrointestinal Tract; material: Caecum | place: Ireland | collected 2018 | study: Broiler...
CAGGATACTGTCCCGTTTGAGGTGTATGTCAAGGCCGGGACTGCGGAGCCGGAGGCGTAAATCATGAGACTGTCTGACATTAAGGGTGAGCGCACCCTAGACGTGATTGCGGACATTATAGACCCCATTGCCAACATTGCGGAGGATGAGGAGGCGTCTGCCCTGTTCCGCAAAGAAAAACTTCCAAAGGGCATGACAAAGAAGACATTCCTTCTCCAACGGGCCAGAAAGGCCGTTCCTGCCCTGTTGAAAGGACACAAGGGCGACATTATCGCTATCCTGTCTGCCATTGAGGGAACCACAAAAGAGGAGTACACGGCCTCTCTAAACCTTGTGAAGCTGACAAAAGACGCCGTTGAACTTATCAGAGACGAGGCGTTTATGACCCTTTTTATCTCAGCGCAGACCGGGGGCAGCTCTGGCTCTGCGCCGGAGAATACAGGGGCCAAAGAAGCGTAAAGGCGTTTACCCGGTACGTCTATGCCCGGTTTGAACAGAACACCAGAGACAAGGCGTACCGGGTGTATGTGACCGACGCCCTAAAAATCATCGGTGAAAACACGGCGCGATACGCCGGAGGCAGTCACATGACCCAACGGTGGGCGGACGTTATCACACCGAAGAATCAGGATACCAGAACCGGCGCGGAGATCGCGGCGGATGTGATCAAAAAAGCCGGCCTAAAGGTGGTGAGCAGAGCTGAACCTATTTGATTTGTTCGCAAAAATATGGCTGGACACAAGCGATTATGACAAGGGCGTTGAGGACGCCACCAAGAGTGGGGAAAGCCTTGCCTCCCAGCTGAGAAACGGACTCTCCAATGCTGGGAGGATAGCCGCTACAGGTATCGGGGCCATCACCACCGCCGCCGGTGCCGCTGTTGGTGGTCTGCTGGCCCTGGAGCAGTCTACAGAGGAATACCGGCAGGCAATGGGCCGGTTAAACACCGCCTTTGAGAGCGCCGGATATGGGGCTGACACCGCCCAGGAAGCTTACACCGCCTTTTACGGCATCCTGGGAGACACAGACACAGCTACCGAGGCAAGCCAGCTATTGGCTCAGCTGGCGGACAGCGCGGAGGACGTATCTGTATGGACAGATATTGCCGCTGGCGTCAACGGCACATTCGGCGACAGCCTCCCCATTGAGGGGCTGATCGAGGCGGCTAACGAGACTGCCAACGTTGGACAGGTAACCGGCGTTCTGGCCGACGCGCTGAACTGGGTAGGTATCAGTGAGGACGAATTTAACACTAAGCTTGCGGCGTGTTCTTCTGAAAGCGAACGCAATCAACTCATCATGGACACCCTTGCTGGGACTTATGACGAGGCTGCGGACGCCTTTTACCGCAACAATGAGGCCATTGTGGAGGCCCGGAACAATCAGGCGCAGCTGGACGCTACACTTGCCACACTCGGACAGACGGTTTCCAATGTGAAAAACCAGCTCATTTCTGAATTTCTCCCATCTATTTCCAATGTGGCAACAGCTTTTTCTGGTATGCTGTCCGGCACAACGGGAGCGGACGCAGCATTTGCAACTGCTGTTCAGGGACTTGTTCAGAAAGCGGTGGAGCAGCTGCCTGCGTTCCTAAATATGGGCGTTCAAATCCTATCCTCCCTTGCAAGCGGCATTGTTCAGAGCATTCCAACGCTTGTTTCGGCTATTCCGCAAATTATTTCAGAAATCGGAACGGCCATATCTCAGCTTCTACCGCAAGTGCTGGATATGGGCGTACAGCTCCTTGACCAATTTACCAGCGGTATTGAGAACGGCTTGCCTGACATGATATCCCGCATCCCGGAAATCATAACCCAATTCCTGGACTACATCACAGAGCAGCTCCCGAATGTTCTTGACAAAGGCGTGGAGCTACTCAACAACCTTGTAGACGGCATTATAGGTGCTATCCCTACAATGGTAGCTGCACTTCCAGAAATTATTACATCCTTTACAAAATTCATTGTAAATAACTTGCCAAAAATCGTAAGAGCCGGAATTGATATTTTGAAAAACCTGATTACCGGCATTATCGATGCAATCCCAGACCTGGTGGAATCCCTCCCGCAAATTATCGACGCCATTATTACCGGGATCGAAAACCTTATGGGCGGCATTGTAGACGTCGGTAAAGCCATCGTAGAGGGAATCTGGGATGGTATCGCCGGTGCAGCGGATTGGCTTGTTGGGAAAGTCACGGGCTTTTTCGACGATATTGTGGGCGGTGTAAAGGATTTCCTTGGTATTGCGTCTCCGTCCAAGCTGTTTCGAGACGAAATTGGACGAAATATTGGATTAGGTGTGGCCGCAGGATTAGAAGACAGTGAAGACGAAGCCGTAAAAGCAGCAAGTAACTTAGCTGAGGCAGTTTACGACAAGAGCGTAGAATGGCTTGATAGACAGAGCAAGTACCAAAATTTTTCCTTACAAGAACAGCTAGAGGTCTGGGAGGCCATTAAATCCCAGTTTATTGAAGGAAGTGAACAGTACGCCGACGCAGAAGAAGAAATCTTCGACTTGAGGCAGAAAATTAGAGAAGAAGAGATCGCTGCGGAGGAATCATTCCGAAGCAAAATTGAAGAAATCAGCCAAAATATTGTTGATATAGAAAATAGTTACCAGGAGGCGTTGTCAAGCAGAGCAAAAGAAATATTTAACTCCTATTCGTTGTTTGATTCAATACCAGAAAGACAAGAGGTTGCTGGGGAAAGTCTGATTTCCAACTTACAAAGTCAAATTTCCACGATGGAAGAGTTCTATTCTGGATTAGATGAGCTTACACAACGTGGAGTTGGTGATAGTTTAGTACAAGAGATCAGAGAGATGGGGCCTGGCGCTGTTGACCAACTTTCTGCTCTTCTCGCATTGAGCGATGAGAAGTTAAGTGAATACGCTGATTTGTACCAGGAAAAACAAGACCTGGCAAACAGTGTAGCAATGGAAGAGCTGAAAGGACTAAGAGAAGAAACCACATCAGAAATTGAAAGTCAGTTAGAGGCCATTACAGATCTTTATAACCAGCAATCCCCAGAAGTTGGACTTGCATTCTCCAATGGCCTTGCCAATGGAATCCGAAGCGGTATGTCCCTTGTGTCTTCTGCAGCTGAGGCGGTAGCAAGAGCGGCAGAGGATGCGGTCAGAAGTGTCACTGATACACATTCTCCATCAAGAGTGTTTGAAAAAATTGGAGAGTATATGGCACAGGGTCTTGCGCTTGGGTGGGACAACGAGATGGACAGTGTGCGCAGAGGTATTTCAAACAGCATGAACTTTGGTACTGCAAACGTGGACTTTGCATCTTCCGGTCTTGGGGTGTCGTCTGCCGGGATGGTCAATGGATTCTCCGCCGCGGTACAGAGCAACCGAGGCGGACAATACACCTTCAATTTGCTGCTCCCGGACGGCACAAAGCTGGCCTCCTACACATTCCAGCCTATGGTTGATTATGCGAAAGCAAACGGCACGCCCATTCTGAACCCCACATAAGGTGGTGAGCATATGACACAACTGATACTGGACACCGACGGATACAACATCGTTTTGCCGGAGAGCCGGAATGGCGGGTATACGGCGGAGAAGCAGCCGCTTTCTGTAGATGTGGAAATGGTCACCGGGAGAATGGTAAAGGAACTGAGGGGAAATGTATGGTACATCACCTATCAATACGGGTATTTGACAGATACAGAAAAAAATAACTTTATATCAGCATGCCAAAAAGGGCAGAGACAGACCATAAATTGTGGTTTCCTTCCGCCAAACTCAAGCGGAACATTAAGCTACTCGGGTTTCCTTGTGGTTTCCTTCACCTATCCGAAATTCATGTGGAGCAGAATGGTTGGGACAGATGGTAATTCCGCACCTGTGCCAATGTGGGGGGACTTTGCCCTGGAGCTCCGGGAGGTGAGGCCCAGTGATTAGCTCTACATCTGCCTATCAGGATGCCGTTGTAGCCGACACCAGGCGTATCTATCTTAAGGTCATCGTGGACATTTCGGATCCTGATCTGGTGTTCGGTGCCATCACTTACAGCGGGATTGCCTCCGATGTGTGCGTGCCTGGGCAGGTTGAAGATAAGATATTCCAGCTGGTTCCCTATGGCACGTTGGAAACAGACCGCTGGATTCTGGACGGCACCATGCAGATTTTCCCGGACAGCCCATCGCAGCTCAGGGAACAAGCCGGGTTTATTGGGGACGTACTCTCCGGGCCGGACGGCACCTATGAGACGCCGGTATGGGTGGAGATCCAGTTTGAAAACGTGTCCATTCTCCAGGCGTGCAGTGTGTACTTCCCCACAGCGGAGTACGACGGCGTACCAGACACATTCAACGTAGAGATTTTCCAGGGCGGAACGGCCTACTACACAAAGAACTTCACCAACAACACAGAATCAACATTCCACCTGGACGGGTTTACGGTAATGAACCCGGACGCCATCCGAGTGACGGTGAGCAAGTGGAGCAGATCAGACCGGCGGCTCAGAGTTGTGGAAATTGTACCAGGGGTCTATGAAGACTGGACAGGGGATATGATCGCCTCCTTTTCGGTCAAGCATCAGGGAGACGTATCCTGCATGACGCTCCCATATGGTACATGCAGCATAAAAATGGATAATCTGAGCCGTAGGTTTGAGCCAAGAAGCAAAGACGGGATTTTTCAGTCAATCGAGGAACGGCAAAACATTGACGTACAGATGGGAGTTCGGTTAGAGGATGGTACAGATGAATATAAGCGGCTAGGCCGTTTCTTCCAATACTCCGGCGGATGGAAAACGGGTGACAATGGGATCACCATGCAATGGAGCTTAGTAGATATTGTCGGACTCTTGCAGAGCCGTGAATTTATTCCGCCGTCCAGCCTACCGACCACGTTATCAGGTTGGGTTTCCGCCCTGGTTGCACAGCTTGGAGAAAACTTTGAGGATATGTACTCTGTTGACCCAAACTATTCCAACATTTCGGCAAGCGTAAACTCTCAAGACGATGTTCTGGGAATGAAATGCGGTGATATCCTCCGTTATGTCTGCATGGCGACCGGGACATGGCCGCGTGCGGATGCGGAAACAGGAAAATTAGCTGTAGAACCGTTATGGAACCAGGGGAACAAAATAACATTGGACAATTTACAATCCTATCCAACAATCAAAGCAAATGAGGACGTAGCAGCACTGATCTTTAAACTTAATGATGGCAACGATACGCAGTACATCGTATCTGGAAACTCCACCGCATCCAGTGAAACAAAGTCTATTCAGAATCCGTTTATTAAAACAGAGGAACAGGCGCTTACCGCGGCAAAGATGATTTTAGCGACGTATGGCGGGAACCGAATCGAGACTACCGGGCGCGGTGATATGACATCTGAAATCGGGGATGTAGATACCGTATGGCTGGATGAGTCCTCCGCCACCACAGCTAGAAGGATACAGCAAACATTTGCCCTGAATGATGGCGTTTTAAAAGATTGCCAAAGTATCCTCCTCCAGGCTGACGGCGCGTTTTTGTTTGAAAATATGGAGATCCTCACTGAGAGCGGCCAATGGACTGCCCCAGAGGAAGCGGGAACAACTCTCCGTGTCATCCTGGTAGGCGGCGGCAGCGGAGGCCACACCGGAGCGGACGGGACGTGGGACGCAGCGGGGGAAGACGGCGCGGACGGGACCGGGGCCCTCATCTGGGCCGGGACGATCCAGATCAACCCGGAGCAAACCTTTGATGTGACCATTGGCCATGGAGGAGGAATTGGACAAGACGGCACCGCCACGGTCTTTGGCCAATACTCCAGCGATAATGGCCAGCGCTACAGCCCGAGCTATACCGACGTGGCCAGCGGGAATGCCTATGGGCGCACCGGCGTGCAGTCCCCCGCACCCAATACTGGGGACGGCGGGAAGGGCGGCGAGGGCGGCATCAAGGGTAACCGGCACGAGGAAACCATAGAAACCGAGTGGAGCTGGGAGACTATAGTAGTGGTCGACAACGACCCCGGCCAGGGTACGCCCGGAACTGCGGGAGCGTCCGGCTGCGTTGTGATCTACTGGGACAAGGGGGAGTAACATGTCCTTCCAAGCCACAATTCCATCCATTGGGGACATCACAACCACCCCGGAAGTGATTGCCGTCAATGACACCGTTACGATCTCCGTCTCAGTGACCGAGGTGCTGGCAACACTGGAATACACCTGGCCCTATGCCGGGACGATCTACAGCGGGCAGGAGGTGTGGCCATGGCCTTGACAAGCGTCCGGGTGCAGTTTAACGGCACCTGGTACAACATGACCCTAAACTCCGCAACCGGGAAATATGAGGCCACGATCACGGCCCCATCCACGCCGCAGGACGATGTACCCATCCTGGTACGTGCGGTAAACAATACCGGCTACCAGGCGCAGGCGGAAGCGTCGGTGGATATCAAGTGGGAGATTGTGCCGCCGGTGGTGACGATTACGTCCCCTACAGCGGGAAGCTGGTACACCAACGCGCAGACGCCGGTTGCCTTTACCCTGACTGATAATGAGGGTGGATCCGGCGTAGACCTTGCGTCCCTGTCCTTTGTGCTGGACGGGGAGGCCCTGGGCAGCACGTCGCCGGGGATGGCGTGTACGGCCAGCGGGAATGGGTATACCTGTGTGTATACGCCCCCAGAGGCCCTATCCGAAGGGGCCCACACGGTAAGCATCACGGTGTCTGATGCAGCTGGGAATGTATCCAACACGGCGGAAGTGGGCTGGAACATCGACACAGTGAGGCCCAACCTGGGGGTCACATCCCCGGCGGACGGCCTCGTGACCAACAACCCTACCCTGACTATCTCCGGCACCGCATCGGACGCCACCAGCGGGCTTGTGAGCGTGACCATCAACGTGGCGCCGGTGACGGTGGCGGATGGGGCGTTCTCCCAGACAGTGACGATGGCGGAGGGGCAGAACGAGTACACCATCGTGGCAACCGACGCGGTGGGGCACACCAGTACCGTCACCCGGTCGGTTGTGCTGGACACCACGCCTCCCGAGTTTGTATCGGTGGATATCGGCCCCGATATGGACGCCGAGCCGCTTGGGAACAGCTTCATTATCACGGTGGTCATGAAACCGCCCGCACTGAGCTACCACGCGGAGGAGACGGTCACAGGAACGGTAAACGGGGCTCCGGCGATCTTCACGGAGGGGCAGGATTGCACCTGGACGGCCGTTGTGGGGCGGTCTAAGGATGACACATACGCGGTCGTGCTCCACGCCCAGGACGCGGCGGGCAACACAGCGGACTACTCAGTGACCTTCCCTTGCGGGCTGGACAGCAAATGGGACTGGACGCCACCGGAATACCTCAACTGCTGGGACTTGAACCGGATCGAGCGAAACACGCGGTATCTGTACGACTGGCTCCAGCAGGAGGGCTACGGCACACAGGAATTGACCACAAAGACAGATTGGACGAAAGAAGATATCCCCTTGTGGTCGGATATTTTGAGGGTTCGTCAGAACGTGGACTACCTCCAGGAATGCTATTTTGCAATCCCAGAATGGCGGGAGATCGTTTACAACAGCACGATAGACTCAGGGCAGATGAACGCATTCGAGTGGGACTTGCACCTCATTGATTTGTGGCTGTCCCGCATGGTGAGCTTCAAGGTCTACTCTGGCACGATATACGCGGGCATGTACCCGTGAGAAAGGAAGGATTGATATGCAGGATAGAGTTTCGGCAACACCTGGCAGAATGCTAATTACACCGGAAAACGGGCAACCGGCGTTCTACGCCACGGTGGAAATGGCGGATAACCCAACTGTGGAGGGCACGCCGTTGAATAAGGCGAACTTACTTACGGATGCTACGGCGGCGCTGTTTGGGCTGGGAAGTGAAGCTGTTCCAGACGATTTATTTATTTTGTTAGCACCATCTTATCTAAAAGCCTTAAACTCTTATGTTGTCTCTAACGAAGATGAAACAATAATTTTCAGGTTTAACGATGCTGGATTTGATTTTTCAAAAAAATATTATGTAAAGGTAGATATACCAGAGACAGAAGGATCTGCATCTAACGTTGATGGTGGAATGAACGCACGCAATTATTCATCATCTGAATCGTATGCAGTTAAACTAAGTTACAAAGGAAACGTTACTTCAAGTTCTGTTCCAGAAATCACCTTAAAATCGCGTTCTTGCTTTGTTCATATAAACTTTTCCAATAACAATGTAAATGGGCTCCCTGTTCATGTCCATCTTACTTCGATTGCAAGTGGTACTGCTAGCGCATTTCAAGGTGCTATATTTGCAAATAAAACAAGTGGAATCGAAAGGGTTAATTTATATGACCTTCCACAGGGAACGATTATAACTTTATATGAGGGTGGGGTATATGCTAACTAATGTAGTTATATTACATTTGGATGGGAGTAAAGAATTTACGAAAGAAGATATTCCTGAAGAGACTGAATCTATTTCTTTTACCGCAACCCAGGAAGACCGCCTCTCCGCCCTGGAAAGCGCCATGCTGTCCATGATGGGGGTGAACACGGATGTATGAGTTTATCCGCATCCAGTACGCCCTGGGGCGCATCACAGCTGAGCAGGTACGGGCCTTTGCCCCACAGTACATCACCGCTGAGCAGGCGGAGGAGATCATCAACGGCACCAACGCCGATTGACGGCGTGGTAAATATGAAAGGAGATATCGCAATGAAGCTTACCGACTACGCATGGGAGATTTTTGACATCGCCAAGGAACAGGACAAGGACATCGGGGTGGCGCGGGACATGTTCGTGGCCAACCTGGAGAACGCCGGGGTGGAGGGCGCGCCCCACTACGCCGGCGCCGACGGCCTGGACTACACCGCCCTCAAGGGCGAGTGGGAGGCCATGGACGCCCAGGAGCAGGGGGAGGCCAAGGAGGGCTTTACCGCCCTCACCAGGGAGCACTACCAGGAGCTCACCGCTTGCCGCCGGGAGGGCGACCGGGAAGGCTTTGAGGCCATCGTGGCCGAAGCCGGTGAGTAAGTACATCGCACGCATCCCCCTGGGGGCTGTGGAGCGGATCGCCATCGTGTTTGGCGGCGGCCGCTCCATGGCCCAGGTGAAGGGGGACGCCGACTACATCATGAACGCCGGGTTCTATGACATGACCACCGGCAAGCCCGTGGGGCACCTGAAAGCGGACGGGACGGTGTACGCAAAAGAGGGGTGGACGAGCTGGGGGTACGCCTGGGGGCAGGGCGGTGATATCAGGATGGAGCAGCTTCCTTCTGATGCGGCCAGCTACCTCAGCGGCGTGCCGCTGCTCACCCCGTGGGATGGGCTGGACGCCAAGCTGTCTTACCCCGCCGAGGTAGGGGGCACGCGCCCCCGCACGGCCCTGGCGCTGGCGGGAGACGCCCTGCTCCTGTACTGTGCGGACAGCCCCACGACGCCGGAACGGCTGCGGGAGGAGCTGCACAGCCTGGGGGCGGGGACGGCCCTGATGCTGGACTCCGGCGGCTCCTCCCAGTGCGATTTCCAGGGGGAGCGCATTGACAGCGCCCGGCGGGTGCACAACTACCTGGCCGTATGGCTGAAAAAGAGGAGTGATACGGATTTGAGCAATCAGAAGAAGGTATGCCTGGACCCCGGCCACGGGGTGGAGACGGCCGGCAAGCGCTCTCCCGACGGCACGTACCGGGAGCACGAGTTTGCCCTGGACATGGCAAAACGCATCAAGCCCATCCTGGAGCGGCACGGCGTCCAGGTGGCCATGACCCGCACGGATGAGCACGACGTGAGCATCGCCCAGAGATACCAAACCGCGAATGCGATTCAAGGGCTGAACCTGTTCGTCTCCCTGCACTCCAACGCCGCGGGGAGCGGCGCGGACTGGATGAGCGCACGGGGCTATGGCATCTACACCAGCACCGGGCCGGAGACCGCCCAGCGCAACGTGGCGGCCCGCAAGGTCATCGCCCGCGCGCTGGAGGCCGGGCTGGCCCTGTGGGGGGACGGGATTTTTCACGATGAAAACAAGGGCATCTCCGTGCTGTGGAAGACCGACGCCCCCGCCATCCTCATCGAGCACCTGTTCCACGACAACCGGGAGGACGTGGCCCTGCTGAAAGACAGCGCGTTCCGGGACAAGCTGGCCCAGGTGGATGCCAAGGGCATCCTGGACTATCTGGGCATCGCCTGGCAGGAGGCCGACCAGACTGGTACCGCCGACCAGACCCAGGACAAGGCAGACGAGCCCTCCGCCTGGGCAGCTGCCGCGTGGGAGAAGGCAAAGGAGATGGGGGTCTTTGACGGTACCGATCCCCAGGGCGCGCTCACCCGGGAGATGGCCGCTGTGGTGCTGGACCGGCTTGGCCTGCTGTGAGGGGGTGAACTAGATGGATATCGCATCGTTGGGGATCGGCTGTGTAGCAGCTATCACCGTGATCTGCTTTTTGGTGGGGCAGGTGGTGAAGGCCACAGGGCTGGACAACAAGTGGATCCCTATT
>ERZ1643249.5248-NODE-5248-length-10458-cov-4.329136_pt1 | contig 10458 bp, 8 predicted proteins | sample MGYA00579263_ERZ1643249 | MGnify/ENA primary metagenome ERZ1643249 (study PRJEB29033, sample SAMEA4952264) | chicken gut metagenome | biome: Broiler Chicken; feature: Gastrointestinal Tract; material: Caecum | place: Ireland | collected 2018 | study: Broiler...
TTTAAAAGAGGTTTTTCGACAGGCTGCGACAGGCTTTTTGAAGCCTGTCTTTTGTTTTATCTGAACAAATTTCCATCTGTTGCCAAATAATTTGTAAAAAAAGTGTGAACGAAGGTCTAACCGCTGTTTTCGCTAAAAAAAGTAGTTGCAAATTGCGTTGGGAATGGTTATAATATAGATTAGTGGTGAATAGCGGTGTGAAATGGTGAGCAGTTCCACAATTTGAAGCAGGAATCCCTGCGAAAGGGAGCTTTGGGAAGGAGGCGGCCGGGATGCTGATTGGGGAATATCCTTGCAGCGTCGATGTAAAAGGGCGCCTGAACTTCCCGGCCAAGCTCCGGGAGGATTTGGGGGAACGGTTTATCATTTCCAAGGGGCTGGGTGACCGCTGCCTTTGCGTATATTCCTTGGAGGAATGGGAGGCCCGCCGGAAAAAGCTGGCGGCTCTGCCTGCCTCGGAGATGGACGCCTTGCAGCGTTACCTTTTTTCCAGCGCCTGCGAGGCCGAGCCGGACAAGCAGGGGCGGATCGTGATTCCCCAGAACCTGCGGGACTTTATCCAGGTGGAAAAGGAAGTCATGGTCATCGGTTCCGACAACCGCTGTGAAATCTGGACCAGAAAGGACTGGGACGCTATCCAGCAGGAATTAAGCCCGGAATTTATCAAGGATTTGGTCCGGAAAGCCGGCTTTTAACGAAAAATGGAGGGAATCATGGAATTTCAGCATATACCGGTGATGTTGGAGCCTTGCATGGAGGGGCTGAATATCCGGCCGGATGGGATTTATGTGGACGGCACTGCCGGAGGGGCGGGGCATTCCTCGGAAATTGCCCGCCGCCTGACAACAGGGCGGCTGATTTCCCTGGACCAGGACCCGGACGCAGTGGAAACCGCTTCCCAAAGGCTTTCGCAGTTCCCCTGCGCCCAGGTGGTGCGGGCCAACTTCCGGGATATGCGCCAGGTTCTGGATACCCTTGGAATCGATAGGGTGGACGGCGTGCTTTTGGATTTGGGGGTTTCCTCCCACCAGCTGGATACGGCGGAACGGGGGTTTTCCTACCAGAAGGACGCGCCTTTGGATATGCGGATGTCCCAGGAAGGGGTCAGCGCCAGGGATTTGGTCAATGAAGCCCCGGCCGCGGAACTGGCCCGGATCTTTCGAGAGTACGGCGAGGAAAAATTCGCCTGGCAGATTGCCCGGAACATTGTAAGGCGGCGGGAACAGGCCCCCATTGAAAGGACCATGGAGCTGGCGGAGATCATCAAATCCTCCATGCCGGCGGCGGCCAGGCGGGAAAAAAACCCCTGCAAGCGTTCCTTCCAGGCTCTGCGGATTGCCGTAAACTCCGAGCTGGACGCCCTTTCCCAGGGCATCGACGCCGCTTTTGACTCCTTATCCCCCGGCGGAAGGCTCTGCGTCATTACCTTCCATTCCCTGGAAGACCGGATGGTCAAGCAAAAATTCGCGGACCTTTGCCGCGGCTGCATCTGCCCCCCGGATTTCCCGGTGTGTGTGTGCGGCCACACCCCGGCGGGGAAGCTGCCCAGCCGGAAGCCCATCCTGCCGGATGAAGAAGAGCTGGCCGCCAACCGGCGCAGCCAAAGCGCAAAGCTGCGCGTGATCGAGAAAATCAAGGACCGCCAGCCGGAATAAGCCGGCCGATCCTGTCAACGGAATGTAATAAAGAAATGAGGCGTTTCCTGTATGACACAAAATACCAACCTGGCTTATGATTTGCAGCGATTTGAGGAGCAGACTCCTAAGACCAGCCCGAAGCTTACCGTCCGTACCGCCCAGAGGACCGTGCATCCGGTGAAAATCGTGATGGTTGCGGCGCTGGCTTTGCTCATGGGATTTACCCTGCTTTACAGCCAGGTGGTAATTACGGAGTTAAACGGCCAGATTGCGGCAAAACAGGAAGAACTAAACACCCTTCAGGCGGAAAACGTCCGGATGCAGACGGAGCTGGAAGGGAAAATGTCCTTGACGGAAATTGAAGAAAAGGCGGTAGGGGAATACGGCATGGTAAAACCGGATAATTCCCAGGTCAGCTATGTGAAGCTGGAACAGGAAAACAAGCTGGAAGCCACAAAACCGGAAGAAAATATCTTTGAACAGATTGTCCGCTATATCCAGGACCTGTTTTAAGCCGCGTCCGGGCCGCCAGGTACGGATGCGTCCCACAGGCTGCGCTCTGTGGGAAATGCAGCGGGATTTTGCAAAAGGCTGCATAAAAAAGCGCCTTTTTCCATACATATCAAATGGCGGGAGGTTGAGATGGCAAAATCTTAACCTCTTCTTGTTATCATGCGGCGAAAGGGGAAGTGCACCATGGCAGACGGAGCTGGAAAAAAGATGAAGCAGCGCACGCTGGCGATTTGCTGTTTTATGACGGTATTTTTAGGCTGGATCCTTTACAATCTGGTTTACCGGTCTTTAATTACCGGGGAGGAATTGAAAGCCCGGGCGGCGGACCAGCAGCTCCAGGATATCAGCATTACAGCCAACCGGGGGACGATTTACGACTGCAATATGAACGTACTGGCTCAGAGCGCCACGGTTTGGGACGTAATCCTTTCCCCAAAGGATTTTTACAAAGCGAAAAACAGCCTGAAGGATGAGGAAGGGAACGATCTTTCCCAGGCGGAGAAGGACGCCTATGAGCGGACCATGATCGACGGCCTGGCGGAAATCCTGGAAGTCGAGCCTTCCAGCATTGAGGAGCATTTGACCCACACCGAAAGCATGTACCGGGAATTAAAGCGCAAGGTGGTCAAGGACGTTGCTGATGAAGTAACGGCATTTGTGGCGGACAACGACATCGCCGGGATTTATTTGCAGGTCAACACCAAGCGATTTTACCCTTACGACGACCTGGCTTCCAGCGTCATCGGCTTTACAAACTATGACAACCAGGGCGTTTACGGCCTGGAAGCCGAGTACAACAGCATCCTGTCCGGCACCCCCGGCCGCCAGATCTCGGCCAAAAACGCCGTGGGGGAAACCCTGCCCACTTCTTATGAGCAGTATTATCCCGCCCAGGACGGCAACTCCCTGGTGCTGACCATCGACCAGGTGGCCCAGCATTACCTGGAAAAGACCCTGGACGCCACCATCGCCCAGCACGCCCCGGCGGAAGGCGCTGCGGGAATTGTCATGGACGTCAACACCGGAGGAATTCTGGCCATGGCCTCCATGCCCAACTGCAACTTAAACGAGCCTTACGTCCTGACGGATGAAGCTGCGGCCGCCGCTATTGACGCCATGGCGGACGGCGACGAAAAAACCGCCGCTTTGCAGGCGGCCCGGGAAAAACAATGGAAGAATAAGGGCGTTACGGATATTTATGAGCCTGGCTCCGTTTTTAAAGTGGTAACCGCCTCTGCGGCTTTGGAGGAAGGGGCTGCGACCTTAAACTCCAGCTATAATTGCAAGGGTTCCGTCATGGTAGACGGCTGGCCCCGGCCCATCCACTGCCATAACCACGCGGGCCACGGCTTGCAGACTTTCACCGAAGCGGTGGTCAATTCCTGCAACCCGGCCTTTATCTCCATCGGCAGCTCCCTGGGGGCACACCGGTTCTTCCAGTATTTCGACGCCTTCGGCCTGACGGAAAAAACAGGCATCGACCTGCCCGCCGAAGCTCAGAACAGCTATTATACAGAGGACCGGTTAAACGCCGTCAGTTTGGCGTCCTGCTCTTTCGGCCAGTCCAACACCGTAACGCCCATCCAGATGATTACCGCGGCTTCAGCGGCTATTAACGGCGGGAAGCTGCTGACCCCCCATGTGGTCAGCAAAATCTTAGATTCCGACGGGAATACCGTGGAGGAATTCGGCACGCAAGTCCGCCGCCAGGTCATTTCAGAAGAAACCTCCAAAACCATGAGCGAGGTTCTGGAGCAGGTGGTTTCCGCCAACGGCGGCACCAACGCCTATGTAAAGGGCTACCGCATCGGCGGAAAATCCGGTACGGCCCAGAAGCTGAATAAAGAGGAAGATGTTTACATCTTTTCTTACTTTGCCTTCGCCCCGGTGGACGATCCCCAGGTGGCCTGCTTAATTTTGGTAGACGAGGCGACTTCCGGCGCGGAATACGCCAATACTGTGGTTGCCCCCGCCGTTTCGGCTTTAATGTCTGACCTTCTGCCTTACCTGGGAATCCAGCCCCAGTATTCTGAGGAAGATGAAAAGACCCAGGACATCAGCGTCCCTGGCGGCCTCATCGGCACCGACGCGCTGACCGCCCAGAGCAAGCTGCTGACCAAGGGCTTAAACTGCACCATCATCGGGGAAGGCAAGGAAGTAGTCAGCATGTACCCCAAATCCGGCGCCAAGGTTGCCGGGGAAAGCACCGTCATCCTCTATACGGATGACCGGGAAATGGAAACGGCCACGGTGCCCAATGTGGTGGGGCTGACTCCCGCCCAGGCCAACCAGCAGCTGACCAACGCGGGACTAAATATCCGCATTACCGGCGGCGCCGCCCAAAACAGCAACGCCAAGGTGACCAGCCAGGATACGGAGGCCGGCGCGTCGGTGCCCAAAGGGACCGTGGTCACCATCGAATGCCTGATCCAGGGCGAGGACGGGGAATAACCCCGAAACAGGAGGAAAATCGGAATGAAACTTTCAGAGCTTCTTGCCAATGTTGAAACGGCCGGTTCTTTTGAGGACCGGGAAATCCGGAACATGACCTGCGATTCCCGCAAAGTGGGGGAAGGAGATGTGTTTGTCTGCATCGCCGGCGGCACGGCGGACGGCCATGACTTCGCCCAGAAAGCCTTGGAGCAGGGAGCGGCGGCCATTGTCTGCCAGCGGGATTTGGGAATTGCCGGGCAAATCCTGACCTCGGACACCCGGAAGGCGTACAGCCGGATGGCGGCGAATTTTTACGGCAATCCGTCCAAGAAACTGCGCCTCATCGGCGTTACCGGCACCAAAGGGAAAAGCACCGTTGCCACATTGATTAAAGCGGTTTTGACGGCCGCCGGGAAAAAGGTGGGGCTTATCGGCACCATCCAGAATGAAATCGGGGATAAAATTATCCCCGCCGATAAAACCACGCCGGACGCCCTGGAGCTGGAATCCCTTTACGCGGACATGGTGAAAGAGGGCTGCGAGTACTGCGTCATGGAGGTTTCCTCCCATGCTTTGGACCAAAACCGCATCGGCAACAGCCATTACGAGGTGGCGGTGTTTACCAATTTGAGCCACGAACACCTGGATTACCACAAAACCATGGAAAATTACTTTGAAGCAAAGGCAAAGCTCTTTTCCATCTGCGATACGGCGGTTATCAACGCCGACGACCCCTACGGACAGCGCCTGCTTTCCCAGTGCGCCTGCCCGTCCTTAGCCTTTTCCATGAAGGAGGAAACGGCGGGGCTGCGGGCCTTTGACGTCCAGCACCATCCCGACAGCGTGGAGTTCCGTTTCTGCTATGAAGGGGTGGAAGGGAAGCTGAAATTCGCCATGCCCGGTGACTTTTCCGTCCGCAACGCCCTGGCGGCCATGGGGGCCTGCCTCCAGCTGGGGGTCTGCCTGGACACCATTACCGGCGCACTCCGGGCAGTGGCCGGCGTCCGGGGCCGCAACGAGATTATCCCCACCGGCCGGGATTTTACCGTCATCTGCGACTACGCCCACTCCCCGGACAGCATTGAAAACATCCTGTCCTCCTTAAAAGAAACGGTTCACGGCCGGCTGGTGGCCCTCTTTGGCTGCGGCGGGGACCGGGACCGGACAAAACGCCCCCTGATGGGGGCTGCGGCTGCGGCTTACGCGGATTTTGTCTACGTCACGTCGGATAACCCCCGCACCGAGGACCCGGAAGCCATTATCCGGGAAATCCTTCCGGGAGTGGAGGGCCACGGCACCCCCTATGCCGTCATCCCTGACCGGCGGGAGGCCATTTTCCAGGCCATCCGGGACGCCAAGCCCGGCGACACCATTGTCCTCTGCGGCAAGGGCCACGAGGATTACCAGGTCATCGGCCATGAAAAACGCCATTTTGACGAACGGGAAATTGTGGCGGAGGCTTTGGCGGCTTTAAACTAGCCGTTTCATAAAACACAGGATAAAAAGGAGGACTTTCCTTTGGAGAATATGCAGCTGCGGCAGATTGCCGGGGCGGTGGGCGCGGAATGCACCGCCGACTGCCCGATTACCGATATTGTGACCGACACTTCCCAGGTGGTTCCGGGCTGCGTCTTTGTGGCCCTGAAGGGCCAGCGGTTCGACGGACATGACTTTATCCCCCAGGCCGTAAAAGCCGGGGCGTCGGCGGTAATAAGCGAAAAACCTATGGATGCCGGGGCGCCGGTGCTGGTGGTGGAGTCCACCCGGAAGGCGCTGACGGAGCTTGCCCGGTATTACCGGGGGCTGTTCCACACCTTTGTGGTGGGGGTCACCGGCAGCGTGGGCAAAACCTCCACCAAGGATATGATCTGCGCGGTGCTGCAAATGAAGGGGAAAACCCTCAAAACCCTGGGGAATCTGAATAATGACATCGGGCTTCCCAAAACCCTGTTCCGGCTGGATTCCAGCTACAAAAACGCCGTCATTGAAATGGGGATGTCCCATCCGGGGGAAATCGCCGTCCTGGCCCGGGCGGCCCGGCCCAGCGTCGGGGTCATTACCAATATCGGCGTTTCCCACATCGAAAACCTGGGCAGCCGGGAAAATATCTTAAAAGCCAAGCTGGAAATCACGGAAGGCATGAACTCCACCGCCCCTTTGGTCTTAAACGCCGACGACAAGCTGTTGGCCGAGGTATATAACCAGGTGGAACGGGACATTATTTACTATGGGATCAACTCCGGTACGGCGGACGTCCAGGCGGAAAACATCCTGGAGCAGGACGGCAAAACCTTCTTTGACGTGCGGTTTTACGGGAAAATGGTGTCCGCCATGATCCCGGTCTTGGGGCGGCACAACGTTTATAACGCCCTGGCGGCCTTTTCCGTAGGCCTTGCCGCCGGGATGCACCCGGAGGACATTGTGGCGGGGCTCCGCAGCTACGAGCCCACGGCCATGCGGCAGGACATTATCCCCCTGGAAAACGGCGTCACCGTCATTGTGGACTGCTATAACGCAAGCCCCGATTCCATGAAGGCCTCCTTAAGCGTCCTGTCGGGGCTTTCCGCCAAGCGGCGGGTGGCCGTTTTGGGGGATATGCTGGAGCTGGGGGACTACGCTTCCAAAATGCACCGGAAGGTGGGGCGGTACGCTGTGGAAAACCATGTGGACGCCCTATTCTGTTTCGGGGAACATGCCAAGGAAATTTTGGAAGGGGCCAAGTCGGCCGGGCACTTGTACGGCCGCAGCTTTGATGATAAAATGGAAATGGCCGAGTACCTGAAACTGTGGCTCAAGCCCGGCGACGCCATCCTCTACAAAGGCAGCCGGGGCATGAAGCTGGAGGAAGTCATTGAAAAGGTGCACGGCATCCCCGTCACCCATTGACATCGGAAACGAAAAAAGATAAAGGCAGGTTTGACAATATGGAGAGCATCAGCTGTTTTGGGGCGGCCTTGGCCGCTTTTGCGGTGGGCGCGGTTACCGGGAAATTCCTGATCCCGTTTTTGCGGAAGATCAAATTCGGGCAGACAATTAAAGAAATCGGCCCTACCTGGCACAAAAACAAACAGGGGACTCCCAACATGGGCGGTTTTATTTTCATTGCCGGCTCGGTTGTGGGAATTTTGCTGGGCTACCTGATTTACATGGCGGGAACAGAGTCCGGGAATATGGACACCGTTGGCAGCGTGAAACTTTTCGCCGGCTTAGGGATGGCTTTGGGCTGCGGGTTTATCGGCTTCTTGGACGACTACATTAAGGACGTCAAAAAGCAGAACCTGGGGCTTCGGGCCAAGCAGAAGCTGATTTTGCAGCTGGTGGTGGCGGTGGCCTATCTGGCGGCCATTTACCTGGCGGGGGACACCTCCACGGTGGTGATTTTGCCCTTTATCGGCCAGCTGGACTTGGGCATTTTTTATTACATCCTGGCAATTCTGTTTATCCTCTTTATTTCCAACGCCGTGAACCTGACCGACGGCATCGACGGCCTGGCCGGGTCCGTGACCTTTATCGTCTGCCTGGCGGCGCTTGTCATGTCCGGCATTTTGCAGATTTCCGGCATGGGAATCTACGCGGCGGCCCTGGCCGGTGGATTGCTGGGCTTCTTGATTTACAACTTCTACCCGGCCAAGGTGTTCATGGGGGACACCGGCTCCATGTTCTTGGGCGGTTCCGTCCTGGCCCTGGGCTTCGGTCTCAATCTGCCGGTGCTGATTTTGGCCTTCGGCATCATCTATGTAGTGGAGGCCCTTTCGGTGATCCTGCAAGTCATCAGCTTTCAAACCACCGGCAAGCGCATCTTTAAAATGAGCCCTATCCACCATCACTTTGAAATGTGCGGGTGGAGCGAGAAAAAAATTGTGGGGGTATTTTCCTTAGTGACGGTATTGGGCTGCGCCGTATCCGTTATCGCCGTGCTGAACATCTGAAACATCGACCAAAACAGGGGGGATTTCTTTGACGACCAATACCACTTCCCGCGGCCGGAAAAGGCCGGCGAACCAAGCCCGGAAAAAGACGCGGCCGCATTCCCGGATCATCGAGTTTCCCACGGGCGCTGTCCGGGAGGAAGGGGTAAACGAACGGCCCAAGCAGGGGAAAATGGATATTTCCTTTTTCTTCCTGGTGATTATTTTGCAGACCATCGGGCTTATCATGCTCTTTTCCGCCAGCTACGTGACGGCTTTGCAGGAAGAGGGCAACAGCCTTTTTTACGTCATCCGCCAGTCGGCCTACGCCATTGTGGGCCTTATTGCCATGGTGATTGCTTCCTATATCGATTACCATTTCTGGAGAAAACTCAAATGGGTGATTTATTTCGGCGGCATGGTGCTGATGGTGGCGGCGCTCTTTTTCAAAGGCGTCGCAGGCGCGAAGCGGTGGGTCTATATTGGAGGGATGTCCTTCCAGCCCTCGGAAATCATGAAATTCTCCATCGCCGTCCTCTGCGCCCACCTGATTGCCGCCAATTATAAGCGGATGAAACAGCTCCGGTACGGCTTCTGGCCCTTTGTCATTGTCCTTGTGCCGGTGCTGGGGCTGATGGTGCTCCAGCGCCACCTGTCGGGCCTGGTGATTATCGCCCTCATCGCCGGGACGATGATGTTCATCGGCGGCAGCCGGTTCCGCTGGTTTGCGACCATTATCGGCATCGCCGCGGTGGGACTCGGGCTGCTGACGGTGTTTGTGGGCTTCGGCACCATGTTCGGCTATGTGGAGCCTCGGCTGGAAGCTTGGCTGGACCCCCTTTCCGGCAGCATCCAGGGCACCAAATGGCAGACGGCCCAGGGGCTGTACGCCATCGGCTCCGGCGGGCTTTTCGGCGTGGGCCTTGGCAATTCCACCCAAAAGCACCTGTACGTCTCCGAACCCCAGAACGACATGATTTTTTCCATTGTCTGCGAGGAGCTGGGCTTTGTAGGGGCGGTGGTCATCATCCTTTTGTTTGTCCTGCTGATTTATTCCGGCTTTTCCATCGCCATGCGCGCGCCGGATAAATTCGGCTGTATGCTGGCCATTGGGCTGACGGCCCAGGTGGGGTGGCAGGCGCTCTTGAATATCGCCGTTGTCACCAACTCCATCCCCAACACCGGCATCTCCCTTCCCTTTTTCAGCGCAGGCGGCACGGCCTTGACCATGCTGCTGGCCCAAATGGGGGTTATCCTCAATATTTCCCGTTACTGCCGGAAGGAGGCCCCGCCGGAAAGCGGGGAACGGGAGACCAAAAACCAAGAAAAGGTGGAAATCCAATGAAACTTATCCTGGTAGGCGGCGGCACCGGCGGGCACATCAACCCCGCCATTGCCATTGCCAATGAAATGAAAGCCCTCCGGCCGGATATGGAGATTTTGTTCATCGCAAACCCGGACGGCATGGAAAACACCCTGGTGCCCAAAGCCGGATACCCGGTGGCCCACATCCGGGTGACGGGCTTTGCAAGGGGCTTTTCCCCCCACGACATTGTCCACAACCTGAAAACCGTGTCCTATCTGGCCGGGGCGGATTTTAAGGCCCGGAAAATCCTTAAGGATTTTAAGCCGGACGCGGTCATCGGCACCGGCGGCTATCTGGGCGGCCCCATTGTCATGGAGGCCCAGAAGCTGGGGATTCCCACCTATATCCACGAGCAGAACGCTTTCCCCGGCGTCACCAACAAGCTGCTGGCCAAAAAAGCGGACACGGTTTTCCTAGCCTTTGAGGAAGCCAAAAAGCACCTGCCGGAAGGCTGCCGCTGCGAGGTGGTGGGGAACCCGGTGCGCCAGAGCTTTTTGACCGCCACCCGGGCGGACGCCCGGAAAAAGCTGGGGCTGGACGGCAATTTTACCATCTTCTCCGTGGGAGGCAGCCTGGGGGCCAATAAAATCAATGAAATGGC
>ERZ1643249.5249-NODE-5249-length-10455-cov-7.529519_pt1 | contig 10455 bp, 5 predicted proteins | sample MGYA00579263_ERZ1643249 | MGnify/ENA primary metagenome ERZ1643249 (study PRJEB29033, sample SAMEA4952264) | chicken gut metagenome | biome: Broiler Chicken; feature: Gastrointestinal Tract; material: Caecum | place: Ireland | collected 2018 | study: Broiler...
AACGTCGCCACCAGCTGGACAAGCTGGACGAGTTGGTAAAATCCCGGTTTGTGGAGATGTTTGGGGATATGGTTAGCAATGTCAATCAATTTTCAGTTAGTCAATTGGGAATAGTTTGTGACGTTAGAGATGGAACACACGACACACCCCAATATTGTGAAAGAGGATATCCGTTGGTAACCTCCAAAAATGTAACCGGTGGAAAGATAGATCTTAGCTCTTGTGGTTTTATTTCTGAAGAAGATTTTTTAGCGATTAACAAGCGCTCCAAGGTCGATGAAGGTGATATAATTATGCCAATGATAGGCACAATTGGTAAACCAGTTATTGTTTCTTTTGAGCCACATTTTGCAATAAAAAATGTTGCATTAATTAAATTTCCGCCGGGGGCGCATGTGAAAAACATATACATAAAAACATTGCTTGAATCAGATTACTTCGATCGAATGGTTTTGGCCAAGATTCACGGGGGAACACAAAAATTCATCTCTTTGGGAGATATTCGAAATTTGAAAATTGCTATTCCACCGATTGACTTGCAAAACCAATTTGCCGCCTTCGTCACCCAAACTGAAAAAACCAAGGCGGCGGTACAGCAAGCCCTAGAAAAGCTGGAGACGATGAAAAAGGCGCTGATGCAGGAGTATTTTGGATGACAAAGGATGGGAAAGTTTATGAAAAAACCAAATAAAAAAATAACCAAAACGATATTTCAGATAATAGTTCTACTTGCTCTTTTGGCAGTACCGGCTATCTGTTTATTTATTGTGAACATAAATGTAAATCTTGAAAAGTGCACGTCAGGAGATTGGGTAACTTTTGGAGGAGAAGTGATGAGTTACATTGGTACAGTTGTTCTCGGAGGAATTGCACTTTTTCAAACTCAACAAGCTAATGCACTTGCGGAGAAATCAGTCGAACAAACTGAAAAAGCGAATGAGTTGAGCAAGAAATTGATGACTTTTTCGGAGAGAGAATACTCTATCTTTTTTGGTGTTGAAGAGGTTATATTGAAAGCTGCCACAAATAATTGTATGAGCTTTTTAGAAGGTGACCGTATACGTCTATGTGACACTGAATTTACACCACAACATTGTGTGGGATTTGTCCTAAGCATATTTAACTATAGCAATTATCCGATTGTCAATATTTCTATTGAGACTTCCTATCCAATTGGAAGAGAAAGAAAAGTGGAAACTTTACATGGAGAAACAGATACATATATTCTACCGAATAAATCAAACAAATTACTCATTTGTAATTCTCCTGATTTTGAAGGGAAGAATGGTGATGTGGTGTTTAAAATTTCTTGTAAAAATATTTTTGAGAAAAAATCCATTTTAGAATTAAAGGTGGATCTGACAAAAGCGGTTAAGGAAGACGAAGTTATTAATTATACTATTAAGCCTGTAAAAAGTGATTTAGAAACGGGTGAATGATATGATGAATAACACTGTTTACACAAACGACCCCACCGAACAGGAAACCCGAAAGCAATACATAGACGCCATGCTGCGGGACGCGGGGTGGCGGCTGGGGGCGGACTGGCTGGAAGAGGTGGAGCTACAGGGGATGCCCAACCATGCCCAGGTGGGCTTTGCGGACTATGTCCTTTACGGGGACAACGGCAAGCCCCTGGCGGTGATTGAGGCCAAGCGTACCAGTGTAGACCCGGCCAAGGGGCGGCAGCAGGCCAAGCTCTATGCGGATTTGCTGGAAAAGCAGCACGGCCGCCGGCCGGTGGTGTTTCTCACCAACGGCTTTGAAACTTACCTCCAGGACAACCAGTACCCCGAGCGGCAGGTGGCGGCCCTCTACTCCAAGCGGGATTTGGAGAAGTTGTTCAACTTGCGGCGGATGCGCCAGCCTCTCACGGACATTCAGGTGGACAAGAATATCGCTGGCCGTTATTACCAGGAGGGGGCCATCAAAGCGGTGTGCCATGCCTTTGACACCAAAAACCGCCGGAAGGCGCTGCTGGTTATGGCCACCGGCTCCGGAAAGACCCGCACAGCAGTGGCTCTGTGCAAAGTTCTGTTGGAGCGGGGTTGGGTGAAGAATATCCTCTTTCTGGCGGATCGGACTTCCCTGGTCACCCAGGCCAAACGGAGCTTTGTCAACCTTCTGCCGGATTTGTCCGTCACCAATCTCTGTGAAGAAAAAGACAACACCGCCGCCCACTGTGTGTTTTCCACCTACCAGACGATGCTGGGTTGTATCGATACGGTGACCGATGAACAGGGCAAGCTGTTCACCTGCGGCCATTTCGATCTGCTCATCTGCGACGAGGCTCACCGCTCTATCTACAACAAGTACCGAGATATCTTTCGCTATTTTGATGCCCCTCTGGTGGGCTTGACCGCCACCCCCAAAGATGAAATCGATAAAAACACCTACGCCATTTTCGACTTGGAAAAAGGCATGCCCACCTATGGCTACGAGCTAGCTCAGGCTGTAAAGGACGGCTACCTGGTAGATTTTCTCAGCGTGGAAACCAAACTGAAATTCTTGGAGGAGGGGATCACCTACGACCAGCTGTCCGAGGAGGACAAGGCCGCGTACGAGGACACCTTCACCGATGAGAATGGAGAGCTTCCGGAGAAAATTGAGTCCAGCGCCTTAAACGAGTGGGTGTTTAATGAGGATACCATCCGGGAAGTGCTCCACATTCTCATGGAGTATGGGTTGAAAATCGACTACGGGGAGAAATTGGGCAAGACCATTATCTTCGCTAAGAATCATCGCCACGCGGAGATGATCTTGGAGGTGTTTCAGCGGGAATATCCCCATTTGGGCGATGGATTCGCCCAAGTCATCGACAACTACATGACCTATGCCCAAAGCGCTATTGACAACTTTTCCGATCCCGGCAAGCTGCCTCAAATTGCCATCTCCGTGGATATGCTGGACACTGGAATCGATGTGCCAGAGGTGCTGAATCTGGTATTTTTCAAAAAGGTCATGAGCAAGGCCAAATTCTGGCAAATGATTGGCCGGGGTACCCGTCTTTGTCCCGGTCTGCTGAACGGGGCGGATAAAAACCAGTTCTACATCTTTGATTTCTGCGGCAATTTTGCTTTTTTCCGCATGAGCCAAGGCAAGCCTGTCCATGCCCAGCTGTCTCTGCAAGGGGCACTGTTCCGCCTAAAGGGGGAAATCGTTTATAAGCTCCAGGACATGGCGTACCAGACGGAGGAACTGGTCCCGTTTCGCCAAGCTCTGGTGAAAGAGTTGCTGGGAAAGGTGCAGGAGCTTAATCGGGATAATTTCGCGGTGAAGCAGCATTTGCGGGCGGTGGAGCGGTTTTCCAAAGAGGAAACTTACCAAGGGTTGGTGTACGGTGATATTCGGGAGATGGAAGAAGAACTCTGTCCCCTGATTTTGCCCGATGCAGACGACCCGAAAGCCTTGCGCTTTGACGCACTGCTATACGGCATAGAGCTGGCCTATATGGTGGGAAAAACGAGCACAAAAGCCCGGCGGGACTTGGTGAGACAAGCGGAAGCGGTGGCCAGTGTAGGCAATATCCCAGAGATTCAGGAGCAGAAGGAATTGCTGGACAGAATTCTTCACACCGATTATCTGGAGCGGGCTGGCCTTAATGAATTTGAGCATATTCGGAAAAGCCTGCGTGACTTGATGAAATATGTTCTCCCTTCCGGCCACTCTTACAGCACGAACTTTGACGACCAAATTCTCGAAACGGAGTGGCACGAATCGCAGCTGGAGACAGACGATTTAAAAAACTATCGGGCCAAAGCGGAGTTCTATGTGCGGGAGCACCAGGATTCCCCTGCGATTGCCAAGCTGAAGTCCAATCTCCCGCTGACACAGCAGGACGTTGTAGAGCTGGAGTCCATTCTATGGAGCCAAGTGGGTACCCAGGAGGACTATGAGGCGGAATACGGGGAAAAGCCTTTGGGGGAATTTGTGCGGGAAGTGGTAGGCATGGATATGAAAGCAGCCAAAGAGGCCTTTTCCGTATATTTAAACGATGTGAATCTTGATGATCGACAGATTTATTTTGTGAACCAAATCGTGGAATACATTGTGCAAAACGGATTGATGAAAGATCTCTCCGTGCTGCAAAAGCCACCTTTTACCGATTTGGGAAGCATTTCCCAGGTGTTTGACGCAGGGAATTGGAAGAAAATTCGGGAGATCATTCAAAAGATCAACGCAAACGCTCGGGTAGCCTAAAGCACATGGAATGAGAGGGGGATACCATGGCAATTACTTTCAATCCGGAAAAGCTCCAGGAGGTTCTGGAACAGTACAAAGCCCATTTTGAAGAGCAGTGGACCGATGAGAAATATAAATGGCGAGCAGTCAAACATTTCCAAGAACACTGGGACATGGACGCAGCGGATTTTGCGGGAATGCTGGCCGGGTCTTTGGAAAAGACAGGGAATCTGCTGGCTTCTTACAGCAATTATCCTAGGGAGATGATCCTCCGATTCGCGAAAGCTGCCCCCGAAGAAGTCAGGGCCATGTTTAGGGCCCTGTTCGATGAAAGTGAGGATGTGGTGGAGAGGATCGCCGCGTTTAAGCAGCAGGCGGCCAGCCTGCTGAAACAGTTCGGTGATGGCGCGGCGCATCACTACCAGTATGAAAATTCCATAACTACCTATCTGTGGCTGCGCTATCCAGACAAGTACTACATCTACAAGTACGGAGAAGTGAAGAATGTGGCGGAATTCTTAGAATCCCCCTACCGGTTCCGGAAGGGCATCTACGCCGAAAATATCCGCAACTGTTTTTCCCTGTACGGGCAGATTAACAAAGTCTTGCAAGAAGACGCGGCGCTGGTTGAACTGGTGCGGTCTCACGCTACAGGGGTCTATTATCCAGACGCAGAGCTGAAGACTTTGACCATTGACGTGGGCTTTTACATCAGCCGGCACTGTTTGGAAAAAGATGAGGAGACGGAAGAAGTAGACACTCCCGCCGAAAACGAGAACAGAGCCCCTGCCCTGTGGAAAATCAGCCACGGGGCGGGTTCCCGAGGCATTCCCGATGCTGTAAAGCCAATTTTGGAACACCGGCATGTGGTTGCGGTTCACGGTGCTACGAAAGCCAAGGGAATCTCCAAAAAATCCCAAGGCCAGGCATTTGTGGAAGAGATCCGGCAGGGAGATTACTTCTTTCTGTGCTATGGAAACCGCATCCAGCTGTTGGGAAAAATTACCACCGAACAGGCTGCGCCTAACCCTGAGATGGGAGATGGCTGGTTGGAGCACGGTTACCAGGTGGTGGCAACACCTCTTTTGGAGGTACCCTATACCGGCCAGGCCAAGTGGTGGACGCCCAACGATAATTCCACCTGCGTGCAGGTGGGAGAGGAGGATTTTTCCCTGTGTGAGGAGTTGATTTTGAAGCCGTATTTTGGCGTGACCGTAGAACAGCTTTTGGAAGGGGAGACCCCATCCACCATCCGATATTGGTGGTTGGTGGCCAATCCCCGCATCTGGAGCTTTTCCAGCCTGGCGGTGGGCAAGGAACAGAGTTACACCCTGTACAACGACAACCACCATAAACGACGCATCTTCCAAAATTTTTTGGCAGTAAAGCCTGGGGATTTGGTGATCGGCTATGAGTCTGCGCCGGCCAAGAAGATTGTAGCTCTAGGACAGATTACGCAGGGCAGCGATGGCAAGAGAATTCAATTTCAAAAAACAGAGGGCTTAGTGGAGCCTGTATCCTACAGCTCTTTAAAAGAGTGCCCAGAGTTGGCACAGATGGAGTTCTTTCAGCAGTCCAATGGCTCTCTGTTTAAACTGACCCAGGAGGAGTATGAGTTCCTCTTGGATGTGATTCGTGAGAGCAACCCCCTCCCAGAGGCACAGGAGAAAAGGGAAGCCTATGACGAAACCAGGTTTCTCTCGGAAGTTTACCTGGATGAGATGGAGTTTCAGAGGCTTAATTCCCTGTTGCGCTACAAGAAAAATGTGATTCTCCAGGGCCCGCCCGGCGTAGGAAAGACCTTTGCTGCCCAACGGTTGGCCTGGGCCATGTTAGGACGGCAAGACGACTCCCACATCCAGATGGTGCAATTCCATCAAAACACTTCCTATGAGGATTTTGTCATGGGATACCGGCCCACAGACAGCGGCTTCGAGCTGCGGGAAGGGGTGTTCCTCAAATTTTGCCAGGAGGCTCAAAACCATCCGAAGGAGCCCTATTTCTTTCTCATCGATGAGATCAACCGGGGCAACCTAAGCAAAATCTTTGGGGAGCTTCTCATGCTCATCGAAAAGGACTACCGAAATTATCCCATCACCTTGTCCTATGACGGGAGAAGATTCTCCGTGCCAGAAAACCTGTATCTTATCGGCATGATGAACACCGCCGACCGGAGCTTGGCCCTGATGGATTACGCCCTGCGCCGCCGGTTTGCGTTCTTTCCCATGAAACCGGGATTTGAGTCGGAGGGTTTCAAGACCTATCAGGAGAGCCTGGGGAACGAAACGCTACATACTTTGATTGGAAAAATCAAGGCGCTGAATCAAACCATTGTGGACGATCCCGATTTGGGAGAGGGCTTTCAGATCGGTCACAGCTACTTATGCGGCTGGCAGCCGGGAAAGTGTACAGACGAAGCCTTACAAGCGGTGGTGGAATTTGAGATTCTGCCCACCCTGAGGGAGTATTGGTTTGATGATCTGGAAAAAGTGAAAGAATGGGAACAGAAACTGCGTGGTGTGTTCCATGGCTGAGACAAATTCCATCCTCATTAAGAATATATTCATCATGCTCAGCTACGCGTTCCAAGTGCTGCAAGAAGAGAACTATAAAAAGGTGGCCGCTGAGGAGTTCGAGCACATGGAGGATTTGTTGGCGGCCATCCTGGCCAAGGGTGTGGCCCAGCAAGTAAAACGCGGCCTCTACCGGGAGTATCGGGAACAGGAGGATTCTCTGCCGGTGCTGCGAGGCAAACTGGAGTTAAACGGCACATTCCGCCACCAGTGGCAGCAGAGACGGCTGCTCTCTTGCCAGTACGATGAGCTCACCCAGAACAACCTCTACAACCAAGTGATCAAGACCACCCTGTGGGCCCTGGCCCGCTCGGAGGAGGTAAAGCGGGAGCGGCGATCCGCTTTGAAAAAGCTGCTGGTGTTTTTCCAAGAGGTGGGCACCGTGCAGCCGGAGCAGATTCCCTGGAGGATGCTGCGGTTTCACCGGGGGAACCGAACCTATGAGATGCTCCTAAATCTTTGCTATTTAACTTGGGAGGGGCTGCTTCAGACCACAGAACAGGGAGATTGGAAGCTTTCCTTGTTCTCCGATGAACACATGGCCCGGCTATATGAGAAATTTCTTCTGGCTTACTATTGCCAGCACCACCCGGAGCTGGATGAGGTGAAGTCCGCACAGATTTCTTGGCATTTGGACGCGCAGCCGGAGGAAGATTCTCTGGCTCTGCTGCCCGCCATGCAAAGCGACGTCTTCCTGCGTCGGGGAGAGAGGACGCTTATCATCGATGCAAAATTCTACAGCAGCACCTTGCAGACAAACTACGGAAAAAAGACGCTCCATTCCCAGAACTTGTACCAAATCTATGCCTATGTGAAAAACCAGGATCGGGGCCATACGGGCAAGGTTTCAGGTTTGTTGCTTTATGCCAAAACCCAGGAGGCCCTTACCCCCGACTGCCGGTATGATATGGGCGGTAATCCCATAGGCGCCAAGACATTGGATTTGAACCAGGAGTTCTCCCGTATTGCCCAGCAGCTTGATGCGGTGTTGGAGGAATATTTGGCATAACAGCGTAAGGACATCGAAACCGCCCCTAAGTAAAAAGAGATGTTTATTGTTTGCTTATTTTATGTTTTGCATCCAACTGTCTAAGTCTCTCTGAGCCTTGGGCAGATGAGACAATACATGAACCGGATTAACGCAATACATAAAACATAAGACATCCCTGGTCGTGCGTTGCTTTTCTGCTGTAGAGAGATGACTGAAGAAACTCAGCTCTGGTGCGCCTTGTACACTTTCCTGAGAATGGCTCTCGGTATTCAAAACTAAACGATACATGGAGTGTTGGAAATATTCTCTTTTATTTTGATCTGGAATTAAGGTTAGTACACGCGGATTTAGGCTTACTTTCTCAACCCCTTCTTTAAATGTAAATGTTGCGAACGCCTCCAGAACTCGCCTTGTTATATTACCAATAGTTAGTTCCATCTCAACATCAGCATTGCAACCATATTCGTATACACAACGCATTAACCGTGTATATTCACTATGAGATTTAGCCATAAACGGATTTATTGTTTTATTAATGAGTTGAAATGAACAATATTCGGCATGTTTACCTACTCCAGCACAATATGATGAAATTTCTTCCATGGCCTTTTGCAAATCGAACATCACACTTACATCATGTGTCATCATGAGAATTTTAGTTGTTGCACAGGAAGAAAGCACTTGGTTCAATTTATATCTTAAGAAAGACAAAATCCCTACTCGGTTTTCAACATCAAAACTTGAAACAGGGTCATCAATAACCAAAAGCATTTCATCATAGTATAGCTTTTGAAACTCCGTTTCTTTTGCAATTTCTGTAAAGAAGTAGCTTAATGCTAAAGCATTTCGTTCTCCACAAGATATTTTATCTGGAGAGACAGCTTTCCCATTCACCTTTAAATGATACATCTGATCACTTTCCAGATGTAACGAAATTCGGCTATCACTATAGAAAATATAAGAAAGCGATCTGTTAATCTGCTCAACAGCTATTTGAAGATTCTTTCGCTGCGCGTTTAAGTGTTGCTGCTCTTTTATCAAATCTTCTTGCAATTGAACTAACTTATCAAGTTCGTATTCTGCCGTTTGCTGCGCTAATCGCTGCTGCAGTAGAGATTGATATTCAGTGTCGATTGTATAATGTGCTATCTCGTCATTTAATTTCAGAAGTTTGACTTCTGCAGTTCGCTTATTGGAAATCATTCCATTATAAGCATCTCGCTTGTTTTCTAAATCCAATAACATCCTGTTTAGTTGGTTATATGCTTCTATCAAATCTTCTGGGTAGGTATATTGTATCGGAGAAAGCGGGTCAGCTATCTTATCTTGAACTGCTTTATTGTGGTTTGCAATTAGCTTATTAACAGAGGATATCTGTATCATAACTTTTCCTAAAAGGTCAGAATCCAAAACACTATAACTTTGATAAGTGTCTGTTTGTATTTCAGGTAATATCAAACCTTTTAATTCATCGCGGTACTCTTCTACTTCACGGTTCAAGATGTGCTCAATTTGCTGTAGAGATGTTATTCTATGACTTTCGGGAATTGACTGCAAGCAAGTTGGGCAAATTTCATGTGATTTTGCTGACAAGAAACCTTTGGCGTTTGAAAGTACATCAATTCCAAGTGTCTGAAACAACTCTTGCTCTCGCAAGGTTAAAGTCGGCTTCTGTGGAACTTTTCCTAAAAGTTTTGCACTTTTCTCAAGTACACTCTTTGGCGGTACAATAATTTGAATTGGCGGAGTAACAGGGGCTGCAGAAGTATTGACACTATCAAAGACCTTAAATAACTCATCAAACTCTGAGCGTGTTGTTGTTTCATCTTTGCGTGGCTGTAGTCTACCCAATCTATCAATTTCTGCATCTGTTACCCGCATTTTGATTTGATTCTTTTTTATTCGTATACCACTTGTTTCAGCCCAGCCGCCATTAACTTGCAATTTTCTAACTATTAAGTTTTTCCAGTACTGTGGAGCCAAAATATTATTGTCTAAAGCATACTGTTCAATAAATTCACGTTTAGAATCAATATCGTTTTGAGTATTGGCAATTTGCTTCGTCACTTCTTCTAATCGTTTTTCGAGTTCTAATTGTTTACCTAATAGGACAATTGTCCCCAAGCCATTTTCTTGTACTTTGATGTTCTGGGTAATATATTCTTCATCAAAAACAAAGATTTTTTCCGCCTTCATTCCTGGAGACATTTTGATAATTGCTGTTCCCACTGAAGGACTTAACTCTACTGTTCTCGGAGATACCGATCCCTGATACTCTCTAAATCCTTGCGCAATTGTGCTCTTTCCGCTTCCATTTGCCCCATAGAGGAGTGCCACTCGGTTTTTTTGAGGTGCGCTTGGATTTTTTAATACATTGGGATGAGTGGGAAACAACTCAAGTGCTGAGGGTCCGTCGAAAAAAGGGGATTTTATTACTATCCCAGTCATGCTATCAATTGTTGTTGACATGGCAATCTCCCTCAATCTCTCTTATTAAGTGAGTAATCTCTACTATTTATATATTACATCCTGTGATTGTACCATCCAATGCAACCAATTTGAACTATATATGCTTTCGTAGGTATACAGATATGCTGGTGGAGAAATTGACAAACCAGAATTTATTTTATTATATCACAAATCGACCCATTTCTCAACGAGAAAAGCAGGCACAGAGAGACACCGGCAGCGCCCAAGCTGCCAGCATCT
>ERZ1643249.5251-NODE-5251-length-10453-cov-9.223601_pt1 | contig 10453 bp, 6 predicted proteins | sample MGYA00579263_ERZ1643249 | MGnify/ENA primary metagenome ERZ1643249 (study PRJEB29033, sample SAMEA4952264) | chicken gut metagenome | biome: Broiler Chicken; feature: Gastrointestinal Tract; material: Caecum | place: Ireland | collected 2018 | study: Broiler...
AGTTATTTTTCCTTTTTCTTTTGCTTTTTTTAATATATTATTTACTTTTTCTTCTCTTAATTTTTTAGTTTCTTCTGATTCTTCTTCATGTTTCTCTTTTTTTGCTTGTTCTACTTTTTCTGCTTTTTCATGTGCTTTTTTTCTTACTTTTTCTATTTTTTCTTTAACTTCTTCTTGTTTTAATTCTTCTTGTTTCTTTTCTTCGCTTTTCGCCATTTTTTATCACATTCCTTTCCTAAATGTGAAAATCTGGTTGAAAAAATTAAATTTTGCAATGTCATTTTCAACCTAATTTCACCCCTATCTAATTTTTGCTAATTTTATAATAATATCATTTAGCTCTTTTTCTAAATCTTTCTTGTTGATTTCTTCAGATTGATTTTCTAAAAGTTCTAATATTTCAATTTTTCTTTCATTTAATCTTTCTTTTTCATAACTTTGGATAATGTCGTCTATCGCTTTTTCAATATCTTCAATCCCATAATCTTCTGCCATTATCATAGTTATATGGTTTTGTTCTTCCTCTGTCAAATTGTCTATAATACTGTTTATATTACTATTTCCATTTTCAAATTCTTCATACAATTTTTGAGCAATCTTTCTATCTATGTCATATTTAAAATCTTCAATATCAATATTTTGTTTTATTATTTGATATATATTCATATCTCCTGATAATAATATTGATAAAATTGTATTTTCTCTTCTTTTGGTTGCCTCAGAAATATTATTACTATTATCTTTTTCTATATGTCTTATTACTGGTTTTGATTTACTTAGTATTTTTTCATCTTTATTGTCTTTATATGTTAGTTTATTTACCTCTGCATATATGGCCTCTTTTGAAACATCATATTCTTTAGCTATTTTTTCAATATATATCTCTTTTTCCATATTGTTATCAACTTTTGAAATTATTTTTGCAATCTCATTTAAAAATTTTATTTTATCATTTGTACTTTCTAAATTTAAAGATTGTCTTAATATTTTGACTTTAAACTCTATCACAGAAATGGCTTTATCTACTAAATTTTGAAATCTTGCATTTCCATATTTTATAACATATTCATCTGGGTCTTTTGCTCCTTCCATTTGTAATACTCTTATGTCACAACCCATATTTTGCAATATTTCCATAGCTCTTACTTTAGCAGTTTGTCCAGCTTCATCTGAATCATAGCTTAATATGATTTGTTCTGTATTATTTCTTAATAAATAACCTTGTTGTTGAGTCAAGGCAGTTCCTAAAGATGCAACCACATTATGTATTTCTCTTTGATGAAGTGATATAACATCCATATATCCTTCTACAATCAACAATTTTTTCTTTATATCATATTTTTTAGCTACATTTAGCCCATATAAATGTCTTCCTTTACTATATACGACATTTTCTGGAGAATTAATGTATTTTGGTTTTGAATCATCTAGAACTCTTCCTCCAAAAGCAATTACTCTCCCTCTAACATCACATATAGGAAACATTAGCCTATTTCTATATCTATCTATATATTGTCCACGTTCATTTTTATTTACTAAGCCGGACTCTAAAATCTCTCTTTCTTCAAAACCTTGTTTTTTTAATTCTCTATATAATTCATCAAATTTTCCTGAAAATCCAATCTGAAAAGATTTTAATGTTTCATTTGATAACTTTCTCTTTTTTATGTACTCTTGAGCTATTTTAGACTCTGGTTTATATAGATTTTCGTGATAATATTTAGCTGTAAATTCATTTACTTTATAAACTTTTGCTTTTAAGGCCTCTCTTGCAGAATCTACATTATTTTCTAATGTAGGTAATTGTATATTTGATCTTTCTGCCAAGGATTGAACTGCTTCTACAAAATTAATTCCTTCAATTTTCATTAAAAATGTAAAAACATTTCCTCCTACACCACATCCAAAGCAATGAAATATTTGCTTTTCTGGAGATACAGAAAATGATGGTGATTTTTCATTGTGAAATGGACATAGACCAAAAAAATTTCTTCCGCTTCTTTTTAATCTTACATATTGTGATATAACATCTACAATATCATTTGTTTGCCTCACTTCATCTATGATTTCATCACTATATCTTGCCATTTTCTTCCTCCTCTCCTAAAATATTTCACATAACTATACATAATTATATTATTCGACGCATTTAACATAAATCCTTCTATTTTTTTAAACAATAATTTGTTGTTTTTTGAAATAAATCGAAAAAAATGTCCTTTATAAGGACATTTTAGTTTATATTTCACAAATATTTAATTATTCATCAACATTATTTTATTATCCATCTTATTTACTATTTTTGCATAATTAACCAATTCCTTAGAATCTTTCTTGTTTATTTGCTTATCAGTTTTATATTTCATTTTATGCTCTAAACTAGCCCAAAAATCCATGGCCATTGTTCTTATTTGAATTTCAACTTTCACATAAATTATTTGCTTTGACAAAGTAACTGGTACTTTAACTATCATATGATAACTAGAATATCCGCTTTCTTTTGGATGATTAACATAGTCTTTTTCTTTTTCAATATTAATTCCTGGTATTTTTTCTACTAAATTTCTTATTTTAAATATATCATCTTTTAATTGACATACTATTCTAACACCAGCTATATCATTTATATTATGTATCATCTCTTTATATGTAAGTTCATTACCTTTTTTCTTCATTTTATTTATTATACTCTCTGGTTTTTTTATTCTAGAATTTACATGGTCTATTAAATCATAATTATAAAAAACTTTAAATTCTTTTTGTAAAATATTTATTTTTGTTTTTAATTCTTCTATTGCCATTTCATATATTATCATTATTTTCTCAAAAGTATTTGTCTTCTCCTCTATTTTTTCATCATAGCTTAAAAAGTTCTTCATTTCCATAATTCCTAATTCTTTTATTCTATTTTTTTTCATATCACATCACTACTCCTTATATGATATTTCCCTTTTTCTCTTTAGTATATGCATATACTATCGATTTATTGTTTCCAAAAAATATTAAAATTGTGTTTTTTTTATGAACTTAATACATTTTGAATAAGAAAAATTTGATTTTCCTATTCAATAAATAAAGAGTATATCAATAATAATTATTTTGACATACTCCTAATAAATTTTATTCTATTTCTATCCCCTCATCTTTACGTTCTACTCTTTTTACCTTTGGCGTTTCTTCTCTACTAAATCTTTTAGCTGTTTTAGCTTTTTCCATTAATTCACGTTTTTTTATTGAACTATTTATGGCATCTAAATATCCTTTTCTTTCTTCCTCGCTTTTGGTACTTAAATTTTTTATAAGACCTGAATTTATGCAATCTTCTAATGCTTTTAACTCATCTTCACTTAATTGACTCATTATTGAAACATATTTTTCTCCTTGTTCTTTAGGTACGCCTTCTTCTACTACTTCGCTTATTAAGTCTTCCACATTATAATTTTCTTGTTCTTTTTCATTTAATTTATGTCTTGCTATTTCTAAATCTAGGTCTGTCAAGTTTTCATTATTTTTAGCTAACACCTCTAAGAAATATTCTACTTCTTCTTCAGAAAGATTTCCCATGTCTTCTATAATTGAACCTACAGAAACTCCCGTATTTTTTGCTTCCCTTACTACTCTTTGGGCTTCTCTTTTTAGAAATCTATTAGTTACTTCTTCTAAATTAAATTTACTTTCTTCGTCTTCATCTAATAGACACATATATTCTTCTTCTATCATTTTAGGCATTCCTGCTCTTATCAATTCATTTAATGGTACTACTTGCTCCATTGAACGCATATTTAGAGAGCCATTTCTTTCATGATATAATATTGCAGAATTTTTAGCAAGTACTTTATATATTTGATGTAGTTCTCTATCTGTTTTTTTAGAGTTTTCTAGAAGTGTTTTTATTTTCCCTACCAATTCCTCTTGTGGTACTAATCCATTTAATGAGTTATACAATCTTTTAATATTAATATAACTTGCTGCTATTTGCTGTTCTTCACTATTTATTGTTCCAGCCAATTCAACTCTTTTAGATACTGGCATTGATTCATCTTGTAATACTTGTACAGTTGTTTTATCTGATGCTTTTTTGCCTATTTCTACTGTTACCTCATTTGGTACTGTTTCAGAATTTGCTGCAGTCACAGCTGCTCTATCTATCACTTTCTGTGATATTCCATCAGCTTCATCTACTTTTTTTACAATATCTTCTCTTAATCCAGGATTTTCTTTTACGGCCATAACAAGTTTTCTTGCTTGTTCTTCTTCTGTTTCACCTGCTGCAATTGGTTCTATTATTTCTTTCTCTATTAACTTTTCTTTTCTCTTTTCTTCTTGTTTACGACGTTTTGCTTTCATCTCTTCTAATTTTTCTTTTAATCCCATTTCCAACTCCTATTCCCCGCCTTTTATTTTCCATAATAACTATCTAGTAGTATTTGTTTAATTTCTTCAACTAGTGGCACTCTTGGATTTGCTGTTGTACATTGATCCTCAAATGCTCTATCTGCTAAATCATCAATCTTATTTAAAAATTCTTTTTCATCTATTCCTGCTTCTTTAAATGATTTAGGAATATTCATATGTTCATTCATTTGTTTTATTTTTTCTATTAAGCTGTTAATTCCTTCTTCTAGATTTTTTGCCTTTAACCCAACTTTTTTAGCCATTTCATAATATTTTTTATCAGCTATAAAATATTCATATTTAGGGAATGAAACAAATTTAGTTGGTTTTGTACTATTATATCTTATAACATATGGTAATAATATTGCATTTATTCTACCATGAGGTAAATGAAATTCTGCACCTATTTTATGTGCTATTGAATGATTTACTCCTAAAAATGCATTTGTAAATGCCATACCAGCAATTGTACTAGCATTATGCATTTTCTCACGTGCTAATTTATCATTACCATCATCATAAGCCTTTTCCAAATATTCAAATACTATTTCTACCGCTTTTTCTGCTAGTCCATCAGTATAGTCTGATGCCATATTTGAAACATATGCTTCTAATGCATGTGTTAAAACATCCATACCTGTATCTGCTGTAACAGATTTTGGTAAACTCATTACTAAATCTGGATCTACAATTGCTACATCTGGTGTTAATTCATAATCTGCTAATGGATATTTTTTGTTTTTATTTTTATCTGTAATTACTGCAAATGAAGTAACTTCTGAGCCTGTTCCTGATGTTGTTGGTATTGCTACCATTTTACACTTAGTGCCCAATTTAGGGAATTTATAAGTACGTTTTCTTATATCCATAAATTTTAATTTTAAACCTTCTACATCTGCCTCTGGGTGTTCATAAAACAACCACATTCCTTTTGCTGCATCTATTGGGCTACCTCCACCTAATGCTATAATAACATCTGGTTTGAAGTTTTTCATTGCTTCTACACCCTTCATAATTGTATCAAATGATGGGTCTGATTCTACTTCACTAAATATTTCTGAATGTACATAATGTTGTCTATTTCTTAAATGATATAATATCTTATCAACATATCCTAATTTTTCCATTCCTTCATCTGTTACGATGAAAGCTCTTTCTATATTTGGCATTTTTTCTAAATATGCTATTGAACCTGCTTCAAAATATATCTTTTCTGGAATTTTAAACCATTGCATATTAACCCTCCTATTAGCAACTCTTTTTACATTAATTAAATTTACTGATGATACATTTGCTGTTGTTGAATTTCCACCAAATGACCCACATCCTAGTGTTAATGATGGCATATTTGTATTATAAATATCACCAATTGCTCCATGTGTTGATGGAGAGTTAACTATAATTCTTCCTGCTTTCATTGTTTCTGAAAATTTTAATATTGTTTCTTTATTTTCAGAATGAATTACTGCTGAATGTCCTAGACCACCAAACTCTAATAATCTTTCAGCTAAGTCAATACCTGCTGTTTCATCTTTTACAATATAATATGTTAATACTGGACTTAATTTTTCTTTTGAAAATGGATAATCTTTTCCTACACCTTTTTCTGGAACTACTATTACTTTCGTATCTTTTGGTATTTCAAATCCTGCTTCTTTTGCTATCATATAAGGATATTGCCCTGGTACATGTGATTTTAATTTATAATCACCATTTTCTAATTTATCAAACATACTATGAGTTAATTTTTCTTTTTCCTCTTCATTTACAAAATAGCAACCTGCATTTTTCATTAATTGCTCAAATTTAGAATGTATTTCTTTATCTACAATTGCCGCTTGCTCTGATGCACAAATCATACCATTATCAAAAGCTTTTGACATAACTAAATCATTTACTGATGTTTCTAATTTAGCTGTTTTATCAATATAACATGGTACATTCCCAGGTCCTACTCCTAATGCTGGTTTTCCGCATGAATATGCTGACTTAACCATTCCTGTCCCACCTGTAGCTAAAATTAAATTTACATCTGGATGATTCATTAATAATCTAGTTGCTGTAATACTTGGTTTTTCAATCCATAATATACAATTTTCTGGTGCTCCTGCATTTACAGCTGCTTCCCTTAAAATTTTAGCTGCTTCTACACTACATTTTTGTGCTGATGGATGAAATCCAAATATAATAACGTTTCTTGTTTTAGCTGATATAATTGATTTAAACATTGTTGTTGATGTTGGATTTGTAACAGGTGTAACTCCTGCAATTATACCAACAGGCTCTGCAATCTCTACATAGTCATCTTCTACATTTTCGTCTATAATCCCAACTGTTTTTTCATATTTGATACTGTGATATATATATTCTGTTGCAAACATATTCTTTGTGATTTTATCTTCATATATTCCTCTTCCTGTTTCTTCAACAGCCATTTTAGCTAGTCTCATATGATTTTCAAGTCCTGCCATAGCCATTGCTTTTGTGATATTATTTACAGTCTCTTGGTCTAATTTTAGATATTCTTGAGATGCTTTTTTTGCTTTTTCTACCAAATCATTTATCATTTGTTCAATTTCTTTTTCTTCTTTTAAGTTTTCGCTCATAAAAACCTCCATAAATATATCTTATGTAGTTATTTTATACAATTATATTATATATTATTAGTTTTAAATGTCAACAAATTTTTTTATTTAATAAAAATTTGTTTCTGTTCATTCATTACTCCAAGGTAATATATATTATATTTTAAGCGGTGGTCGGGGGGACCGACACGATACATAATGTTAATAAATCAATGATGACTTTAGAAGAATTGATTTATCTACAGTATGTAAAGTGTTGGGATAGCGAAAAATATAATATATATTATCTTGGAGTAATGGACGATTAGAAACAAAAAATACAAGCCTTTTTAAAGCTTGTATCTATTTATATAAATAATCTTGTGGATTTACATGTTCTCCATTTATTCTTATTTCTAAATGTAAATGTGGCCCTGTTGAATTACCTGTTGAACCCACAGCTGCTATTACATCTCCTGCCTTAACAGTATCTCCAGCTTTCACATACATTTTACTTGTATGTGCATACCAAGTTTCTACACCATTTCCATGATCTATTTTTACTAAATTACCATAAGCTCCATTATAGCTTGCACTAATTACTGTACCATCAGCAACAACTTTAATATCAGTTCCTTGTACTGCTGATATATCTAAACCTGTATGAGTAGATTTTCTTATTTTACTACTAACTCCATATCTTGAAGTTATTCTTCCTTCAATAGGTGTTACTGCTAATTTTATTCCATTTATACTTGGTAATGAATTTAATCTTTCTTCCTCTGCTTTTTGTTGTTCAATTTGCTCTATTGTATTGTCAACTGTTTCTTGAACATTTTCTTTTGCCACTTCTAAATCAGAAGTAGACACTTCTTCTTCATTTTGAGTATATTTCTCTACTATACTTAAATCTATATTTTGACTTTCACTCTCACTTTTTATTTGATTTATCAACTGTTCTGCTTCTTCACTAGTATTTACCTTTTCAACCACAGTATCTTCAACTGCTATTTCATAATATTTATATGTTACTGTAACATCATCTTCTAATCCCTCTACTAATTTATCTTCATCTGTGTTTTCTGTTCTATTTACTAATTTCAATTCATATTCTGGCTCTTCATCAAGAATTATTTCATCTACATTTTTAGTTTCATTTTCCATGAAATTTTTATTTATTATCATATCTATATCTTCTTTATTGTTTATATACCCTAACTCTTCGCCAGAAATTATTACTTTATACATCGGCTTATATTTTATTAATATTATCGCGATTATAAAACCAAAAGCTATAAATGTAATATTTAAAAATTTTAGAAACTCTTTTGTATAAAATTTTAGTTTCTTCTTTAAAATATAATTCACTCTCCTATCTCTTTATAAGTTTTTTACGCGACTAGGCAATATTATACTATATATTCTGGCATTTTTCAAACTTTGTATACATAATTCTTGGTAAAAATATTAAATTGTTTGCAATTTATAATTAAGATATTCTTGTATCATACTTTTTTCTTTGGTAATCTCGTTTTTTCTTTATTTTACTCTATTTTTTATATTTTTTAATATTAATGCTATTCTAAAGCCTATAAAATTATATTATAGCTTACGACCAAAAATTATTATAAAAGATGTTGAAAATTAGGCGAGTTATTGTATATTTATTTTTAATAAATGACGAATGTGATTGGAGAATTGTTAGAAACTCTTGAATGATTTTATGGAAAATGTTCGCGTCGAGCGATAGCGAGGACTAAGTGAAAGGGTGCCATAAAATTATTTTAGAGTTTCTTATAATTCGTATTGAGCCGAGGAATTTATTAAAAATAAATATACAATAACTCGCCCTTACAAACTTTTTTATCATTAAATCGTTACATCACAGAAAAAGAAAATTCTATACATCTTGACTTTTTTCCTAGATTATTATATATTAATCCCATAGACTGTACAGTAAATGTATACTTTATTTAATTTGTACATATATTTATAAATATTAGGAAGGTGATTTACATGGCATTAGATTATAGTATTATTGGTCAAAGAATTAAACAAGCAAGACTTGCAAAAAATTATACTCAAGAAGAATTATCAGAAAAAATAGATGTTTCTGTTGCATTTCTAAGTAGAGTAGAAAGAGGAAACTCTCATATTAATTTAAAAAGATTAACTCAAATATGCAGTTTATTAGATGTTTCAGAAGGATATATTTTGAGTGGAACTTCTAGTGACTCTGAAAATTATTTATCAAAAGAATTTTCAGATTTATTAAGTAGTTGCCCTGCTCATAAGCAAAGATTAATTTATAAAATCGCTAAAATAATTGCAGAAGCAGAATAATAAATATGATTTAATAAATATTTTTATTTTCAAAAACCAATATTTTAAAATATTGGTTTTTGTTGTATATGCAACAGATTTTTTATTACTTTATTATTATATTATTATTACATTAAATATTTTCGATGGATTGATTATATTTTATATATATGTTATCATAATATATGGTCAAAATGTTAATACTAAGAAAAGAAACAAAATAATTATTTTATTAAGGAGGTCAATAAATATTATGAAATTTGAAGCATGGAATCAATTTGAAAAAGGTGATTGGCAAAGTGAAATTAATGTAAGAGATTTCATTCAAAGAAACTACACACCTTATGAAGGAGATTCAAAATTTTTGGCTGGACCTACAGCAAAAACTAAAAAACTATGGGATGAAGTTTTAGAACTTTATAAAAAAGAAAAAGAATCTAAAGGATCTGTTTTAGATATAGATACTAAAACTATCTCATCAGTTAATAGTCATGAAGCTGGATACATTGATAAAGATTTAGAAGAAATTGTAGGTCTTCAAACTGATGCACCTTTAAAAAGGGCTATTATGCCATTTGGGGGAATTCGTATTGTAGAAAAAGCTTGTCAAGCTTATGACAGAAAAGTAGATGATGAAGTAGAAGAAATTTTCCATAAATATAGAAAAACACATAATGATGGTGTATTTAGCGTATATACACCTGACATTAGAGCTGCTAGAAGCTCTCACTTAATTACAGGGCTACCTGATGGATATGGTAGAGGAAGAATTATTGGTGATTACAGAAGAGTTGCACTTTATGGTGTTGACATTTTAATTGAAGAAAAGAAAAAAGATTTAGAAATATTAGATGATGACTGTATGACAGAGGAAGTTATTCGTGAAAGAGAAGAGATTAGTGAGCAAATTAAAGCTTTAAATGATTTAAAAGCAATGGCTTTAAAATATGGTTTTGATATTTCTAAACCTGCTAGTAATAGTAAAGAAGCTGTTCAATGGTTATATTTTGGATATTTAGGAGCTGTAAAATCTCAAGATGGTGCTGCCATGAGTCTTGGTAGAACTTCTACATTCTTAGATATTTATTTTGAAAGAGATTTAGAAAATGGAACAATCACAGAAGAAGAAGTTCAAGAAATTATGGATCATTTTGTTATGAAATTAAGATTGG
>ERZ1643249.5254-NODE-5254-length-10447-cov-14.973730_pt1 | contig 10447 bp, 7 predicted proteins | sample MGYA00579263_ERZ1643249 | MGnify/ENA primary metagenome ERZ1643249 (study PRJEB29033, sample SAMEA4952264) | chicken gut metagenome | biome: Broiler Chicken; feature: Gastrointestinal Tract; material: Caecum | place: Ireland | collected 2018 | study: Broiler...
AAGTACTTGACCATCCAAGGTCCGGGAGGATAGCAAGTTGCCGGATTTCAAAAAAAACAGCAGCGATTGCTTTTGCAATCGCTGCTGTTTTTTTGTTGATTTAGTAATCTATCCTCCCGGACGAGGGAGGACGAGGGCGACAGTTCATAGGACAATGGACACCCGCTGTCCGTGGAGCCCGAGATGAGTGAGCGCATATGTCAGTGCGCGAACGGTGCCCGAGGCGCCATGTCATTTCCTTAATGGCGCCGAGAAAGCAAGTTGCCGGATTTCAAAAAAGGCGCAATCACAACCAAGTTGTGGTTGCGTTCTTTTTTGCAACTTGCTATCCGACACGGGAGGCCGAACGAGGCATTTCATAGGACAGTGGACACCCACTGTCCGTGCCGAAGTGAGATGAGCGAGGACATACGTCCCGTCCGAGCGGTGACCGAGCCGCCATGTTGCCGCATAAATGACGGCGAGAGAGCAGGGTATTCTCTAAATAGCGGACACCCGCTATTTTGCCCTGCGAGGTGAGCCAACCGCAAAATATAGTGGTTGGCGGTGCCCGAGGCGCCATGCCATTACCTTAATGGCGCCGAGAGAGCAAGTTGCCGGATTTCAAAAACAAAACCACTAGTAAACTAGTGGTTTTGTTTTGTAAAAATGCAATGTTTTTGTCAATGAAATGCAATAAAAATGATATGTAATTGCAGTTTATGCTAAATTTTGACAATTTATTCTGTTTTTCGGGTACGACAAAAAATTGTGTTATACTGTCTCGCGAAAAGTTCATCCGCAAGAATTCTGATGCGTAAGGAGGAAAATTATGTTGTTTAAAACCAGATTATGGCGCGGACTTATTGTTGTATTTACATTCGTTTTATCGATTGCAATTATGGCTGCCATAATCTTAGAGCAGTTCAGAACGTCGATAGACAATCTGACAGGTTCACACAGTGAAGTTATCGAAACTACCGACGGCGATAACTTGTTTAAGGAATTTGTGCCGCCGGCAGAAGTGCTTAATGCAGACGGTACAGGCAATTCCAATAAACTTATCGCCGAATTTATTAAATTCGGCAGGCGGCTTTCACAGGAGGGTTCGGTTCTACTTAAAAACGAAGAGGTAGATGGCAAGCCTGCTCTGCCGCTTTCAAGCGGCTCTAAAGTAACTCTTCTGGGACTACGCAGTTTGGTTCCTATTATGGGTTCGGCGCTCGGGCAGCCTATTGAAGGCCCGGTTATTACTCTTGAAGATGCCCTTGGCGGGACTAAGACGGATTTTGCAAATCCGGAAAAAACTACTTCCGGAAATGCTTCAACAATTAATAATTACAATTTCAGCGATGTCGGCGGTGAGGGTGCGGGTTTTGAGCTTAATCCCGACATGCTTGCGACATATCGCGCTTTAAAGCCGGACAATATAGCGTATTCAGGCGTTACGTCGCGCAGTACATTCAGTTCGGTGAGAGTTAAATACGATCCGCAGGAACCTTCTTTGGCAGATATCGAAAGGCAGGATCCTGATTATGAGGAAAGCTTTGCCGACTATGATGACGCGGCAATAGTCGTTGTAGGTCGCCCCAGCAGCGAGAATAATGATTATCTTCCCGGTAATGTCGTTGAAGATACGCATATGGACGAGCCTTTGGCGCTCAGTCAGAATGAAGTTGACATCATCAACAAAGCTACGGAATGCTTTGATAACGTCATTGTCATAGTTAATACGACTTCCCCCATGGAGCTTGGTGAAATTGCCGATAATCCCGATGTTTCAGCCGTATTGTGGGTGGGACACTTCGGCAATTATGGTGCTTTAGGTATTGCCGATATCCTTTCGGGGAAAGTAAGCCCTTCGGGTGCGCTTGCGGATATCTATGTGGACCGCAACATGTCGCATCCCGCTCTTGTAAACGTCGGAGATTATAGGTTTAGCAATCAGGCTGAAGGTGCCCGCAGTTCCAAGTATGTAATTGAAGCCGAAGGGATGTATGTCGGATACCGCTATTTCGAAACAAGGTATAACGATATAGTCGAAGGCAGAGGCAATGCCGACTCAGCCGTGGGTGCCGTTGCTTCTGAGGGAAATTGGAGATATAACGAAGAAGTTACTTGGCCTTTCGGTTACGGACTTACTTACACGCAGTTTGAACAGACGTTTGTTGGTGAGCCTGTCGTAACAAAGACGGAACATGAGTTCACGATCGAGTTCAAAGTAGATGTTGCTAATGTGGGGGATGTTGCTGCTAAATCTATAGTTCAGATCTATGGGCAGGCTCCTTACATTGATGGCGGACTTGAAAAATCAGCAGTTCAGCTTTTAGCCTACGATAAAACCGAAACGCTTGCTCCTGGCGAACATGAAGAGCTTACAATAAAAGTTGACCTGCAGAATATTGCAACGTGGGACAGTTCACATGAAAATGCAGACGGTACATACGGTACATATATACTTGATGTCGGCGATTATTATTTTACGCTCGGCAACGGTTCGCATGAAGCGATGAACAATATATTGGCAAAACAGGGCAAAACTGTTGAAAATACAAGCGGCCTTATGGATGCGGACGGGGATTCCGATCTCGTTTTTCAGTACACTTACGACAACGACGGAAAAAATGCCGTTGACGACATCACTTTTTCTGTCTCCAAAGCGGGAGCAAATGTTTCTAACCAGATACCGTATGCCGATTGGAATCATTATGAGGAAGGCAAGGTGACATATCTTTCACGTAGCGATTGGACGGGAACATGGCCCCGGGAATATGTCAATATGGCTGCACCCGCATCAATGCAGGATGATCTTGACGGCAAGTATTACGAATTAAAAACAGACGACGACACTTCGGACATTTTATTTGAAACGATATCTGAAGAGGGCGAATTGAATTTTATCGATCTTAAATTTGCCGATTACGATGATCCCCGTTGGGATACTTTACTTGCGCAAATGAGCGTAGAGGAAGCTATGGGCGTTATTGCCGCGGGCGGCAATAACTTCCGTAATATCAGGTCTATCGGATTTACGGGTGGAGCTTATACCGAAAATTCCGGCAACGGCGTTGCGCTTACGCTTGCACAGTATAATTTTGGCAAAGCACCCTGGACGATACAACGTTCCGACGATAATATCCGTTATGAACTTGAAGTTTTTGCTACTGCGCCGACGGTTGCATCTTCATTTAACCCTGACCTCCATTATGAACTCGGAAAAATGGTAGGCTTGCAGGCGTTGTTTGTAGGTATGCCTATATTGTGGGGGCCGGGAATGAACACACACAGGCATCCTTACAATGGCAGAAGCGGTGATTATTATTCTGAAGATCCCATTCTTACAGGCAATATCGGCCTCGAATTTTCTATGGGTGCGCTTGAATACGGACTCATAGCCGCGCCCAAACACTATGCGTTTAACGACCAGGAAACCAATCGAGTAGGTGTTGCACCCTTCCTGACGGAACAGCGCGCGCGTGAGGTAGAGTTGCGTGCATTCCAGATAGCGATCGAAGGCACAAAGTACGACACGGAAGAAAAGGACGTCGGCATGCTTGGATTAATGATTTCATTAAGCAAAGTCGGCGCGGTAGAATGTTCCGCAAGTTACGGGATGATGACGGGTATTTTGCGTAACGAATGGGGATTCCATGGCTATGCCGTAACCGATATAGGCGATGATATGGATTTGTTTACCGCAGTAGTCGCCGCCGGCACTACAGGCTATGACGTGCGCGGCGCTTATAAAGCGTCGGGATTCGATGATTATGAGAGCCTTGCAGACGGCGTAGTTCCTTCCCCTGAGCTTTATAAAGGAGATGCTCACATTCTCGGTCAGCTTAAAACAGCGGCAAAAAATGTTCTCTATGTATTTACTCAAAGTAATTTGATGAATGCATTCGATTACGATACATATGCGCGTTGGAACATGACATGGTACCGTGCACTGTATATTTCGCTTATATCGGTGAGCGGAGTGCTTCTCATAGCCGATTGTGTATTATATATTGTCGGTTCGATGAAGAAAAATAAAAATAAGGAGGCAATCGATTGATGATTAATTTTATCAGGAATCGCGGGCTTGTGTTCTGGCTTTCTTCGGCGGCGGCAATATTTACGCTTATAGGACTGATAGTGATGCTGGTAAGCAACGGAGTGAACGGCTACGCAATGATGAATATAGGCATCTTTGTTGCTGTTGCCGTTGTTGCGATATTGTTACTTGCGGCATCGGAAATATTGGCGATCAAATTTGGCGACAAGCCTTGGTCAATAGCGTTTACCGCAGTGATAGTCGCGCTTATATGTCTTGTGCTTGGTTTTGTCCTTATAAACAGAGTGGATGTTGCTTCGGCCATATGGACGTGGGATAAAGGTAATGCCAGGGGTGAAGCCGCATGGAATACCGCCGTTATTAGCGTTGTGTTCTATCTGCTTGCGGCAGCTTCGATCACCGTTTCGGCATTTTTCAGACATCCCGTAAAAAATGTACGGCAATAAACTGCATAACGCTTAATTAAACAGGCCGCCCGATAATGGGCGGCCTGGATTTTTGCGGCACAGTTGTCGAAGATTGCGGCTTTACTTTTGTGAGTAAATATTTATGTCTATATAAAAATATAAGATAGTCATAAAATGGCGGGCGCAGACTTTAATGTCTGCGCCCGCCGTTTTACAGGAGGGGATTTAAGTTTACGGCAGGAACAAATATTACGGCAGTCAGTTTACGCTTTCGGTACCGCCGTCAATTGCCGCTTCGCCCAGGTTTTCCGCAGCTCCGCCCGCGTTTTCCTGCACGGCATTTTCCTCTCTGGCTTCGGCCTCGGCTTCTTCCGCCTGCGACTGCGCTATGAACGGCCTGTTGTATCTCGCCGTTACAATGAACATCACAAGTCCCGCAACGAACAGGCACACGATGGGTATCGCGCCGAGGTTTACAGAGTCGGTCAGCTGGGTGACAACGGATACCAGCATGGTGCCGAGGAAGGCCGCGCCCTTGCCGAATATATCCATTATGCCGAACAGCGTGCCCGAATGTTTTGCGGGGATTATCTTTGTGAAGTACGAGCGTGAGAGCGCCTGTATGCCGCCCTGGAACAGCCCGACCATGACGGCGAGCACCCAGAACTGCCACATCGACTGCATGAATATGGCGAACGCGCCCACAAACGTGTATGCGCATATGCTTATGGTAATAAGCAATTCGTTCGAAACCTTACCCGCAAGTTTGCCGAATATTATGGCCGAGGGGAAGGCCACAATCTGCGTAATGAGCAGCGCTATCAAGAGTCCCGAAGTCTCAAGTCCCAGCGCCGTGCCGAAGGAGGTGGCCATGTCTATCACGGTGTAAACACCGTCGATATACAGGAAGAAGGAGATGAGGAAGAGTACTATTCCCTTTCTGTTGGCAACGCCGCCCTCCTTTTTGAATACGGAGGCGAGCGTCCTGAAGTTCTGCCGCACGGGGTGCGCCGTGCGTTCCACAAAGTGCGTCTGCTTATACGACTTGGTGAGGGGAATGGTGAACGCCAGCCACCACGTGGCGTTGATTATAAATGCTATGGGCATCGATATCGCCGTATCCACCGTGAGCACGAGCACAATGCTTATAATAAAGGGTATGCAACTGCCGATATAGCCCCAGGCATAGCCCTTTGATGATACCATGTCTACGCGTTTCATGTCGGCAACGTCGGGCAGCATGGCGTCGTAGAACACCAGGCTCACCGAGTAGGCTATCTTGGTTACGATAAACAGCGCCAAAAACGCCACCCATGTCATGGGTATTCCCAGCGCCGCGCATCCTATAACGCCTATCATCGCGCTGAAAAAGAAGAACGGTTTTTTCAGCCCCTTAAAGTCGGTAAAGCTGCCGAGAATGGGCGATATCACCGCCACGCACAGCGTAACGCCGCTCGCGGCATAGCCCCATATGGCCGTTGCGTCCGTGCCCGAAAGGCCGGCATTTGTTACCAGGGCGTTGAAGTATATGGGCAGTATTGCGCTCACCAGCAGGGTGAACGCCGAATTGCCCACGTCGTAGAGTATCCAGGGCAGTTCCCTGCGCTTTTGCCTGTAAAGCGGGCTGTTTTTTCTCTCAGCCCTCGCCTGCGCGCGCTTCTGCTTCGCTTCGGCTTTAAGCGCCGCCTTTGCGGCCTTGTCTGCGCCTTCCGCGCCGGCCGCAACCGTTGTCTGACTTTCCATGCTTAAGTTCCTTATTTTAGTTTTATTCGAAATCCCGCTCAAGTTCGGCGCTCAGCGCGCACTCTCCCGCAAGATATCCGTCGTAATTTTCTATCAGCCGCACTGCCTTTTGCATGGCGGCGGCATAGGCCTTTTCCAGCCCTGCAATGCCGTCCTTCCACTTATCCTCAATATCTGTCGGCATCATCATGCCGTGCATTATGTTCCACATGCCCGAAATCTTGAGCGCCGCGGTGACAAACGCGCGCTTTATTTTACTTGCCGAGTTTAAAAGTCCGTTGTAAAACTTTATCGATTTAAGCGCCTTTTTTGCCTTGCCCCTGTCCACGCCGAAGTATGCCGCGGCAATGTCTGCCGTGCTTTCGTTCGCGCGTATGTGCGCGGTAAGGTCTGTGCCGAGCGGCTGTTTGCCGTCCTTCAATAAGAGATATCTGTCGAAGGCCGACTCTATCTCGGTGTGCGAAAGGTTTTTCGCCTTCATCTCGGCGTTCACCACGGGGTGCCCCTCGCTGTCGAGCGCAAAGTGGCACAGAAAGCCCAGAAGGTAGGCCTCGTCGGCCGCTCTCTCTCCGCGCTCGGAATAGACCTTTCCCGCCATTTCAAAAAACAGGCTGGCAAACCGTTCGTGTATGGCGTAGCCTATGGCGTTTGTCCTGTTGTTTGTAAGCGGCTTATAGTAGAACAGCAGGTCGGGTCCGTGCAGGCCCAAAGCAAAGCTCTCGTAATTATCTTCAACGAGCTGTTTTATTTTTCCCGTAAGGCTTGTCTTAACGTCGTTTCCCAGCCTGTAGTGTGCGTAAGTAGACGGCATATGCAAAAAATCTCCTTTTATTTCTCTTAAATAATTATAGCGTATGAATTTTAAAAATTTTTCCCGAACTTGTAATAAGATTGTAATAAGTTCAGATCAATAATAGCGTGGGGGCAGCGCATTGCGCCGCAATGCGCTGCCCCCTCAAATATCCCCCGCCCGCGGTGTTGCAAAATGTGCGCGGCAATGCTATAATATCTGCAATAAAGCTGTAATTTAACAACTGCGAGGCAATATATGACTTTGGACGAAGAGTGCAAAAGCTGCCTGTATAACAGCCAGCTCAAAAAGGTGGAACGCTCGGAGAGCGACAAAAATAAGATAGAGGAGTTCAAATCGCGCGTGCGCGAACTGTGCGAAAATCCCCCCAAAACATACTGCGCACCCCTTTTAATGCGCGATATAGATGGTATCCACCGCGAAATATTCGGCCGCGGCATAGATTATTCCGCCGAAAAACGCATGTTCAACTCCGCCGTGCTGGCGCTCGAAGAGGGGCTGTTCAGCGGCATAATGTCCGCGCCCGACCCCGTCGCGCGCGCGGTAAGCTACGCCGCCGCGGCAAACTATATCGACTTTGCAAAACTTTCCGATCTGAGCGAGGACAGCCTTAAAATAGTGGAAGAGGCGGCAGGCAGGGCCGTACCCAACGCCGCCACGCTAGCCCTTTTTAAAGAGCGCCTCAAAGCGGGCAAAACGCTCTTGTATGTGCATGATAACTGCGGCGAAGTGGTGTTCGATAAAATTTTTATCCGCGTGATAGCCGCGCTCTACCCGCAGATATCCGTCACTTCGCTCGTGCGCGGCGGCGAGATAATAAACGACGCCACCCGCGTCGACGCGGCATTCATCGATCTTTATAAGTATGCCGCCGTTGAAGACAGCGGCGAGGCGGTCCCCGGCACCTATTTGAAGGAGCTCTCTCCCCGCGCCCGCGCTCTGTTTGAAAACAGCGACATAATAATTTCCAAGGGGCTTGGCAATTTAGAGACGCTCTACGGCGAGGGCTATAAAATCTTTTACATATTCATGTGCAAATGTGCGCACATTGCCGCCCGCTTCGGTTATGAACAGTGGCAGACGGCGTTCGTGTACGAGGGACTTTAAAAATCTGCCCGATTTTTGCACTATTATGTCAATACGCCGCGACTAAGCCCGCGGCGGCAAAATTTTCTGTACAACCGCGCAATGTTGTGCTATAATACCCGTGTTTTCAGGAGGTCATATGAAATCTAAAATATTGAAAATATGCGCGCTGTGCGCGGTACCCTTTGTAGTTGCAACTGCCTCGGCGTGCGGCGGCACGCAGATAGGCGAGAACAAGAGCTATTACCTTCAGGACGACGGCTTATATCCTGCAGTCGCCGCTCCGTATGAGGAGGAGAGCAGGGCGGCCATATCCCGCTGGGAGAGCGCCTCTGCCTCCGAGCGCGACGATGTGGCAAAGGAAGTTGCCGCCGAGCTCTATGCCTACGCCTGCTATAACGAGGAGTATGCGGATAAATACGTATACTTCTCCTCGCAGACGGGCTCGACTGACCTCGGCTCAAGCGGCAGCGGCGACGTCACCACGCAGAACTATAAGCTCATCATTCACCAGGGCGCAAACACCCCCGGTTATAAGTATCATTACACTTTAAAGAAGGTCAACGAGGCCACGGGCACGATAAATACCTTCCGTAACCTGTTTGAGTCGGCCCGCCTGCGCTTTGTTGAAGATACCAACAAGCTGTATAGGTTCGAGGGCGACAATATCCGCTATGGAACTGACGAAAGCGGCGCAGATACCGATATCCTCACATGCGACTGGGAGACAGGCTCCGACTGGGGCACCGACGACCCGCCCATAGTTAAGCGCGAGGATAAGCTTGACCTTGCCGGCATAGAATCAGACATTATTGCGCTTTCAGAAGACGGAGAGGCGGTAATTCACGGCAACGTAAATATCCTTGCCGACAACATTGTAAAGAGCGCCACCATAACCGAGGGCGAGTTCGACGGCCACGCCGTCTATGAGATAGTTATGGAGCTCGACCCCGAAGTTGCCAGCGCCGACCCTGCATCTGCGGCGATGCTTGCAAACGCCAACAGCGCCGAGGAGTGCGGCTGGGTGAACGACGAAGAGGGCAACGGGCCGACGATAACATTCCAGATATGGGACAACGGCCTTATGAAGTACTATAAGATAGACGAAACCTGGGAAGGCAGAATAAAAGTAGCCATTCTCTCCTATTCGGGCGGAGCCGACACCGAGACAGAGGTGTGGTACAGCTATTCCGACCGCGACACTGATATGGAAGATAAGCTTGCCATGCTTGAGGACGCCAAGACCGCCCGCGGCTGATTTCCGTATTCTGCTTATTAAACAAACGACAAGACCTCCGCGCTGAAGCGGTCCGCTTTCTCGGACCAAGCAAAACGGCGCGGGGGCTTCATTTTAAGGTGATTGCCATGGACTACAAAATTGCTATCTGTGACGACAGCTCTGCCGACAGGGAGTATATCTCCTCGCTCGTCACCCGCTGGGGGGAGAGGGAGCGGCACACCGTCGCGCTCTCCACATTTTGTTCGGCCGAGGAGTTTTTGTTCGGTTACGAAGAGGATCCGAACTTTGATATATTGCTTTTGGATATAGAGATGGGCGGCATGGACGGCGTTACGATGGCAAAAAAATTGCGCCGCATGAACGACTCGGTGCAGATAATTTTCGTAACCGGTTATAACGACTATATCGCCGAGGGCTACGAGGTGGCCGCGCTGCATTATCTTTTAAAGCCCGTGAACGAAGGTAAGCTCTTCTCTGTGCTAAACCGCGCCGCCGAAAAACTCAAAAGAGACGAAAAGGTGCTTAAATTCGAAGTCGGCGGAGAGGTTTCGCGCGTACCCATATATAAAATCAGATATGCCGAGGTGTTCGGCAACTATGTCACCATTCACGCCGCCGAGAATGTCACCGTAAAGATGACTCTTGGCGAGCTTGAGCGCGAGCTCGACGAGCGTTTTTACCGCGTCAGCCGCTCGGCCATAGTAAATTTAACGTACATCTCCCGCGTGACCAAGACGGAGATAAAGCTGTCCGAAGGCTCCGTCGTTCCCCTTCCCCGCGGCGCCTACGAGGGCGTTAATCGTGCGATAATAAATATGAAATAGGTTCACGAATTTTTCGCGCTGGTGACGCACGAAAAATTCCGTGATTTGGGAAACTAAGGTCTCGCGCGGCATGCGGAAGAGTTCCGCCGCACTCGGTCACCGCTCGGACTTGTATTTGTCCTTGCTCATCTCACATTGCCAAAACAGTGGGTATCCACTGTTTTGAGAATTGCAATGTTCGTCCCTGTCGGCGATTTTTAATGGCTCTCATATTGTATAATCGCCGACATTCCCTTCCAGTGCGCGAGGGCTTTACCCGCTGCTTTGCCGAGGGACTCCCGCTTTCGGGAAACGGCAAAACGT
>ERZ1643249.5255-NODE-5255-length-10447-cov-4.810624_pt1 | contig 10447 bp, 10 predicted proteins | sample MGYA00579263_ERZ1643249 | MGnify/ENA primary metagenome ERZ1643249 (study PRJEB29033, sample SAMEA4952264) | chicken gut metagenome | biome: Broiler Chicken; feature: Gastrointestinal Tract; material: Caecum | place: Ireland | collected 2018 | study: Broiler...
AGATCCTCATCAAGACCTCCCGTTTCCCGGTGTTCTGGCAGTTCATCGGCCTCTACGGGGAGGAGTACGGCATCCTGGACCACCTGGACGAGATCGACGGCCGCCATACCCGGAACGCGGCTTTTTTCAAGATGGAGGACCTGGAGGACTTCATGGACAGCAGCTTCTACCGGACCATCTTCGCCAACGCCGCCGCGTGGCTGGAGGAGCTGGGCCGGAGGCAGATGCTGTCGTAGCCGGAGGCCGGGGCGCCGTCACCCACAGATCTGCTCTAGCACGTGCCCCGGCCATCGGGATGGTGTATAATGGAGCCACAGAGGCAGGCCCAGGTCTGCCGTGACCATTGACAGAGGAGGTCCTTCCATGCTTTACACAAGAGAGGTCACTGTTCAGGTCCCCGGCGGCCTGCACCACCAGGCGGTCACCCGGTTCATCCAGACTGCAAACCGCTTTGACAGCACCCTCCGGGTCGCATACGGGGGAAACAGCGTCAACGCCAAGAGCCTGTTGGGAGTGCTCTCCCTGTCCGTCGGCGCTGAGGCGCGGATCACCCTCACCGCCGAGGGACCAGACGCCGAGGCCGCCCTCAGCGCGCTGGAACAGAGCCTCTCCGCGGAATAGGTCCCTTTGCGCTCCTGGTCCGCATCTATGGCAGAAAGGGCCGCCGGCTTTGCCGGCGGCCCTTCCTGTGGTGTGGGGAGTCCGGACAGGCCTCCGGACCCGCATCTGGGATGATCAGCTGGAGGGTCAGTCGGCCGTCTCCTCCTGGCCTACCTGGACCTCCATTTTGTCCTCGTAATATTTGACCAGAGCGGCCTGGTCGTCATCGATGTGGCCATTGTCCTTCATCCAGTCCATCACATGCAGGACCACGTCCGTCAACGGCGTATCCACGCCCAGCTTGTGGGCGTAGTGCTTGGCGTTGATGATGTCCTTGCGGTGGACCGCGATCCGGGCGCCGGGCTCATAGTCCCGCTTGATGATCTTGGGCACCTTGTTGTCGTACATGGGACCGCCGGCAAAGCCGCCCCGGGTGGCCTCGAACGTGGTCTGCAGGTCGATGCCCGCCTTGGCCGCGAAGGCGTAGCCCTCCGCGATGGCCACCAGGATGGCGCCGCCGATCATGTTGTTCACCAGCTTGGTGACGCTGCCGCTGGCGGGGCCGCCGGTGTAGACGGGACTGCCCATACACTCCAGAACCGGCTTGACCTTCTCAAAGGCCTCCTTGTCGCCGCCGGTCATAATGGCCAGCGTCCCGGCGATGGCCATGGGATTGCCGCCGCTGACCGGGGAGTCCAGCAGGAACATCCCCGCATCCTTGGCCTGCTGGTACAGCTCCAGGATGATATCCGGCGCGGTGGAGCTCAAATCCACAATCACATTGCCGGGCTTTCCGTACTGAATGGCCTGCTCCACGCTGTTGCGGATGATGGGATGGGTGGGCAGGATCTGGAGCACCACATCGCACTGCTTGTAGATCTCCACCGGGTCGCTGACGCGGATGCCGCCTGCCTCCCGGAAGGCGTCCATCTGCTTCTGGACCACGTCATAGCCCAGCACGGGCAGTCCGCACTTCTGCACCACGTTTTTCGCCATAGGCAGTCCCATGACGCCCATTCCCAAAAATCCGATTTTTTGCATATCCAAGACTTCCTTTCTTCGCGATCAGCCCGCCATGATGCTGGGAAGCAAGGTGGTGAGGGGCGAGACATAGGTGATGAGGAACAATACGATAATGGAGATCAGCAGCATGGGCATCATGGCCTTCAGGGAGTGAGACAGCCGGGTTTCGCCGGTCTGGTTGCACAGCAGCAGGCACAGGCCCACCGGCGGCGTCACCAGGCCGATGCAGAGGTTGAAGCTCATGACGATGCCGAACTGCAGCAGATCGATGCCGAAGGCATTCAGCAGCGGCAGCAGGATCGGGGTCATCATCACCACGGCCGCGTTGGCCTCCATCAGCATGCCGATGATCAGGAACAGGATGTTCAGCAGCAGCAGAATGACGACGGGGCTGTCCGTGATGGAGTTGAAGAAGGAGACCAGCTGCTGGGGCAGGCCCGAGGTGGTGATCACGTAGCTGGAGGCGGCGGACAGGCCTACCATCACCATGATGGTGGCGGTGGAAACTGCGCCCTCCACAAACACCTGGGGCAGCTCCTTGAAGCTCATGTCCCTGTATACGAAGAGGCTGATGATCAGGCTGTACACCACTGCCACGGCGGAGGCCTCGGTGGGGGTGAAGATGCCGCCGAAGATGCCGCCCAGGATGATGATGGGCATCAGCAGCGCCCAGATGCCCTTGCGCACGGAGGTGCCGATCTTCTTCAGGTTGGGCTTCTCATGGGCCGGCAGATTGTGCTTGTGGCCGTAATACAGGCCGTAGGCGATCAGAGCTACCGCCAGGATGATGCCCGGCAGCACAGACCCCAGGAACAGCTCCGCCACGGACACATTGGTGATGCTGGCGTACACGATCAGCACAATGGAAGGCGGAATGATGGGGCCGAGGATGGAGGAAATAGAGGCCACGCCCACGGCGAAGGGAGCGGGATAGCCCTCCCGCTTCATGGCGGGGATGGTGATGCCGCCGATGGCGGAGGCGGTGGCCACGCCGGAACCGGAGATGGCGCCGAACAGGGCGGAGGCCAGAATGGTCACCAGGGCCAGGCTGCCCTTGATGTGTCCTATGATGGCATTACAGATGTCTATCAGCTTCCCGGTGATGCTGCGGGACATGATGTTGCCCGCCAGGATGAAGAAGGGGATGGCCAGCAGGGCGCTGCTGTTCATGCCCGCGAACATCCTCTGGGGCAGCACGATCAGGGGCAGGTCCGCCAGGTTCAGGGCCGCCAGGGCGCCGATGCCCAGGGCCAGATAAATGGGGAATCCCAGGAAAGAGAGTCCCAGCAGCAGAATGATAATCAACAGGCCGGCGTTCATGCCTGGACCTCCTTTCCGGGCTCGCGCAGGGCGGCAATATTTTTGAGGAGGACCTCAAGGGAGGTCAGGAGCATCAGCACGATGCCGACGGGCATACAGGAATAGGGGATGGACATGGGGATCCCGAGACCCGCGGACATGGTGCGGGAGCCGGTCTGCACCAGGGTGATGGAGTAGGAGAGCAGAAACACCATGAACACCATACCGGCCAGGGTGGCAATGATGGTGAGGATGGTCCGCACCTTTGGATTCATCAGGTTGATTAGAATGTCGATCTGCAGATGGCTGTTGCGGCGGATGGCAATGGCCGCACCGATCATCACGTCGTAGATGAACAGATACCGGGCCAGCTCCTCACTCCAGGAGTTGGCGTGGGCAAAGATGTACCGCATGATGACCTGGTAGGCGATGATGAGGACCATGATTCCCACGGTAACCGCCAGAATCACCTTCTCGACTTTCTCCAGGGCATCCAGGAACTTGGAATATCCTCTCAGCATGTTTGACACCTCGCTATGTCCTACGTGGCGGTTGTCAGGCGTTGGGGGCCAGCGCGCGGATCTGGTTGCACCAGTCGGCCAGATCGGGGAAGTTGGCCTCCGCATAGCCGTTGAAATGCTCGGCGAAGGCGGCGTTGTCCACCTCCACGAAGGTGACGCCTTCAGCGGTCAGTTCTTCCTTGGCGGTTTCCTCCCGCTCCAGCACCTCCTGGCCGACCTGCTCGCCGGCATAGACGGCGGCCTCCTCCACGGCGGACTGGATATCCTCCGGCAGAGAGTCGAAATAGCCGCGGTCCATGATGATGGTGTTGGCGCTGTACACGTGGTTGGTCAGAATCCAGTAGGGGCAGACCTCAGAGAAGGAATAGCTCTGGGAGTCCAGGATGGAGTTCTCCTGTCCGTCCACAGTGCCCTGCTGCAGAGCGGTGTAGGTCTCACCCATGGACAGGGGAGTCGGCGCGGAGCCCATCCACTCCCAAACCTTGATATACCCCTCCAGGTTGGGACTGCGGAGCTTGAAGCCGGCGAAGTCCTCCACGGTCTTCATCTCCTTGGTGGCGGTCACGATCCGGGCGCCACGGTAACCGGCACCCATCAGCTTGAAGCCGGAGTCATTGCCCACGGTGTCCAGGATCTCCTGGCCCAGATCGCCGCCCCAGACCGCCTGGAAATGGTCATAACCGTTGTAGATGTACGGCATGATGTCGATATTGGCCAGATTTGTGAAGGGAGCCAGCGTACCCACGGACTCGCAGGTAATGTCCGCCACGCCGGCGGCCATGCCCTCCAGCACCTCGGTGGTGGAACCCAGGCTGTTGCCGCCGTAGAATTCAATGGAGACGCGGCCGGATGTGAGCTCCTCCACCTTCTCCTTGAAAAACGTGGCCATATCATAGCCCAGCTCGCCGGGGGCACTGCCGTTCAGCGCCATGCGCCAGGTGTATTCCGCGCCGGAGCCGTCTCCGCCGGAATCACCGCTGCCGCCGCCGCAGCCTGTCAACAGGGCAAACATCATCGCAAGTGCCAATACCATTGCCAACGTCTTTTTCACATCAAACACTCCTTTTTGTCTTATGGCCTGTCGGTTCTCTGGAAAGGGTCGCTTGCTGCCGGAGCTCGGGTTCCTGCCGCCGGCACGGCAGTTTTCCATGTAACATTTTTAAATGGTCTTACCATTTAAAAATTCTTAATTTATTTTATAGCACTTCGCCCAACATTCGTCAAGCGTTATTAAAATAACAAGCCATATTGCACAATTTTCAATGATCTTCCATGCGGCGGGGCGTTTGTTCGGCTCTCTGCCGGCTGCCTATGGACTCTCCCTTGATTCCGGCTTTCGGGTATGATATACTTTTCACAAAAAGCAGGAAAGGTTAAGGAGAGGCATTATGGAGAAGCCTTCTTCCAAGGCCCTCTTCACGCCTGCCAAGACCCAGCGGGCGTCCGAGGCCATTTACAATCAGATCTACCCCAAGATCGTCTCCGGTGAGCTGCGCCCGGGGGACCGGCTCCCGCCGGAGCGGGAGCTGGCGGAGATGTTCCAGCGCAGCCGCCCCGTGGTGCGGGAGGCGCTGCGGATGCTCCAGCAGGACGGGCTGATCGAAACCGCCGTGGGCAGCTCCGGCGGCGCGGTGATCCGGGGCATCTCCCTGAAATCCGTGGAGGAGCCCCTGAAAAACCTGGTGGCCATGGGGGCCATCAACCTGGATGAGCTGCTGGAGTACCGGCATATCAACGACCGCGGCTGCGCCCGTCTGGCGGCCATCCACCACACGGAGGAGGATGCCGAGGCGCTCCGGCAGACCCTGGAGGGGGCGAAGGCCAACCTGGACAGCCTGTTCAGCTTCCAGGAGTACGATGTGGCGTTCCACAGCGCTCTGGCCAGCGCCAGCCACAACACGCTGGCCTCCCTGATCAACGACGTGATCGTCCGCCTCAACACGGATGTGTTTGTGGAGACGATCCGGGACTACACGCCGGAGCAGCTGCGGGAGATCAATCTGCGGATCTACAAGACCCACTACGCCATCATGGAGGCTGTCCTCGCCCACGACCCCGACGGGGCGGACCGCGCCGTGGCGGCCATGGTCCAGCTGTTCCAGGATGCGGTGCATTGAACAGGCACGGAGCTTCACAGGTGCTGCAGCGCGCCGCGAAAAGAAGCGCTCCCCGCTGCGCATGGGGGGTGACGCATCCGGATCCTGCTGCCCGGGAGGGCAGAGAAATGCCGATCACAAATTTCTGCGATGCACCTGCGTCGCAAAAAAGCTGGCTGCCCGCCGGGCAGCCAGCTTTTTTGCCATGATGTTTTGGAAAGGACCTCCCGCGGTCAGGCGCCGCCCTGCAGGGTGTTCTCCTGGATGAAGCGGATCAGCTCCCACCCCAGCTTGGGCAGATAGCGCCCCTTTTTGAGAAAGAACCCCACGTCGAACACCACCGGCTCCTCGAAGGGGCGGATCGCCAGCCCTTCGCAGCCCAGGGCCTGCTGACCCTGGGCCACGCTGATGATGCCCACATACCGGCAGGAGCGCACCAGATTCGCCATGCACAGCACCTGGTCATAGTTAAAGAGGATGTCCGGGATCACCTGATGGCGCTCAAACTCCCGGCTCATCAGCTCCTTCACCTTGGATTGGGCGTCCATCATGATGAGCTTCTCCTCTCCCAGCAGCGCCAGGGGGATCCGATCCAGCCGCGCCAGGGGATGCTCCGGGTGCAGCACCGCGTGGATCTCCATGGTGCCCATGGGGATGATCTCCAGCTCCTCCGCCTCCGGCGCTGTGGGGAAGGCGTTGTAGGCCAGGTCCAGCATCTCGCCCGTCACCATCTCCACATGCTTGTTCATGGAGCCCTCGTTCAGGTAGATCTGCGCCTTGGGGTGCTCCTGCAGAAAGGTGGAGAAGATCATGGGCACGATGGGGTTCGTCAGCACGTGGGAGATTCCCAGCCGCAGGCGCTGCTCTGCCGTGCCGGCCAGATCCCGCATGGCATTTTCCGCCGCTTCGCAGGTGCTGAGGATGCGCCGCACCCAGATCATGAACTGCTCGCCCTCGTATGTAAAGGTGACGCCCTTGGAGCTGCGGACCACCAGCCGCACCCCCAGCTCCTCCTCCAGCGCCTGAACGGCGGAGGAGATGGCCGGCTGGGACACGTAGAGCGCCTCGCTGGCCTGGGTGAAATTCTTGTACTGGTAGACCGCGTCCAGATATTGCAGCCGCTTCAGATTCAGCATCCGGCAGACCCCCTGTCCCTCCGGCGGCGCACCGCCGCGCTTTTCTTTAAGAATAAGCGAGTTTTATTGAAAAATCAAGATTTTCTTTATGTCAAAAGTGCGAATTGACATTTTTTTGACTACCTGTTCATAAGTTTTTGTTATTCCTGCATAAAAACATGGTATTTCACTATTGAATCACCAGTTGCTAAAATTCAAATTGGAAGAGATATCCGAGGGGCGCCGGGAAGGAGGGTACACGGCGGAGGGCGCCGCTTTCATCAAATCTGACTGAGAAGGACGGGAGGATGTAGACAACATGATCGTAGTGAGCGTGATTGGAATCGTTCTGGCATTCGCGGTGCTGATCTTTGCGGCTTACAAAAAAATCAGCATGTTCCTGGCGGCGGTGCTGGCTGCGGCCATTGTGGCCCTGTTCGGCGGGCTGGACGTGGCGGCCTCCCTGGTGGGGGCGGACGGCCCCTTCCTCATCGGTATGAAGGACTTCGTGGGCAGCTGGCTGGTGATCTTTGCCCTGGGCGCCCTGCTGGGCGCGCTGTACGACAAGAGCGGCGCCACCTGGCGGATCAGCAGCACCCTCATCAACAGGGCCGGCACCCAGTGGACGCTGCTGATCTACGTGCTGGTGGGCGCCCTGCTGGTGTACGGCGGCATCCAGGTGACCGTGATGATCTTCGTGCTGCTGCCCTTTGCCAAGATCCTGTTCCCCAAGGCGGGCATCCCCTGGTACTTGTTCCCCGGCATCACGGGCCTGGCCATCGCCACCTTTGCCATGGGCCAGATGCCCGGCAGCCTGCAGATGCAGAACATCATTCCCACCCGGATCCTGGGCACGGAGCTGACCGCCGCCCCGGTGGAGGGCGTGCTGGCCACGCTGTTCATGATCATCGTGGGCGTCGGCTACCTCTACTGGCAGGTGAAGAAGGGCCATGACGACCCGGAGGCGGCCATCGAGCTCTACCAGGTCCAGGGCGGCATTTTGGACGAGAAAGAGCTGGAGCAGCGGGCTCCGGGCTTCTGGATCTCCCTGCTGCCCATGGTGGTGACCTTCGTCCTCATCAACGGCTTTGGCGTGGAGCTGCTGTACGGCCTCGCGGCCGGGTGCGTGCTGTCCCTGCTGTTCTTCTGCAAATCCCTGGGCGGCGTCAAGGGCTTTGGAGAAATCGTCTCCGAGGGCTTCAACAACGGCATCTTCCCCTGCATCATCATCGCCTCCGTGGTGGGCGTGGGCAAGGTGGTCTCCGCCACCGATGTGTTCGCCCTGGTGCAGGAGAACATCATCAACCTGCCGCTGCCGGGCCTGGTGAAGGTGGCGGCCATCACCACCATCATCGCCGGGATCACCGGCTCCGCCTCCGGCGGCCTGACCATCGCGCTGGAACTCTTCGGCGAGACCTTCGTCTCCTGGGGCTATACGCCGGAGATCATCCACCGGGTGGCCTCCATCGCCTGCGGCGGACTGGACACCCTGCCCTGGAACGGCACCGTGGTGATGCTGTTCGCCCTGTCCGGCGTGTCCTACAAGAAGGGCTACAAGCATGTGGCGGTGGAGACGGTCATTCTGCCGCTGCTGTCCCTGATCCCTGTATTCATCTACTATTCCATCGTACACTGAGAAAGGTCGTGTTGAATCGTGGCTACCTATGAAAAGAGCTTTCTGCTGTCCCTGTACCGGGACATGGTCCGGATCCGGGCCTTTGAGGAACACGCCGCCGAGTGCTTCACCAAGGGCATGCTGGCGGGCAACATCCACCTGAGCATCGGCCAGGAGGCGGCGGAGGCCGGCGCCTTCGCGGCCATCGAGCCCAGGGACTACTTCACCTCCACCCACCGGGGCCATGGCCATGCCATCGCCCGCGGGGCGGACCCCAAGCGGGCCATGGCGGAGCTGTTCGGCAAGGCCGCCGGCTACTGCAAGGGCAAGGGCGGCTCCATGCACATCGCAGACATGGAGAAGATGAACCACCTGGGCGCCAACGGCATCGTGGGTGCCGGGCAGCCCATCTCCGCCGGCAGCGCCCTGGCTTCCAAGATCATGGGGGACGACTCCGTCACCGTGGGCTGCTTCGGCGACGGCTCCACCAACGAGGGCTCCTTCCACGAGTCCCTGAACATGGCCGCCGCCTGGAAGCTGCCGCTGGTCTGGTTCATTGAGAACAACTGCTACGGCGTGTCCACGGAGATCCACCGGGTCACCAACACCCCGGATCTGGCCTCCCGGGCCGCGGCCTACGGCGTGCCCTACGCCGTGGTGGACGGCACGGACGCCATCGCGGTGTACGAGGCCATGAAGGCCGCCCTGGACCACGCCCGCAGCGGCAAGGGCCCCTATGTGGTGGAGGCCAAGGTATACCGCTATCAGGGCCACTACTGCGGCGACCCGGCGGTATACCGCCCCAAGGAGTACATGGAGCACGCCCTGGCAAACGACGGCATCGAGAAGCTGGGCCGGCGGCTGCTGGAGAGCGGCGCTGCCCAGGAGGAGCTGGACGCCATCCGGCGGGACGCGGAGGCCGAGATGGACGAGGCCGTGAAGTTCGCGGATGCGTCCCCGTATCCGGACCCCGCGACGGTGCTGGATGATATGTATGTGACTGACAACGAAAGGTGCGTGGCGAGATGAGCAAGAAGATCACCGTCAGCAAGGCCATCGGTGAAGCCTTGCACGAGGAAATGCTCCGGGACGAAAAAGTTTTCATCATGGGCGAGGACATGGCCGTCATGGGCAATGTGTTCGCCATCACCAAGGGCTTTCTGGAGGAGTTCGGCCCCAACCGCGTCATTGACACCCCCATCTCCGAGGAGGGGTTTGTGGGCATGGCCGTGGGCGCCGCGATGCGGGGGCTGCGGCCTGTGGTGGAGCTGATGTACGACGACTTCGCCACGGAGTGCGCGGATCCCCTGTTCAACCAGGCCGCCAAGATCCGCTACATGACCGGCGGACAGTGCAGTGTCCCCATGGTCCTGCGGGCGCCCATGGGCGCCGGCCGCCGGAACGCGGGCCAGCATTCCCAGTGCCTGGAGAATTTCTTCTGCCACTTCCCGGGGCTGAAGGTGGTGGCCCCCTGCACCGCCGCCGACGCCAAGGGCCTGCTGAAGTCCGCCATCCGGGACGACGACCCGGTGGTGTTCCTGGAACACAAGCTGCTGTACGCCCGCAAGGAGGAGATCCCCGACGGGGAGTACACCATCCCCCTTGGCGCGGCGGACGTGAAGCGGGCGGGCAGGGACCTGACCATCATCACCTGGAGCCGTGAGGTCCACTTCGCCCTGGAGGCCGCCCAGACCCTGGAGGCGGAGGGCATCGACGTGGAGGTCCTGGATCTGCGGACCCTGGTGCCCCTGGACTGGGACGCCATCGTGAAGTCCGTCTCCAAGACCCACAACGTCATCATCGTCTCCGAGGAGGTCAAGCGGGGCAGCTACGCCGGCGAGCTCTCGGCCCAGATCGCCGAGGAGCTGTTTGACGAGCTGGACGCCCCGGTGGAACGGGTCTGCGGCCTGAATATCTGCTCCCCCTTCAGCCCGGTGCTGGAGGACAGGAACTTCCCCCATCCGGAGGATATCGTGCGGGCTGTCAAGCGCGTGCTGAACAAGTGAGGAGGCGTGTGAGATGGCTTACGAAGTACTGATGCCCCAGCTGGGCCTGACCATGGAGGAGGGGACCGTCTCCCAGTGGATCAAGCACGAGGGAGACGCTGTAAAGGCCGGGGACGTGGTGGTGGAGAACACCACGGATAAGCTGACCAATGAGATCACCAGCGAGCAGGAC
>ERZ1643249.5259-NODE-5259-length-10437-cov-4.229532_pt1 | contig 10437 bp, 9 predicted proteins | sample MGYA00579263_ERZ1643249 | MGnify/ENA primary metagenome ERZ1643249 (study PRJEB29033, sample SAMEA4952264) | chicken gut metagenome | biome: Broiler Chicken; feature: Gastrointestinal Tract; material: Caecum | place: Ireland | collected 2018 | study: Broiler...
AGAAAATTTGAAAAGGTTATAAGGAAAGCAATAGATGCTTGCAAAAATACTGGTATTAGTGAGATTTAACATTTTGTCGGCTCCAAAAAAACGATAAAAATGCCTAAAGGAGCAGTAAAAAGCATCTTAAATTATAACTACCAAAAATAAAAAAATTTTTGTAGAACTAAAAATTATAAAATAAATTTTGTTAAAAAATACGAATTAAAAAAACTATGATATAATGCAATTGTGCAAGAACCTCTTGCACAATTTTATAAAGAAGGTGTTTAAATGTTAGAAATTAATAAAAATCAATATAAAGAAATTTTTGAAAATATTAAAAATGAAGTTTTAAAATCTCAATATAAGGCTATGCAAACTGTTAATAAAGAACTTATCTTTATGTATTGGCATATTGGTAAAATAATACTTGAAAATTCTCAATGGGGAAATAAATTTATTGATAACCTAGCAATTGATTTAAAATTAGAATTTCCTGCGATAAAAGGTTTTTCTGTTAGAAATTTAAAATATATGCGTAAAATTGCTGAAGAATATCCTGATTTTAAATTTGTGCAAGAAGTTCTTGCACAAATAACTTGGTATCATAATGTCATTTTAATGGATAAAATAAAAGATATAGAGATTAGAAAATGGTATATTAATGAAACCGTAAAAAACGGATGGTCCAGTAATATTTTAAAAATGCAAATAGATAATAAATTATATGAAAGACAAGCTATATCTGAAAAAGTTACTAATTTTCCTTCTACTTTACCAGATTCTCAAAGTGATTTAGCATTACAAACTATGAAAGATCCTTATCTTTTTGATTTTATTTCTTTGAAAGGTAAAGTTAAAGAATTAGAAATTGAAAGTGCAATGATAAATAAAATTAAGGATGTTCTTATTGAATTAGGTAATGGATTTGCTTTTGTTGGAAATCAATATAAATTAACGGTTAGCAATAAGGACTATTTCATTGATTTATTGTTTTATCACTTAAAATTAAAATGCTATATTGTAGTAGAATTGAAAGCTAGGGAATTTGAGCCTACTGACGCAGGACAGTTAAACTTTTATTTATCTGCAATAGATGATTTAGTAAAAGATGAAAGTGATAATCCAAGTATTGGTTTACTTTTATGTAAAACAAAAGATAAATTTACAGTAGAATATGCTTTGAAAGATATTAATAAGCCTATTGGTGTCAGTGAATATAAATTATTGGAAGATATTCCCGAATATTTACAATCACAATTACCTAAAGCTGAAGATATAGAATTACATATTCAAGATATAGAAGAATAATGGAGAAAAATATGGAATTTTCAAATGTAATGACAATAAGTGATATTATAGTATTAATATTTTCTAGCATAACAATGCTATTAACTTACTTAACATTAATAGAAATGAAAAAACAAAGAAATATTAGTATATTATCTAATATATTTATAAAGTATAATTCTGAAATAATATATAATACTAAAAATATGCATAGTGAGCATTCTAAATTTAATATTTTTATACAAAACAATGGTAATAGTATTGCTAAAAATATCAAATGCACTTTATGTATCCGTGAATTAGAAAATGAAAAATTTAACCATCTAAAATTCTCAAACAATTTACTCTATTACGATTTTAAAGATTATGTTGGTTTTTACACTTCTAATTGCATTAACAAAGATATTTTTATACAAACACTACAAAATGGTAATCTATATACTATAAGTACTGACAGTATCGAAAACACTATTAAATGTATAGCAAAATCCTTAATAGAATCCTACTAAGAAGATATGAATAAAAATGAATTAATAGAAGAGTGGAATCGGTTTGATAGGAAATTACTATTAACTGTTTATTATACAAATATTATAGGAAATAATTTAATATTAATTATGATTTATCTCTTATTCCTTCAAGTATTTCTTATGAGAATGGCACTGTTCACTATTCATTACAAATTAGTAATATTTATAAGATATATTAAATTTAGATCATTTGTAGTAAATCTATAGATGGTCTTTTTATTATACAGGGAATTGCAGCACCTCTATAAAAGTGTTAGGTGTAATAATCCTTTTTTCGCTCAATGGGATTATTGCACCTATTTCTCTCATTCTTCCTCTCTCTGATTCTAGTTAGCAAGATTTTATATAAGAATATATAAATAAATTTTTAAGATAATTTAACTAATCCTACATATAGTAATACAGCAGTTTTTGTGCGAAATTGATGTCAAATGTTGGTGTATCGCCGATATTGGATGTCAATTTCCTTGACCTGAACTGACAAGAAATTTATAATGTTTTTATTTATAATTTAACTATGCTATAAATAATATATTACTTACAATGTCTAAAAAAGTGATATTTTGTATAAAACTAAAAAATTATTTGACTTATATAGTTATATTTGATAATATATAGTTTGAATTTGGAGGTAAAATATGGATGAAAGATATAAATGGAATTTAACAGATATTTATGAAGATACTAGTAAAGTTGATGAAGATTTTAATAATATAGCAGAGTATTTAAATGAGATAGTTAAATTAAAAGGAAGTTTAAAGGAAAGTTCAGTTAACTTATTATCTTGTTATAATTTATTAGAAAAAGCAGAAATGATACTTATGAAAATTGATGCGTATTCTACATTAAAGTATCATCAAAATATGGCAAATTCAGAAAATGTAAAGTTATACAAAAAGATGGAAAATTTATTAAATGAATATGTTACAAAAACATCTTTTATTACACCTGAAGTTACAGATATTGATGATAACGTGTTACTTTCATTTTTAAAAGAAAATGAAGGACTAAGAAAGTATTCTAGGATAATAGAAAAAATAATTAAAAACAAAAAGCATGTTTTAAGTAAAGAGGCTGAATATGTAGTTTCAAAATATTCTACTGTACTTAATTCATTTGATAACATATATACTATGTTAAATGATGTAGATTTTAAGTTTGGTAGTATTAAAGATGAAAATGGAAATGATGTACAGGTAACTCATGGAACTTATACAACTTTTCTTACAAGTAAAAATAGAGAAGTAAGGAAAGCCGCTTTTGATAAGATGTATGAAAAATACAAGGAATTTATAAATACTTTAACTGAAAATTATCTAAGTGTGGTAAAGGAAGATACAATATCTGCAAGTCTTAGAAATTATTCTTCATCTCTTGAAAAAGCAGTAGATGGTGAAGATTCAACAGTAAAGGTGTATGATAGCTTAATTAATACAGTAAATGCAAATCTTGCATTAAATCATAGATACATGAAATTAAAGAAAAAATTATTAAATATTGATAAAATGCATATGTATGATGTATATGTAAATACACTAGATAATAGTGATGAAAAGTATACCTTTGAAGATGCAAAAGAAATTGTAAAAAAAGCATTAACGCCACTTGGTAAAGATTATTTAGAAGTAATTGATTTTGCTTTAGAAAATAGGTGGATAGATGTATATGAAAGCGAGAATAAATATAGTGGTGGATATAGTATGGGAGTTTATGGAGTGCATCCATATATATTACTAAACTATACAGATGATATTGAGTCTGTTAGTACAACAGCACACGAACTTGGTCATACTATGCACTCATATCTTGCAAGTAAAACTCAAGATTTCTTTAATGCAGATTATACAATAATGGTTGCAGAAGTAGCTTCTACAGTAAATGAAATATTACTTGCTGAATATCAAATAGCAAATGAAAAAGAAAATAGCAAAAAAGCAGCCTTGATAAATTCACTAATAGATAGAATAAGAGCAACATTAATAAGGCAAACAATGTTTGCTGAATTTGAAAAAGATGTGCACTTAAAAGTAGAAAGTGGCATAACTTTATCTGCAGATGAGCTATGTGATATTTATTATAATTTAAATAAGAAATATTTTGGAGAAGATGTAGTAAGTGACGATTATATAAAATATGAATGGGCAAGAATACCTCACTTTTACAGACCTTTTTATGTATATAAATATGCTACAGGTATTTCATCTGCAATAGCAATAGCAACTAGAATTTTAAAAGGAGATAAAGAATACACTAATAGATATATAAATATGTTAAAATGTGGAGGTTCAAAAGATTCTTTAGATTTGTTAAAAGATGTTGATGTAAATCTAGAAACTACAAAACCAGTAGAAGATGCGTTTAAGTATTTTGAAGAAAAATTACAAGCTTTAGAAGATTTATTAAATTAATATAAAAAGCATTGGTTAATATGTCTAATCAATGCTTTTTTCTTGTAAGAAAATATTATCTATGGTATAATATCGACATGGGAAAAGAAAGTATTTATAGGTATAAAGAAATATTTAAAAAAGTAATAGATTATATTTTAATAATATTATTGTTTATCGTAGCAATAAAAAAAGGTGGCTTTTATAAGTCAGATGTATTATTTTTTAATTTAGCTGTAACGTTTATAGGTACAATATATATATTAACATATTTTATTTATGGGATCTTAAAAAATAAAGTACCACCAAAACTTGATATTATACAAATCTTGTTATTTATAATTTCATTATGCTATTTATTACCAATATTAAGAGGCAATTATACTAATTTATCAGATGCTATATTTGAAATGATAAGATATTTTGACATATTTTTAATATATACTATTGTACTTAGTTCTAGTAATAAAAAAATATATATAAATGGTATAATTTTGATAGTATTTGTACTATGTATTTTAGGAATTGACCAAATATCTGGAAGAGTATTTGCAGATGTTTTAAAAGAATTTAATTCGGGCTATCTAACTAGTATAAATATCACAAGAATGTCATCAACTATACAATATGCAAATGTATTTGGAATATTATGTGTAATGTGTGTATTTTTAGTTTTTGAAAAGCTAGGAAAGTGTTTTATTAAGAAAAAATATGGTATAAACTTTTTTTTACTAATTATTTTACTAAACACATTTATAGTCTGTGCATTACTTACAAAATCAAGAGCAATTATAATTATATTAATTTTGTCAATTATACTTTATGTTGTTTTAAAAAGAAAAGATTTTGTATTTTACTTTAGTATATTACTTCCTACTTTAATTTTAGTATTAGTCCAAGTTTCAATAATAGCAAATAATATGCAATATAATACTAATATAGCATATATAGTATTTTTAGTATCCACTCTATTTATATTTATAACTTACTTTATATTATATAAATTAAAAATATTTGAAAAAATAAATAATTTAGAAATAATAAATATAAAAAAAGGATGTAAAATAATTATACCGCTTTTATTTATTTTTTTAGTACTTAGTATTAGTATACGTATCCCTATAAGGCTTTCTAGTACGTCAAATGATAATAAGGTAAGTAGAAATATTTATTTATCAGAAAAAAAAGAAAATAAAATAGATATAAAGATTAAGCAAAATGAAACTGATAGTAGGTATAGTATAGAAGTTATAGCAGTAGATAAAAATTATAATTCTGAAATTATTCAAACTTTTTATTATTATACAAATACTAATGATACATTTTCTTTTAATTTTACACCAAAAGATGACTTTAACTATTTAATGATAAATATCATATGCACAAAAGGAAGTATTGATATAGAAAAAATAACTGTAAATGATAAAGAAAGCTATATTGATTATTTATTATTACTTAGTGAAATTGTATTTAGATTAAATGATACTTTAAAAACAAATTTAAGTAATAAAGATAGATTTTCTTTTTATAAAGATAGTATAAAAATATCTACATTAAATTTAAATAACTTTTTATTTGGACTAGGTGGAGATGCTTTTAAAAACATAAATGATATTTATAAAACACAAAATTATAGTTCAACAGAGGTACATAACGTTTATCTACAGATGCTTTTAGAAGCAGGAATATTTTGTGTTTTGGTATTTTTAATATGTTTATTTTTATGTATTAAAAAAAGTAAGAACAATGTTTTTAAATATATTTTAGTTATATTTTTAATACATTTTGCAATGGATTTAGATTTTTCATTTATGTTTTTTATGGCTGTTTTTGCAGTGATTTTAGCACTTCTTGATATTAAAAAAATATATAATTTAAAAAATAAGATTGTATGTTATATTATGTATATAACATTTGCTATAACAGGAACAGTTTTATGTGTAATATTATTTAGAGCAAATGTTGCTTACTATATGAAAATTCCAAAATATAGTAAAGAAAATATTACTATAAAAAATCAGTTAGAAGTAGTAGAAAAAAACGAAAAAAGAGTAAAATTAGATACATTTGAAGTGGTATATAAAAAAGCACTAATAGAAGAATATAACACATATATGACTCTTATTACTAGTGTAGAAAAAGAAAAGTTGAATGAAAATTCAAAAAATATGTTAAATGAAGAATTAAATATAGTTTTAAGTAATGTTAAAGTTAATTTAGAAGATATAAAAAAATATGATAAATATAGTTTTGAAAGTTTAAATTATGTAAATAGTGAAATATTAAAATGTCTTAGTATAAAAGATAATATGGATAACAAGATGAGTGAGGACTATTTAAATTTATTATATATTAATCTTAATGATATGCAAATTTTTAGTGAAAATACATCATATAAAGAAATACTTAATGAAAATATAAAAAGCTATATAAGTGAGCTTGAAAATATAAATATTTCTGATGATTTAAAAAATAGTTATATTGAAAAAATAAATACACTTATTTATTAATGCAAGTTTTAGATAATATACTTTGTAAACAAGCTAAAATATCTTGGTTTTTTTAGATTTTATGGTATAATATAAAGTATCAAATCAGATTTATACGAGGAGGAATAACATATGGGATGGATTGATTGGACTTTAACAATAGTTACAATACTTGTAGGAATAGTCCTTACAATAATTGTAATGCTTCAAAATAGTAAAACTTCACAATCTTCAATAACAGGTTCAAATACATTTTATGGAGCAAATAAATCAAAAACATTAGATGGTACTTTATCAAAATATACAGTTGTATTTGCAATAGTATTTTGTATTCTTTGCTTTTTAACAACTGTAGCAATAATGAAATAGGTGTATTATGAGTAAGAAATATCAAGATAAGAGTAAAATAAATAGTACTTGTGATAAGGATTATATAAGAAGAAAGGAAGTATTAACTTCCTTTTTTTTAGATAGCAAGTATGTACCAATGACTTTAAAACAAATATCTAAATTTTTTAATGTAAAAAAAGATGAAATAGATATGTTAGAAAAGATATTAAATGATTTAGAACTAGAGGGACTTGTATATATAGATGATAGTAAAAGGTATGTTTTATTAAGTAATACCTCTAAATTTGAAAAATGTATATATAAGGCAAAATCAAGTAGTTATGGTTTTGGAATAACTTCTTTAGATGAATATATATACATAGGAAGTGGTATGTCAAATGGTGCTATGGATGGCGATGATGTACTAGTAGAAATATTAAAAGAAAAAATAGAAGATAAAAAAAGAGAAGGAAGAATAGTTAAAATATTAAAAAGAAACACTGTAAAATTAATAGGTCGTTTCATAAAATCTAAAAACTTTGGTTTTGTAGAGCCAATAGATGATAAGTTAGATGATATATATATTCCTAAAAAATTTAGTCAAAATATAAAAGATGGAAGTATGGTAGAAGTAAAAATAAAAAAATATGCTACAAAAACATCGAAAGCAGAAGGTTGTATACTGTCTATTATTGGGAATGAAAATACTAAGAATATAGAGGTAGAAGCGTTATATAAATCATATGGACTAGATAAAATGGAAAAATTTAATAAACTTGTAGAAAGTGAGTTAAAAAAAATACCTAGCAAGGTAAGTGAAAATGAAAAAATAGGAAGAGAAGATAGGACTAAAGAAAAAGTTTATACTATTGATGGAGAAGATGCAAAGGATTTAGATGATGGTGTTTTTGTAAAGAAAATAAATGATAAATATATTCTATCAGTATATATTGCAGATGTTAGTCATTATGTAAAAGATGGGACAAATCTTGATTTAGAAGCACTTACAAGAGGAACAAGTATATATATTCCAGGTACTGTTATACCAATGCTACCAAAGAAATTATCAAATGGGATTTGTAGTTTAAATGAAGGAGTAGAAAGACTTTCTCTTGCTATAGATATAATTTATGATAGTAATGGTAATGTATTAGATAGTAATATTTTTAAAGCTGTAATAAAAGTTACTAAAAAAATGAGCTATGAGAAAGTATATAAAGTATTAAATAATCAAGATGAAGAAGTATTAAAAGAATATAAAGATTATATAGATGATATATTTTTGATGAAAGAATTAGCACTAATTTTAAATAAAAAAAGAAGAGAAAATGGCAGTATAAACTTTGATATACCAGATACAAAAATTGTTTTAGACGAAAATGGTGAAGTTATAGATGTAAAACCATATAATAAAACAATTGCAAATGATATTATAGAAGAATTTATGCTTGCTGCAAACATGTGCATTGCAAAAACTTTTTTCTTTTTAGATGCTCCTTTTATTTACCGTATTCATGAAAAGCCAGATGAAGAAAAGCTTAGAGATTTAAATTTAATTTTAGCAAACTATAAAAAAAGAATAAAAGGAATAAAGAATATACAGCCTAAAGTTTTATCCAAACTTTTAGATGATTTTTCTAGTGAAGAGGAAAAAGAAGTGGTATCAAAATACATGCTTAGAAGTTTAAAACTTGCAAAGTATAGTAATGAGTGTGAAGGTCATTTTGGACTTGCTGCAAAATATTATTGTCATTTTACATCTCCAATTAGAAGATATCCAGATTTATTTATACATAGAGTAATATCAGATTATTTAGAAAATGGATATACCTTACCAGATGAAAAATATTCTAAGTATATGATGCAAGCACCAAGATATGCTACTATTTCATCTGAAGCAGAAAAACAAGCAACAAATATCGAAAGAGATTTTGATGATTTATATAAAGTAATTTATATGGAAAGATTTATTGGTAATGAATTTTTTGGAATTGTATCTTCAGTTAATTCATTTGGAATGTTTGTAAAATTAGAAAATACTGTAGAAGGTTTAGTACCTTTTGAAAAGATGCCAGGAAATGATTATTATATATATGATGAAGCAAGAAAGATTTTAGTCGGTAAAAATACTAATAAAACATTTAAAGTTGGAGATAGAGTAAAAGTAGAACTTATAAAATGTGATGTAAAATCAAAACAAATAGATTTTAGTATAGTATAGGTGATAATGTGAATAAAAAGAATATAAAAAAAGAGAAAAACGGACTTAAAAATATGTTTGATTATTATATAAAAAATATATTTAAAAAACACTTTTTGATTTATATTATTTGTATGATAATATTTGCACTTGTGTTTACTTTAACATTAAAATCATTTAATGCTACGACTTTTTTACAAGGTATTGATAACGTTTCTAGTATGTTTGTAGTATTTAAAGAATTTGCTATATTTTTTGCTGTTAGCCTAATTTTAGGATTTATCCCTTTTTTACCATTTTCTTTAGTAGGAATATTATTTGCATCTAGACTTGCATCATACATTACTAGTATATTGTTTATGAGAGAGTATAATAAAACTTTACTAATACTTCTTTCTATAGTTTTATTGTTTTTCTTATCTTTTGTAATGGCACTAGGTATGAATATAAGTAAAAATATTTCAAAAAGAATAAAACATAATAAGAAGAAAAATATACAGGAGGTAAAAAGTGAGGATAAGGTATAACAAAAATGCAAACGAGGAACTTGCAAATGAAAAAAGATATATAGAAGATATAACTTTAATTCAGGAAATATTAAGTAAAGAAGAGAATAAAGGAAAAAAGATTTATCTTGAAATTGGAATGGGAAAAGGTGAGTTTATAACAAAACTTGCAATGCAAGATAAAGATAATATTTACATTGGTGTTGAAGTATCTAAGCAGGTGTTAGCACAGGCAATAAAAAAGTTAAAAAGATTTGAAAGTAAAGAGAATATAAAATTAGATAATTTATATTTAATGTCATTTGACGCTGCTATTATATCTACAGTTTTTAAGAAAGGTCAGATAGAAAAGATATATTTAAACTTTAGTGACCCTTGGCCAAAGAAAAAGCATATAAAAAGAAGACTTACATATGAAAAATTCTTAAAAGAATATAAAACTATATTAAAAGAAAACGGTATAATAGAGTTTAAGACTGACAATAGATTGTTATTTGAATACAGTCTTGTAAGTATGCAAAATTTTGGAATGAAATTTTTAGAAGTATACTTGGATTTACATAAGACAGATGTTCCAAATATAATGACAGAATATGAAGAAAAATTTTCACCATTTGGACCAATATATAAATTAGTTGCAATGATGTAATATTGTAAATTATTTAAATATATGTAAAAATTATGAATTTTTTCATGAAAATATGCACAAAATATTGACAAATG
>ERZ1643249.5261-NODE-5261-length-10435-cov-8.328035_pt1 | contig 10435 bp, 10 predicted proteins | sample MGYA00579263_ERZ1643249 | MGnify/ENA primary metagenome ERZ1643249 (study PRJEB29033, sample SAMEA4952264) | chicken gut metagenome | biome: Broiler Chicken; feature: Gastrointestinal Tract; material: Caecum | place: Ireland | collected 2018 | study: Broiler...
AGAAAGAGGATTTTTATGGAGAAAAAGAAAGTACTATTTATATCAAGTACAGGTGGGCATCTAAATGAACTCTTACAATTAAAACCACTATTTGAAAAATATGATTATCATATTATAACAGAAAAAGATGAGTCAACCAAAAGCTTGAAAGATAAGTATGGTGAAAAAATAATGTATTTGCCATATGGAACTAGACAAAAGTTGTTTAGATATATATTTATATACACATATTTATGTTTTAAAACAATATATTTATATTTTAAATTAAGACCTAAATATATAGTAACAACAGGAACACATACTGCAGGTCCAATGTGCTATTTAGGAAAAATATTTGGAAGTAAAATAATTTATATAGAAACATTTGCAAATAGAAACAGGAAAACTGCCACTGGGAGACTAATATATCCAATTGCAGATTTATTTATTGTACAATGGGAAGAATTACTTAAGTTATATCCAAAAGCTGTATATGGAGGTGCAATATATTGATTTTTGTAACATTGGGAACTCAAAATAATAGCTTTCATAGATTATTAGAAGAAGTTCAAAAGCTAATAGATAATAAAAAAATAAAAGAAGAAGTAATTGTACAAAAAGGATATACAAAATTTGAATCAAAAGATATGAAACTTTTCAGTGAAGTTTCACAAGATGAATTTAACAAATTAATAGACCAAGCAAGTATAGTAATAACACATGGAGGAGTAGGCTCAATTATTACAGCTATAACTAAAGGAAAAAAGGTAATTGCAGTTCCAAGATTAAGAAAATATAATGAACATGTTAATGATCATCAAATTGAAATAATTGATTCATTTAATGAAAAAGGATATATTATAGGAATACATAGTGTTGAAGAATTGGGAAAGGCACTTGAAGAAGCGGTAAATTTTAAGCCACAAAAATATATTAGAAATACAGGAAATATTTTAAAATTGGTAGAGGATTTTATAGACAAAAATTAGCAATAAAAAAATTTGACAAATGTTTAAAATTTGAGTATAATAAACATAGGAAATGACAATCGCAGAAATGCGGTTACCACCAAATGTTGATGATAAACGACACATCGCTCTGCAAAGCAAATGTGCCGTTTTTTATTTGCTCAAAATAATAACCAAAGTTATAATTAAGGCAATATTTATGATAGTTACACCTATTAATCCATAGAATAATAGATAGATTACTTTTAATAAAGCTAATTCTACCATAGACACCACCTCCGTTTTCACAGTAGTACTGCGTATGTAGGTGGCAACACGAACACATCTACTTTTCTCATTTCCTATAGGCATTACTATACAATATTTTTAAATAAATTTCAACCCAATAGACTATTTTTTCTAAAAATTTTATACCAAAATTAAAAATAAAAAAATTTACAAAAAATTTACAAACATAATAAAAACTGAGAAAAAAGGGCAAAATTTCACAAAAATTTTGTCCTTTAACTATTGCAAAAAAATCATATTATTGGTATGATAAAAAAGAATGAAAGCATACAAATAAATTGGTCAAGCCAATAAAAAACAAATGCAAAAAAACACAACGAAGGGGAAATAAAAATGATAGAATTTAAAAATGTTAGCAAAAAATACGGAACAGGAACAGAAGCCGTTAAAAACGCTAATTTTAAGATTAATAAAGGAGAATTTGCCTTTCTAGTAGGAAGCTCAGGAAGTGGAAAATCCACACTAATAAAACTAATACTAAAAGAAGAAGAACCAACAAGTGGAAATATAATAATAAATGGAAAAGATACAACATTTTTAAAACAAAGTAGAGTACCATATTTAAGAAGAAGTATGGGGGTAGTATTTCAAGACTTCAGATTATTACCTGACAAAACTGTTTATGAAAATGTTGCATTTGCAATGTATATAGTAAAAGCAACACCAAGACACATACGTAGACAAGTACCAATGGTTTTATCACTTGTAGGACTAAGCGGAAAAGCAAAAATGTATCCAAACGAACTATCAGGAGGAGAACAACAAAGAGTAGCACTTGCAAGAGCACTAGTAAACAATCCATCAATGATAATTGCAGACGAGCCAACAGGAAACTTAGACCCAGAAACAGCGTGGGATATAATGAATCTACTAAACGAAATAAACATGAGAGGAACAACAGTAGTAGTAGCAACACATGCAAAAGACATAGTAGACCAAATGAAAAAAAGAGTAATACACATAAACAAAGGTGTAATTGTAAAAGATGATAAAAAAGGTGGGTACGATTGTGAGATTTAATGTTATAAGCTATTTATTAAAAGAAGGAATACAAAATTTATTCAAAAATAAAAAATCAACAATATCATGTTTAATGATAATGATAGCAACAATGTTAATATTTGGATTATTTTTCGTAATAGGAGAAAATATAAATGCATTTGTAAAAAGTGTAGCAGACGCACAAGGAATAAGAGTATTTGTAATAAATACTGCAACAGATGAAGAAATAGAACAAGTAGGAAAAGACCTATTAGAAATAGACGGAGTAAGAGATGTTACATATATATCAAAAGAAGAAGGACTTGAATCAATGCGTGAAAAGCTTGGAGATGAAATGATAGAAGGCTATACAGAAAGAAACATATTGCCAGCATCATATGAAGTAACATTAACAAACTTAGAATTAAATGAATCTGTACAAGACAGTATAAAGCAAATTCCAAATGTAGAAGATCTACGTTCAAGTAATCCAACAATTGAACAAATAATAAGATTAGCAAGAGGAGTAAAAATAGTTACAGGAGTAATTTTAATATTATTAATAGTAATTTCTACTGCAATTATAGCAAATACAATAAAACTAACAGTACATGCAAGAAGAAAAGAAATATCAATAATGAAATATGTAGGAGCTACAAATAGTTTTATAAGATGGCCTTTTTTAGTAGAAGGAATTATAATAGGAGTACTTGCAGGGCTATTATCAGTTGGAATTATAGCACTTGCATATACAACAATAGCAGATAAATTATCAGGCTCAACATTTTTACAATTAGCAAACTGGAAACTAATAGAATTTTCAAATATGTTTGAATTAATACTAGTAGTATATTTAAGCTTAGGAGTAGGAGTTGGAGTAATAGGAAGTGGAATATCTATGAAAAAATACTTAGAAGTATAACAGAAAGGAAGGAAAAATATGCACAAAATTATAACAGTTATATTAATTATATTATTGATTTTTTCCACAAGCTTTTGTGCATATTCAACAAGTATTGATGAATTACAAGATCAATCAAATGAAATAACCCAAAACTTAAACGAAACAAACAATAAGCTACAAGCAGTACAAGAACAAGTTTCAGAAAATATGGCACAATTACAAGAACTTAACACAGAACTAGCACAATATGAAGGAGAAACAAACCAAATACAAGAAGATTTAACTAAACTAAATCAAGAAATAGCAGAAAATGAAGAAAAACTTGTACGAATCCAAACAGAATATGACAATTTACAAGATTTAATAGATAGTAGAGTATTAGAATTATATAAAACAACAGACTTACAATTTTTAGATGTATTATTAACATCAACAAGTGTAAATGATTTTTTTACAACATATTATGCACTAGTAGAATTAAACAAATATGATACAGAACTTTTAGAAAAAGCCAAAACTCAAAAAGCAGAAATAGAAACGACAAAAAAAATATTAGCAGAAAAAAAAGAACAAGCAATAGAAAATAAACAAACATATCAAAAAAAAGCACAAGTTGTCCAAAACATGAAAACAAAACAAGAATTTTACTTATCTAAATTAACAGCAGAAGAACAAACATTGCAAGCACAAATAGATGAATATAACACACAAGTAGAACAAATAGAAGCAGAAATAAAATTACTAGCAACACAAAGCATAAGTGAAAGTTATGTAGGAGGAGCATTTATCTGGCCAGTACCTGGACACATGTCATTAACATCACTTTATGGAATGAGAGTACACCCAATAACAAAAGCATACAAATTACATACAGGAATAGACATTAGTGCAGGAATTGGAGAAACATTTGTGGCTGCAGCAAATGGAGTTGTAACAAAAGCCACATTTAATACAGCATATGGAAATATGGTAATAATAGATCATGGTGGAGGAGTACAAACCTTATATGCACATGGAAATGAAATAATGGTACAAGTTGGAGATGAAGTAAAAGCAGGAGATGAAGTTTTAAAAGTAGGTTCAACAGGATATTCAACTGGACCACATGCACATTTTGAAATTAGGATAAATGGACAAACAGTAAACCCATTAGATTATTTAATTTATAAGAAGGGAATAGAATAATATGAAGAAATTAATTTTTAATATTTTAGGAATAATTATAACATTAATATTTATCTTTCAAAATGTATCTGTTTATGCAGCTAATACAAAAAGTGATCTAGAAAATCAAGCATCAGATACACAAGACAAAATAGAACAATTACAAAAAGAACAAGAAGAAATTCAAGATAATAGATCAGAAGCAATGAAAACTGTTGAAAACTTAATTTATCAAATTTCAGATGTAGAAAAAGAAATAGATGATCTAGAAACCAAAATAGATGATTTACAACAACAAATTAAAGTTAATGAAAAAGACATAGAACAAAAAACAGAAGAATATAATAAACAAGAAGAATTATTAGATGCAAGAATGATTGCATTATATAAAAGTGGAGATACATCATATTTAGAAATATTTTTGACATCATCTAGTATGACAGACTTCTTATCAAAATACTATTTAGCACAAGAACTTGTGGAATGTGATAAAGAATTTATGCAATCAGTTACAGAACAGAAAAAAGAACTAGAAGCAAAAAAAGCAGAGCTAGAAGCTGATAAAAAAGAATTAGATTCATCATTAAATCAACAAAAAGCAAAACAAGTAACACTAACAAGTATGAAAGAAGAAAAAGAACGCTATGCAGCGCAATTAACAGAAGCAGAAAAGAAAAATCAGGAAGAAATAGAACAATTTGAAAAAGATAAAGCTGAAATAGAAGCACAATTGAAAAAAATAGCAGAAGAAGAAGCAAAAAAGAATCAAGCAAATAATATAGCTAGCACACCAAGTGCAAGTGGATATATTTTCCCTGTACAAGGCTTATCAAAAGCTAACATAAATAATAAAACATATCCATCATATCCAGGACATACTGGTGTTGATGTTAATATAAATGTTACAGGTAAAAATGTAGTAGCAGTAAAAGCTGGAACAGTAGTTATATCAACAGCATTGAGAAATCCTAATGGTACATATAGAAGCTATGGAGAATATGTAGTAATAAACCATCATGATGGAACTATGACACTTTATGCACACATGCTTTCTGGTTCAAGAAAAGTAGATCCGGGTGATACAGTAGTTCAAGGTCAAATTTTAGGAACAGTAGGAAGTACTGGAAATTCAACTGGTACACATTTACATTTTGAAGTAAAAGTAAATGGTAGATCAGTTAACCCATTACCATATTTACCATAATGGTAAGAAACTAATAAAAAAGAGGAGGTTTCAATCAAAAAAGATTGAAAAAGAAAAATGGAAGAAAATAGTTATATAAAAAGACAGAGAGTATATAAAACAATAATGCTAGTTATCTTAACAGCATTTATAACATTCATTTTAACAAGTATTTTTATAAGTAATCAATTAGAAAGTAATAGTACAACAAACAATTCATCACTATCTTCTATTATTCAAAATTTAACAGGTGGAAGTAGTTTACAAAAAGCAATGGCAACAATAGAAGAAGAAGTAAAAGAAAAATACCTAAATGAATATGATGAAAATAAAGCAATAGAAGGAGCAATGGCAGGATATGTAGCCGCATTAGGAGATCCATACACAGAATATATTCCTGCAGATGAAATGGAAGAATATACACAAACAATTATGGGAAATTATGTTGGAATTGGAATATATATGACTAAAAATACTGAGAAAAACTTAATACAAGTTTTAGCACCAATAAGAGAAAGTCCAGCAGAAAAAGCAGGAATTAAGACAGGAGATTTTTTGGTAAAAATTGATGGAGTAGAATATACAGGAGACGAAATGACACAAGCTTCTAATAAAATAAAAGGAGAAGAAGGAACAAAAGTAACCCTTGAAATTTTAAGAGGAGAAGAAACATTAACATTTGAAATAGAGAGACAAAAAATAAACACAAATCCTGTTTATGCAGATGTAATAGATGGAAATATAGGTTATTTAGGAATCTCAAGTTTTGACGAAGGAGTTGCAGAAGACTTCAAAACAAAATTCCAATCATTAAAAGAAAAAGGAATAACATCATTAATAATAGATTTACGTGATAATGGTGGAGGAATAGTAGACGAAGCAACAAAAATTGTAGACTATATTGTACCAAAAGGAAAAGAAATATTAATAACTGTTGATAAGAACAAAAATGAAGAAATTACCAAAGCTGAAGAAGATGTATTAATAGATATGCCAATTGTAGTTTTAGTAAATGCAAGTTCAGCAAGTGCATCAGAAATAATGGCAGGAGCATTAAAAGACTTAGGAGAAGCCACAATAGTTGGAACCAAAACATATGGAAAAGGAATAATACAACAATTTTTATCTTTAAGTAATGGTGGAGGACTAAAAATAACAATTGAAGAATACTACACTCCAAACAGAACAAAAATTAATGGGGTAGGAATAACACCTGATGTTGAAGTAGAACTAGAACAAAGTGTAACAGGATTGCCTACAGACCAAAATGATACACAATTAAATAAAGCTAAAGAGATACTTAAAAGTGAGCAATAATAAGCTGAATTAAGGAAGGAAAATAAAATGAATTTAGCAAACAAATTAACAATATTTAGAATAATATTAGTACCAGTTATAATGATAATCCCCATAATAGATAGTTTAGTTGGAATACCAGGAGAATTTCTTGGCATTTCAACTGCTTTTTGGATAATGAATATAATCTTCATTATAGCATCATTAACAGATAAATTAGATGGCTATATTGCAAGAAGTAGGAACCAAGTAACAACATTTGGAAAATTCTTAGACCCACTTGCAGACAAAATTTTAGTATTATCAGCACTAATAATACTAGTTGAATACGGAAAAATTCCATCATGGATACCAATAATAGTATTAGCAAGAGAATTTATTGTATCTGGATACAGACTAATAGCAGTAGAAAAAGGCGGAAAAGTAATTGCAGCCTCAATATGGGGAAAATTAAAAACAGTAACGCAAATGATAGCAATAATATTAGCATTTTTAGACAAATTCAAATTTGGAGACTTTATATTTAGAGTATCAACAGAAGCACAAGCACAAGTAAGTTCTGCAAGTATATATATGACAACAGGACAATTTATAATAAACATATTAACAACAATAATGCTAACAATTTCAATAATAGCAACAATATTTTCAGGCATAAATTATCTAAAAGGAGGAAAAGACCTTTTTAAAGAAAAACAAAACTAAAAACTATTGACAAAAATATAAAATTATTGTAATATACTACATAAACACTAAAAAATGTGCACAATAGAGGAGGTACACAAAATGGAAGAAAAAGAAGTAATCCTAACACAAGAAGGATTTGACAAATTAGAAAAAGAATTAGAATATTTAAGAACAGAAAAAAGAACAGAAATAGCAGAAAGAATAAAAGTAGCATTAGGATTTGGAGACCTATCTGAAAACTCTGAATATGACGAAGCAAAAAATGCCCAAGCAGAAAACGAAAACAAAATTGCAGAATTAGAAAATAAAATAAGACACGCAAAAATAATAGACGAATCAGAAATAGACACAAAAACAGTACAAATAGGAAACACAGTAAAACTATATGACTTAGAATTTGACGAAGAAGTAGAATACACAATAGTAGGTTCAACAGAAGTAAACATAGCAGAAAACAAAATATCAAATGAATCACCATTAGGAAAAGCACTAATAGGTGCAAAAAAAGGATCAACAATAGAAGTAAAAGCACCAGACGGAAACATAGAATACAAAATACTATCAATAAAAAAATAAAAATTTAAAGAAATGTCAAAAATTTGTTTGACATTTCTTTTTCTTTATGATAATATAGAAGCATAAAAAAAGAATAAATGTTTTCTATGTAAAATGTAAAAAAGGAGAAGTGATAAAAATGGGCACAAGAGCAGAAACAACCAGAAAAGAAAAAGCAATATTAAAATTTATAGAAACACAAGTATTAGAAAATGGATATCCACCATCAGTAAGAGAAATAGGTAGAGCAATAGGTTTAAGCTCAACAGCAACAGTACACGCATATCTTGAAAAATTAGAAAAGCAAGGATATATAAAAAAAGAAGATAAAAAAGGAAGAACCTTAAAAATAATTAAAGGAAGTAATGGAGAACCAGTTACAAGCCAAGGCAAAGACTTCTATGTACAAAAAGAATTAGTAAATGTACCAGTTATAGGAAAAATAACTGCAGGACAACCAATACTAGCAGTAGAAAATGTAACAGACACATTTCCAATTCCAATAGACTTTGTTGGAAATAGTGAAAGTTTCATGCTAACAGTAAGTGGAGAAAGTATGATAGAAGCAGGAATACTAGATGGTGACTACATATTAGTAAAAAAACAAGATGATGCACGTAATGGAGAAATAGTTGTTGCATTAATTGGAGAAGAAGCAACTGTAAAAACATTTTACAAAGAAAAAAATTATATACGTTTACAACCAGAAAACCATACAATGGACCCAATAATAGTACCAGACTGCAAAATATTAGGAAAAGTTGCTGGAGTATTTAGAAAAATGTAAAATATTAAAATATAGTGCTAAAAAGTTAGAAAATTAATAAAAAAATAATATAAAATAGCAGGAATAATCTTGCTATTTTATTATTGATATAATATAATTAAAACATAAATTTAATAAGGAGACCAACAAATGAAACAAAAAAATGATCTAAAATTAAATCTAGAAAATAACCCAAAAAAAATAAAAAGTGGAAACATTTTAAAAAGAACAATAATAGTAGTAATTTTACTATTACTTTCAGCATTTATACTAAACAAAGCCAAAAACTATATAATAGAAACAAGTAAAAACGAAATAAACTTAATAATAAACAATAGAAATGTAACAGCCAACCTTAAACATCAAGTAATAAATGAAAATGGAATAATATATGTATCAATGGATGACATAGAAAACTATTTTGACAGATACATACATATTGAAGACGAAATAAACGAAATAGTTACAACATATGACAAACAAATAGCAAGCATAGGATTTGAAACAAACAAACTAACACTAAACGGATCAACCAAAAAAACACAAGCACATGCAATAACAAAAGAAGAAGTAATATATTTACCAATTTCAGAAATGCAAGAGGTATATGGTATAGAATTATCAGTAACAGAAAAAAATGTTGTACTAGACTCACTAAGTAGAAAACAAGTAAAAGCATATGCAAAATCAAACATATCTGTAAAATGGAAAGCAGATATTTTCTCAAAAACAGTTGACAAAGTAAAAAAAGGAGACATATTAATAGCAATAGAAGAAAATGATAAAGGATGGACCAGAGTAAGAACAGAAAATGGAGAAGTAGGATATGTAAAAACAAGCAAACTTACAAATTATACAACAGTAAGAGAAGACCTAGTTGAAGAAAAACAAATACAAGGAAAAGTAAACATGTTTTGGGACTATTACTCAAAATACGTAAAATGCCCAGATAGAACAGGACAAGTAATAGAAGGAGTAAATGTAGTTTCACCATCATTTTTCTATATAGACGATGATGGAGAATTCCAAGACAAAGTAGGAGATGCAGGAAAAGCATATATAGAATGGGCACACTCAAACGGATACAAAGTATGGCCAATGTTGCAAAATGACGAAGCAGGAATAAAAGTAACATCAACAATAATAAACAGTTATGCAAAAAGACAAGAACTAATAGAAAAAATTGTAGAAGTATGTGTAGAATACCAACTAGACGGAATAAACATAGATTTTGAAAACATGTATGAAGCAGACAAAGACAAATTCTCAAGATTTATAATAGAACTAGAACCACGAATAAAAGAAATAGGAGGAGTTTTATCTGTAGATGTAACAGCACCAGACGGAGACCCAAACTGGTCATTATGTTATGACAGGAATGTAATAGCACATGTAGCAGATTACATAGTATTTATGGCATATGATCAATATGGAAATTCAAGTACAAAACCAGGAACAACAGCTGGATTTAATTGGGTAGAAACAAATATAATAAAATTTATAGAAAATGAAGATGTAGAACCAAGCAAAATAATCCTAGGAATTCCATTTTACACAAGACAATGGACAATAGATTCAAATGGAGAAATAAAACAAGGCGGTAGAGGCGTTGTAAGTATGTTAAATATTAAAATACCAAACAATGTAGAAAAACAATGGGATGA
>ERZ1643249.5262-NODE-5262-length-10434-cov-4.301763_pt1 | contig 10434 bp, 8 predicted proteins | sample MGYA00579263_ERZ1643249 | MGnify/ENA primary metagenome ERZ1643249 (study PRJEB29033, sample SAMEA4952264) | chicken gut metagenome | biome: Broiler Chicken; feature: Gastrointestinal Tract; material: Caecum | place: Ireland | collected 2018 | study: Broiler...
AGGTTAGGTTAGGTTAGGTTAGGTTAGGTTAGGTTAGGTTAGGTTAGGTTAGGTGCAATTCTATATAAATAAAATACTTTATTTATATAGAATTGCACCTAATAAAGAAAGGATAATTTATGTCAATAACTGTTAAAGACTTATTTCAATATGACTCAAATTTTGATCAAGCAAAAATTAGACGTTTAACAGGAAAAAAGGATTATAAGAAAAGTGATATAATCGACTTATCAAGGTTAGCAGCATTAAACGACAAAGATTTATCAATTTTTGTTGCAAAAAAAGAAGGCAAATCTTTTGTAAATTCTATAAAAGATGACAATATGCGTACAAAAATAGCAGATGCGACAGGAATTAAAACAGAAAACAAACAAAACAATCAAAGCTGGAATATTCCTGGCAATATACCTATGAATAAAAGTATTTTTACAATTGCACAAGAAACACACGGAAAAACATTTTCTTAAGATTGATTTTTGAGGATATATGAAAGAGGATGATGAAAAACTAAATATAGATTTGACGGTTAACAAAAAGGCGAACCTTTCTACAATGCTTGGTGATTTTGAATTCAACATTAGCAGCTCTACAGTGAATAACGGTATAGAAACAAAATCAGGCTCTATTGGTTATTCAAAAAATCTAAAAGATGTTAGTATCTCTACAAATCTTGAAAAAACAAGCAGTGACTTTACTTATGATACAACCGTAGGGGTAAGCCATAGTTTTGACAATGGGATCTCTACTAATGCGCAATTATTCCACAGTAAAGACGATACATCTTTGACTGTTGGTGTTAATAAAAAATTTTTAATCAATCCCGATAATATCAACAATCTTGAAAATCAAGATAAAGTACGGAAAGAAGAACTTGTGGAAACCGGTGAACGATTTAATTTGCAGTCAAAAATCGGTTACTCACAAGAACAAAACGGTCTGTATACAAAAAATTCCCTCATGTACAGAATTAACAATTCCAACTTTTTGAATACAGAATATACACAAAGCAATAATAATCATGAAATTACTGCAACAGCAGATTTGCAAAAAATAAAACTTGAATATAAAAATAGCGACACAAAAGAAGAATTATTAAAAACAACAACCAATAACTTTAATATAATGACCAAGGGAGTCAAAAATCAGTACAACCTAGGTTTAAACAATTCCAAAATAAAAATCAACGGTGAAGCTCCAGAAACAAATCATAATTTAAACATTGAGGCAGGTGCAAAATTAAACCGTACAGAATATGGAGAATTTAACAGTGGTTTGAATGGTGAAGTTAAAACAGAATTAATGCTCAATGGTGGAAAAATTTCCGGTTACAAATTAGACCTTGACGGTGCTTACAACCATTATGGTGCAGAAAACAATTCAACAACAGACTATCTTGTTAGATCAGCAGTTAGTTTTGGCAAGAACAACGAGTCCAAAAATTTCTCAGCGGCTTTAGGCGGAGATTATCGAATTAATAATTGTAATACAATTTTTGAAGCAGGTGCTAAATATTCAAGTGAAAGTGCACCTTCATTAAAAAATCAAAGTTTTAATACAAACTTTGGTGTATATCAAAATCTCGGCAGAAATTTTGGAGATACAGTAATTTTTACACAGCTGGAAACGGGTAAAAAATGGGAACAAACCCCTGAAGCTAAAAATTCATTAAAATATGTACAAGTATCATTTGGCTCAGATGCCAAAGTGGCTAAAAAACTCTCTCTTAATACGAGAATGACTTATGATACAGGGAAAAAGTGGAGTGGAGAAGTCGGAGTGCGATATTCATTTTAATATCAACTTTTTAAAATTTAATAACTGTAAATTAGCCACTCGGGCTATACCAACAGAGCAATTAATTGTATATAGTTTTATGGTTACAAAATTCGGAATCGAAATCATGCTAAACAAAAAGAAAGCCTGTATACTGGTCACATCAATATCAGTATTATTCTATGCTCTTGTATCCCCAAACCTTTTACCCGGTGTCACCATAGATGTAAAAGATGCAATATTTATCAGTTACTATGTTGTATCTATGATTTTCTTAATCGGTTTGACATGTAAAAGAGAAAAAGTAAAACTGGAACAAAAAATTCATCTCCAGCATTCACAAATGGAAACGATTATAAATAATGCACCATTCATTATGTATTTAAAAGATATAGACGGAACTATTTTGCTTGCCAACCATAAAATATCCAAATTACTCGGTATTGATGCAGATGAAGTAATAGGCAAAAATATAAATAACTTTTACAGCAGACATAACCTTTGTTTGAATGAAGATAAAGAAATAATTACAACAAAAAACACCCTGTGTATACAAAGAGAAATTGAAACACCAAAAGGAACATTTGGCTGGTGCAAACTAATAAAAGCTCCTGTGCTGGATGACAACGGAAATGTCGTAAGTATTGTGGTAATTTTTCAAAACATTGATAAAGAAAAAGAGATTGAAGAAAGAAAAAACACATTTATTGCAACACTAACTCACGATTTAAAAACACCGACAATAGCTCAAATCAAAGCAACCGAATTATTGTTAGATAACGTACTTGGTGAAATAAATGATGAGCAAAGAGATATACTTACGCAGATTAAAAAATCTTGCAAATACATGTATGATTTGATTTTTACAATACTAGAGACATATCTGTATGACGAAGGTCAGGTCAAGATTAACCGCACAAATTTTTGCATGCCGGAACTAATACAAGAAGTTATTGGAGAAATATCTAACCTGATGAGAGAAAAGGAGCAAACCATACACATTAGCGCCGACTTTAACATGCACGAAATTTATGCAGACAAAATACAGATGAAAAGGGTAATAATCAATTTTATAGCCAACGCTATAACCTATGGCCAAAACAAAACAGATATTGATATAAATGTTGAAGAAAATGAGGACTCTTTAACCTTTAAGGTACACAACAAATCAACTTACATTCCCGAAGAAAAACTCAAAGATTTGTATGAAAAATTTAAAACAAATTCTAATGCAAAATTCAAAAAAGCCGGTACCGGCTTAGGGTTGTATCTTTCCAAACAAATCATCAACGCACATAAAGGAGAGGTGTTTGCCTCAAGCAGCAAAACAGGCAACTGTTGCTTTGGTTTTTGTATACCAAAGACTACAAAAACCACTCAATTAGAGGCTTCTTGTCTCCAAAACAAAAGTTAAATGTTTTCTCAAATTCAGGGTCAGTTAAATAATGATAGCTTATGTTAAAGCCTAATGGTTCTTTTTTAGTATCTAATTTTTTATATTTCCTTACTGACACTGTCCTTTTAGAAAGATTCAAAACGTTTGAATAATTTAGCCCTTCAAATGTACAAAAAGGAGCTTTTAGCTTACCCGTATCGTATTTTGTCATCAAACCGAATGTCCTGCAAAGCACCCCTCTATACTCATATACAGAGCATACGTCATCAATCAAAAAAGGACAATCATACAAAAACTTTTTGCCTTTAAATGTCTTTTTCTTTTCCAGAATTAATTTAAAATTCTCTTCTATTTTTTGTTGCTTTTTAATATCTAGTGTCACCAGCCCGTTTAGCAAATACTGCATTTCTGTGGCAGAATATGGAAATTGTGCGTTTTTGCAGCATTTTGCGCATCCTTTTTGACAAAAAATAAAAGGGCTTTGGCTTTCAAAAAAAGTTGAAAGCTTCGAGTCTAAAAATTTCAAATACTTTACATATCCCTCAAGCATAATGCCTCTCTTTACAAAAGAGTATAGCACAACAAAAAAGGAGAATATTTCTATTCTCCTTTTTTTATAACTTGTCTTTGTATATTAGAACAACACAGTCAGCTCTTCACCGGGGTTCAAACTTGAGTTGTTAGAATATGCAGGTACAATCACATATCTTAATTCATCTGTAACTTCATACACAATACCAAATGCACCGCTTACGATGATTTTGCAAATATCAAATACGCCTTTGCCTACAGTAACAGCAGCATTGCCGATATTTTTAACCCCTGCAACCGGTTGCAATGATAATGTATCAACAAAAACATTCGAAATATTATCACCAAACTGTTCAAGTCCGTTGCCTGTTACATTCACGATTGAACCTGCCGAACGACCTGTAACACCGATGATTCTTGCTGAACCGCTAAAAGGCATACCAAAAAGTCTTGCAACGAAATTAGGATTTTTCAAAACATCTGCTTTAGCTTGTGATATGTTTTTTGGGAAACAAATGCATTGATCACCATCTTTTATTTTAGTAAATTTTACTTTAATATAACCGGGGTTTTTAATGCCTGGTCTTGATACTTCTACAACTTCACCCTTAACAAGTGAACCTGCTTTGAAGCATTTACCATTGATAGTCACATCTTTTGTTGTTTTTGCACTAAATTTATCACCCACATTTGATTGTCTTGCAGATAATCTGTCAGCAAGTTTGATATTGAGTACTGTCGGAGTGTATCCTTGAATAGATGCCGGAGCATTAGGATCTTTTGCGATTGAGTTTTTGTATGCCCAGTCCTGTCTTAATGAACCGACAAGGTAAGCAACCTGTTCTTTTGAAAGATATTCGTCGTTATTAACTTTTGCAGGGTCAGGAATTTGTTCCAACAGTCTTGATGCAACAACCTCTTTTGTAGGAGTAATTGCCCATCTTGGAATATATTGAATATCTTTGCCTTTAAACGGCGGAACAATAAGGCTTCTGTCAATAGGAACCTGAATCAATTGTGCAATGGTTGCAAATACTTCTGCTTTTGTAACAGGCTGGTCGGGTCTGAATTTATTAGCAGGATAACCTATCATTACACCGTGGCTAAGAGCACCGTAAATCCAATCTTTTGCCCAGTAATCAGCAGGAATATCGCTATATGATTTTGAACCTCTGCCTTTGAGCTCAAAACCTTCTGATAAGATTACAGCCAATTCTGAACGCAAAACAGGCATTTTAGGATTAAAGACCTGACCATTAGCAAAAGGCTGCTGGTCTTTTATCAAAGACATTATGTCTTTTACCCAGGAATCAACAAGAACATTGTCCTTATTTTTTATACCGATTTGGTTTTTGGATTTCATCATTTTACCGCCTACAATATAGACAGAATCGGCACTGATTGTTTCTTGAACCTGAGAACCAAACATTGTCGGGTGAGCATAAGCCTCTGTTTTTACAGTCTGTACTTTATCTGCGGCAAATGCGCATGTTGCAGATACAGAGAGTACAAGAACAGAAGACAAAATTGTTCTGAAAGCTTTCATAATCTACTCCTAACTTGTAATACTACTTTTTATTTTCCAGATAACTCGTGTATCTTATTATCCAATTTTATTCATATATCGTCAAGCATTTTATAACAGACTGTAAATTACACTTTTAAATAAACATAGGCTAAATTGTTATTGACAAAAAAACGGACGGAGGAATTATGTCTATGTTGACTGTAGAAGATTGTATCAAAGATTTGAACCGCTGCAACTGGTATGAATCAGAAGTAAAAGAAACAGGAATTTTAAAAAGTTTTTTAACAGTAAAAAAATATGAAAATCTTTTTTACAAAACACACTCAAACTACAGCAAAAATGAAGAAAATCCTATTATTGAAGACCTGTGCGATAAAATAGAAAAGCAAAAAATAAAAACAGCTGACAATATAACACTTGATATATGGGATATAAACCCGTACAGGTGCAAAAGTTATATTATTTTCTGTCAGGGAATAGGTAGCGAAAAAAGCAGCATATTTCAGCAAAAAGCGTATCTTCAGTTTGTTCAAAACGGCTGGGGTGTAATTGCTTTTGATTACCGAGGCAGAGGAAAAAGTCAGGGAGAATTTTCACAGCAAGGTGCATCGCTTGATGTGAAAGCAGTATATGACTATTTAAAAGCAAAAGGAATTAAATCATCATCCATAGGAATAATCGGCCACTCAATGGGCTCTGGCGTTGCTCTGGATTTTGCAAGCAAGGCAGCTACTGCTTTTACTATATTGATAAATCCATTTTCAAAAGCATCTGATATGGCAAAAAACATTGCAAAAAAGGTGAAAATGCCTGCTATTATAAAACGTATTTTGCTTGCAATGCCTTCTTGTTTATTCCCTTTAAAAAATAAATTTGATAATGTAAATGCTTTATCTAAAATAGAAAGTCCTGTTTTGATTATTCACACAAAAAAAGATCGCACCATTCCTGTCAGACTGGCAAGAAAACTCTATGAAAAGAACAGAAAAAGCAACATAACATATCTGGAAATTGACGGTTACGACCACGAAATAAATGCGGAAAAAACAGATATTTGTCTAGACTTTTTGCATCATATATGAACTAAAATTTGCAGAAGTATGTATATGTATGTACTGGCTGATATTTACAGCAAAAAGACTCCAAAAAAATTATATTAACAGAAAATTTTTTATTTTATTTTCGTTAATCTTTTTGATATAATGAACCTTCGGTAAGCAGTTTAGCGAAACATTAAGATAGAAAATTGGGTCCTTATGAGTGTAAATATCAAAAAGAATAATATAGATGAGTTGTTTTTGAACCTGACAGAAAACCCTGTCGATATGGAAAATAAAGACGTTCGTCTTCAACTGAGCACTATTTACCAGCTTTTTGAAGATGAATTTGAAGATGCTTTTGTCGGGAAAAATACACCGTTGAGAAATACAAACATGTATCTTCTTGAAAACGGTGATTTTTTTGTTACCCCTACAAACAACTTTGATTTTTATGCAAAGTCCAAGGGCTCTTTATTCCGTTTTCGTTCAGAAATCAAAGAAATTGACGTAGACGGCAACAAACAAGACATGATTGGTTATGTAATAAAACAGGATATTATCTTTGATTACTTTGCCAGTTTTAACGAAATCCTAAACTTTGAAGACGGCACGCCAACATTTAATTACCTCAACAGGTTTGCTTATACAGTGATGAAAATAGTTGAAAAACTGCATTTTATCCCTGTTGTAAAACAAACAGAAAACCTTTTTCAAATCAAATACGAAATATACAAAAACAGCAAAGATGTAACAAATGCAATAAACTCTATAAAGTCAGCTATACCCGCTGATTTTATAACAAACGAAGATAAATACGGTTTTAACAAACTTCTGGCAAGTTTTTTAAATTACATTATTTTCAAGTTTCTACATATTAAAGCAACAAAATTTAAAGACGCAAAAGCAGCGGTTTATTTTATTAAAGACGCATCTAACAAAAGATTTTTCCGTGGCAATGACCTTGCTTTGGCAATATCAGAATGGCTTGATGAAATATATATAGGTAAATACAATATACTTCCAGAGTTTGAAATATTAAAGCTTACAGATGATGAATATCAGCTAAAAATTAATGTAAAAAATATCCATACCGGCGAAAAACACAGGATTGAGGATATTTATGCAGAAACTGTTCATTTTGAAAATTATACAAATCAGGAAATTGTCGACCTTATCGAAAAACAACTAACTTATGTTGCCAGATACTATCCCGAGCTGGAAGAATTTTTTGATGAAGACCACCAATTTGAACTTAATATGAACCTTAACGAGGTTTACAAAATAATTGCTCAAATATCATATTATCTTCAAAAAGCTTCTATTGACGTGATTTTACCGGAAGGCATAGATAACATTATCACACCTCGTGCATCTATCAATGCAAGAGTAAAAGCCTCCAGAATGTCCGAGCTTCGTGACATAATAACCTCTAACGGTGCATCGGCCACAGCGCTCAACGACTTGTTTGATTTTTCATACACTATAGCAATAGGTGATGACAAGTTGTCTGTAGAAGAATACGAAGCACTGACAAAAGATGCTCAAGGGTTGATAAAATACACAGATCATTACGTGCTCATAGACAAGGAAGAGAATGCAAAGTTAATTGAAAAAGATAAAAATCCTAAAATTACAGATAAAAACAAAATGGAAATTCTTCATGCTGCATTATCTTCTCAAATGGATGACTATGATTTTGACTACGATGAGGCCTTTGCCAACATATTAAAAGACCTTACAAAAACAGAAGATGTACCGCCGCCAGAATCGCTGAAAGGTGTTTTAAGACCTTATCAGGAACGCGGATTCAAGTGGCTGCACACAAACATAAAAAAAGGTTTTGGATGCTGTATGGCAGACGACATGGGGCTTGGTAAAACCATTCAGGTAATCAGTTTTATACTCAAGCAAAAAGAAACAGGAGCCTTAAAACAGCCAGCTCTTGTTGTATGTCCGACAACACTTCTGGGCAACTGGGTTAAAGAGATTAAACATTTTGCACCTGCTATAAAAACATCCGTTTATCACGGAATTGAAAGACAGCTTGATACAAAAGCAGATGTTATTATTACAACCTATGCAATTTTGAGAATAGATATTGAGCAGATTAAAAAACAAAAATGGTCAATGATGATTATTGACGAAGCCCAAAACATCAAAAATCCGGATACTTCTCAAACACAGGCTGTAAAACAAATTAAGGCAGATACAAAAATAGCAATGACAGGTACACCTGTTGAAAATAAACTGACAGAACTTTGGAGTATCTTTGACTTCATTAACAGAGGATACCTTGGCTCTATTAGAGATTTTCAAAAAAGCTATGCTATACCTATAGAAAAATTTAAACAATCCAACAGAGCCGAAAAACTGCGCCTTGCAATTTCACCATTTATCTTAAGAAGGCTGAAAACAGATAAATCAATTATTTCAGACCTTCCTGATAAAGTTGTGTTAAACGAATACTGTTATTTGACAAAAACACAGGCTGCATTGTATCAGAGCGTTCTTGACAACCTTATGTCAGATATCTCCAAGCTCAACGGTATTAACAGACGTGGCATGATTTTTAAGCTCATCACAGCATTAAAACAAATCTGCAACCACCCATACCAGTATCTTAAAAGCGGAGATATTTCAAAAGACGTATCAGGAAAGGCCGAACAGCTTGTTTCTATTACAAAACAAATTCTTGAAAATGATGAAAAAACACTTATTTTTACACAATACAAAGAAATGGGCAACATTCTCTCTACAATATTAAATGACGAGCTTGGTGTTAACCCTCTCTTTTTCCACGGCTCTTTGAACAGAACTCAAAGAGAAGATTTGATTAAAGATTTTCAAGAAAATAAAGATTCAAATGTAATGATTCTGTCATTAAAAGCTGGGGGCACGGGTCTCAACCTGACTGCAGCAACAAACGTAATTCATTACGATCTTTGGTGGAACCCGGCTGTAGAAGATCAGGCTACTGACAGAACTTATCGTATCGGTCAGGATAAAAATGTAATGGTACACAGATTCATTACTCTCGGTACATTTGAAGAAAAAATCGATGAGATGATTAACAACAAAAAAGACCTTGCAAATGTAGCTGTATTTGAAGGCGAAAAAATTATTACCGAGCTCTCAGACGAAGAAATTTACAAAATCTTCTCACTTGGAGTTTAATTCAACTTCTCGCAAAACATCTTCAGGGTGGACTGTTTCAATATGCTTTGGTGCAGTTTTTTCAGGTACCGGCAGTTTGTTTACGGTATTTACCGGAGTAATATTATTTACCGGGGTAACATTATTTGTCGGAACACCGTCAAGATCTTCAGAATCAGATGATTTGAATTTTAAAAGAAACATTGTATCTTTTGTAATATAAACATCTTTCCCTTCTTCAACATAAGAGAGAGGAGAGTCTTTGTATACCTGGACAACACCTGACTTCAGACGGTTATTTTCAGGATTTTTCCACACACCTTTTACAAATGACACCCCCTCTGAAAGAAGTGGAATATGAAAGAGCATACCACCAGCAGTAGTAGCGGCAGAAGTAGCCAATCCGGCTTTATCAAGTTCTTTATATTCTGCATACTTTGCGACAAATTCAGGGTCATCAATATTACTTGTTTTTCCGTTATAAGTATACGAAACAGGTTTAAATTTAAAAGAAGCATTTAATTTTGCCCTTTTAGGCTGTTTAACATCAAAAATTTCCCCGTTGATTACAGTCCCGTCTTCAAAAACAATGCCGTTTTTAAACTCGGCACGCTCAAGAACCATAACTTTCATGGTTTTCACAGGTCTTATGGAATTAAACTCACTCAAAGCTGATACTTTCACAGACTTGGCAGCATTAGCAGGAGAGGAAAACACACAAAGTACTAAAAGGGTTAAAAAATATACTGTTTTTTTCATATAAATAACCTTTATTCTGCTGAAAACTCACTTAATACGATTATACAAACGGTTTTTGTAATTGACAATAAAAAGTTTATCAAATTTAATAAAAACTGTTGAAAATAAAAATTTAGCATATTATAATTCTTATACAGTCATGAGGCTGTGGTTGAAAATTTAATAAACTAAATGGGATCGTAGCTCAGTTTGGTTAGAGTGCCTGCCTGTCACGCAGGAGGTCGCGAGTTCGAGCCTCGTCGTTCCCGAATTAA
>ERZ1643249.5265-NODE-5265-length-10431-cov-5.505108_pt1 | contig 10431 bp, 11 predicted proteins | sample MGYA00579263_ERZ1643249 | MGnify/ENA primary metagenome ERZ1643249 (study PRJEB29033, sample SAMEA4952264) | chicken gut metagenome | biome: Broiler Chicken; feature: Gastrointestinal Tract; material: Caecum | place: Ireland | collected 2018 | study: Broiler...
TCCCGTAAAGAAGTTTTGCGTCTGTTGAAAGCCCTTGAAAATAAGGTTCCGTAAATAATGCTTTTGGAATTCTGTAGAAAGAAAATGTCAGCGATTCCCGGCCATAATAATAATCAAATTTTATGTTTTTCCTCTCCCCCGCTCCCATGATCTTCCCCTCCTGTTTTTTCCTGCTGTTTTTTCCATTCTTCCAATAATCCGAAAATAACCTTTTTTATTTGCCAGCGGCTATATCCATCTGGAAAATATTGCCTTAGACACAAATTGGAAAGAATCGGTCTTTCTTTTCTCTCCGTTTCATCTTCTAACAGCAGTTCAATCGCAATCTCCGGCATTTTCCCTTCTTCGCTGTACTTTTTCATCCGCCGGGCTTTTTCCGTCGAAACCGTACCATTGTTTCTCTGCAGCTCCATGAGAACCCATTTCTGCTCATAATCCCTTAAATAAGACAGATAAAAACCTGCTGTTATTTTCAGTCTCCCTTTATCTACCATTTCCAGCAATTCCGGATGCAAATAGGTCAGCCGAATGTAGCGCTGCACAGTTCTGCCGCTCTCGCCGGTCTGTTCTCCTAACAGATCCGCCGTTTCCTTACCGTCTCCGTTTTGGATTCCCTGATGCTTCAATGCTTCCATTTTCATTCGGTAAGCGTAAGCCTTTTCACTGGGCAGCAGGTGCTCTCTCTGGATATTACTGTCAACCATAGCCACCACAGCTTCATCATCTGTACATTGCTTCACAATTACAGGCACCTGTTTTAATCCAGCCAGTTCCGCGGCGCGTCTTCTTCTGTGACCAGACAGTATTTCGTACCCTCCCTGTGGTCTGGATCGCACCAAGAGAGGATGCAGTATCCCGTATTTTTCTATACTTTCCCTTGTTTCTTCCATCAGCTTATCATCAGATACCTTAAAAGGATGCTTTTCAAAGGAATGTAAATCTGACAATTTCACCTGAATAACATTGTCTGTCTCATGATGAATCCCCAGCAAATCCTCATAAGATGTCAGCTGTATTTCTCTGTATTTTTTCATGACTGATCACCTCCCGGGCTATAGAATCATAACAAACAGCCCCTTTACACCGCTCATTACAGAAAAAAATGCTGACCCCTTCGGACGCTGTTTCCGCAATTGCTTCAGCACGCGGAATGCTCTCTTTAAAAATGGGAATATGGGATCCATATGTTTTTCGTATTGCTTCTTTATTCCGTTTACTGTTATTGAATCTGGGTGTATCCATGGTATAAAGAATTCCTTCAATATCCATTTTCGGGTTTGTTCTCTGCCTGATCACATAAATGGCTTTCAACAATTCGGAAAGTCCGTCTGCAGCATAATACTGTGGCTGTACCGGTATAATTACACTGTCTGCCGCATGCAGCGCATTTACCGTCAGCATTCCCAGAGACGGCATACAGTCAATCAAAACGTAGTCATATCTCTCTTTCAGTGAATCCAAATAATTACTTAAAATATTCTCTCTGTTTTCTACTGAAAACAAAGTGATATCAAGCCCTGCCATCAGTTTATTAGAAGGGATCAGATCGACTCCTTCCTGATGTTTAAGAATAGCTGTTTCCGGAGATAACGGGCAGTCCATTATGATTGCTTCCAGCATTGTCTTCAACGTTCTTTCCACATTTTTGGGAAAACCCAGCCCCAAAGTAAGGTGTCCCTGCGGATCCGCGTCCACCAGAAGAACCCGTTTCCCCAGTCTGACCAGCCCCACTCCCAGATTAATCGTCGTGGTTGTTTTACCCACTCCGCCTTTCTGATTTGCTATTGCAATAATCCTGCACATATTTCTCCCTTCTCTACCCCATGCAGTACTCCGGATACCTGATCTGAACAGCCGCCCAAAAATATCTGGCGTAATTGCACGCAAATATGTCACTGACAGAATATCTCCGACATTCTCTGATTTGATCCTGCTTCCTTGATCTTTCCCGGACAGTTGGCATGGTATCTGTGTAAAGGTTAAAAGCCAGGTAAATAACCATTTGGCTGCCGGATGTGATCCACCCCTCTTTCAGACATTCTGGTTTAATCACATTCATCTGGAAATCAAAGATCCTGTCGACATTTCTTCGTGTATCTTCAGAAATCCCAAGGCAGTAAACCAACGCTTTATGGTAACAGTCTTCAATCCAGCACCTTCTGATATTCTCATAATAAAAAGATTCATGTTCCGCATCCACAAAAGGTATTACATTCTTTTCCATATCCATTTCCCCCTATACGGTCGAACAATTACCCTTATGCAATAATAAGCACAAAAGCTCCAATATACAAATTAGCCTCTGTAAAAAAGAAGGAGCCGAACACACTGTTTCGTGTATTCAGCCCCGGTTATAGTTCAAATACCATACCTTCAGCATAGTATTTTTACCACTTCCGTCTCAATTTCACCTCCTTTTTACCAATTTCTGAACCAAATTTGTAAAGCTCAGATTTTTTGTTAATTTGCAAAGGACTAAATCAAACAAACAGTTTGCATTAGCAAGCTTTTTGATTTGTTCCTATTATCACATCATGTTCCACGATTGTCAACGGACAATCCGTCTTTTTCAGCAGATAATAGCTGGTATTCCCCTTGGCCTCCCTCCGGCTTTCCTGTTCCATAACGCCGGACAGCTTCTCCTGCAGAATTTCCGCAAGCTTCTTCCCTTCCACGGAATCCTCATAATAAAACACCTGCGCCCCGCTGACCGAAGCCTCCGTATAGCTGTTCTGATGAATACTGACCGCGCAGTCAGGCTGTGCCTCATGGATCAGAAGCACCCTGTTCTTCATATCTTCCAGCTTTTTATTGGAAGAACTCTCCTGATAAAGGCCCGCGTCCTCCTCCCGGCTCATCACCACCTGAACCTCTTCCGCCTCCAGATCTTCCTTCAGCTTTTGGGCAATCGCCAGATTGATATCCTTTTCGTACGCCTGATTGACCCCGACTTTTCCCGGGTCCATTCCCCCGTGGCCGGCGTCGATCACCACCACCGGCCCGCCCGGGGAAATCTTTCCCGCCATCCGGGCCCCTTCCCTGGACAGGCAGAAAACTCCCGCCAGAAGCAGGCAGGTCATCCCCAGCTCCAGCAGCCGTCTCTTCAAATCCTTCAAAAAAAATCCCCCGAAACATACTTACTAAAGTATATGCTTCGGAAGATTTTTCAAAACTCAAACGAACCGAAACACGCTCCGCAAATTTCTCTGCCGCGCAGCTGTCCGTCCGGCTGCAGCCTTTTCATCTTCTGATCCGGCTTCAGTCCTCGTCCATCTCACGGTGTCCGAAAATCTTCTTCATCTCAGCCTCAGACAGATCTTCATCTTCTTCATCAAAGCTGTCATCCTCCGGCTGCGTATTCTCCGGGCAAGGCGCCGCGGCAGCAGCGTCACTGTCTCCCGTTCCTTCCTCGTCCTCCAGCTCCCGCAGAGTTTCCGGCATGGTGCTGATGATCCGGTGTACCTCTTTGTAGGAAGCCATAAATCTTCTCTGAGCCTGGTTAATCAGCTCTACAATCTCGTTCATCTCTTCCTGAACGGCAATGTACTTTCTCTTTCCTTCGGCCAGCTTATCATTGACCTCTTCCTGCACCGCGTCCAGACATTTCTGCGCCGCGATCTCAGCGTCCGACAAAATCTGATCTCTCTGCTGCTGGGCCTCGGCAATCATCTGATCTGCCTTTTCCTGGGCCTCAAAAACAAGGCCTCCGATCTGATCATACCGGTCAATATACTTCTGATATTTCTGAGAAATCTCCCTCTCCAGCCGATCCTTCTGCTCTGTTTTTTCCCGCAGCAGATCATAGATCTCTTCCTTCTCCACCTCATGCTGGCGCTTCAGCTCTTCGATTTTCCGCTCGTTTTCCCGGTCCCGCTCCACAAGCTCCCGGTTCATCTCCTGCTGTCTGCGGTGTACTTCCTCGTCCTTGCGGTCCAGCTGCTGCTGCATCTTTTCCTGCTCCGCCTTCAGTCTCCGGGCCGCTTCCTCTGCCGCCCGTTTCTTTTCGCTCTCCTTGGCTGCCAGCTTCCGCTCCAGCTCCGCGATCCTTTTATCCTTTGCACGCCCTTCCTTGAGCAGCTTGCTCCGCTCAGCATAGGCGTCATCCTTCATTGTCTGAACTTTCGACAGTACATCATCCTTGTCAAATCCACCCATCAGCGTGGTCTTGAACATCTCTTCAGCCATTGTATCTACCCCTTTCCTCTGCTGTACTTCCGCCTCACTGAAGGTACTGCGCGATAATCGGCCACACGCTGTCTCTCTCAAAGCCCAGCTTCCATGCGGCCACTCCCGCCAGCTGATACTCCTGCACCAGCTTCATCTTTTCCTCAATGGACTGTTCATCCTCAACCCAGATACTGTATAGTCCATCCTCACCATCCAGCATCGCTACATTCTGTCCTGCTTCCGAATCCCAGTACACATCCATACCGTTTTCCGAAATAAAACTGGAAGCGCCGTCCATTCCCAGAACCTCGCTGGTAAGATTCCCGCCGCCGTAAGGTTCCTTCCAGAGCCTGGTGTAGAAAGGAATCGCGTTGATGACCTTCTCCGCCGGCACCTCCTGAAGCGTATCCTCAATAGACTGTCTCACAAATCCCAGCGATGCCACGGAACCTGCCTCCGTATCTCCGGAATGGTGTTCATCATATCCCATATTAATTACATAATCCGCCACAATTCCCTGTTCCCTGCGGTTGTAATGCGTGGAATACGGCATGGGAACCGGATTGTCAATGGAAAGTACCAGTCCTCTGTTTCTGCAGGCAATGGAAATCTCCCGGATAAACTGCACATAATGAGGGCCCTGCTCCTCTGTGATGGATTCAAAATCCACATTGATTCCGTCAAGTCCCACGGCATCCGCCTGAGCCATCAGCTGATTGATGATATTGGCCCTGGCCTGCGTATCCGACAACACAGCCAGCGTATCCACCTCCGTGCTGAAATTGTCAATCAGCGCCCATACCTCCATCCCCATGCTGTGGGCCTGATTCACGTAATCAGCACTTGCCAGGGAAGTGATATTTCCGGAATTATCCGCTATGGAAAACCAGGTAGGCGATATGGTGTTAATCCCCTGACTGCCTGCCACCATCTCCGCGAGAGTCGCGTTTCCGTCCGCGGTGGTCATCTGATGCCAGGCCAGGTTAATCTTGTAATCCTTTTGAATGCTGGTATACTCCGGCTGTGTGGATTCATGGGAGAACATCACCTGTTCCGGCTCCGAAATATCCTCGTTCCGGATATATCCGGTGTAGCCGTCCTCCGTGGCCACCTGGCTCCAGTTATCCATCTGATCCAGCAGATACAGCTGTTCCCCTTCCTCGATTTCGTCCACGATGATACTCTTAATTCCGCCTTTCTGCCGGATCTGCGAATCCTTCAGGGCAGTAACCATAGTCTCTTCGTTCCACTCCGTGCGGATCACCAGCCGGGCGGGATCATCATATGTCTGGTATTCCATATCCGTATACTGCTGAATAAACTCCAGATCCAGATAACAGGAATCCCCTTCCCGCCGGAGAATCACATAATCCGTACTCTGCACACCCTGGGAGGTCTGATATTCCGTCGTATCCGGGGAAATCTGAAACATCTCCGTGGGAAGCGTATACAGCATAACCTGATTCTTCTCGTCCCAGTAAAATCTGCCGTTGATATACTCTCCCACAACTGTATTTTCAATATAATACCGGCCGTCAATAATTTTGGCTTTCTCTTCTTTCAATTCCCGGTTCACCACCAGAGCAGCCTCGCTGCTGTCATTAAGAGAAAAATACTCGCTGCCGTCCATCTTCTCACCGGACGGCATATACCGCCTGATCAGCGCCGTGCCGATGCCGGCTGCCGCCACAAGGACGATCAGAATCAGCACCAGCAGCACCGGTGATATCCTTCGTTTCATTTTTATACCCTCCTGCTTCATCCCATTATAGCAATATATTCAAATTCCGTCACGCTTTTCTTCGAAATTTATCAAATTTTTAAAAATTCCGGCGCAGTGCATGTACAGGAGGGAGCCGCATCTACCATGCGCCGGAATCCCGCAGACCCGTTTCAGGAATGCTTCACCGAATCAAAATCCAGCCGGCTCAGCTTCCCGTCCTTTCCGGTTACATAGTCCCGCATATAGGTGACGTCCTCCGCAATCAGGTGGGCCTTTTCGATCTTCCCGGGCGTACTGGGAACTCCATCCAGATACAGGACGACCCCGTCTCTGGCATAAGCCTCCAGCTCCCTTCGGAAATCACTCTTCACTTTTTTGCCTTTTTTCTTCATAAATTAACCTGCAGAATTTTTTCGTGATATATTATTTCCGCTTCCTTTCCGAATTTGCCAAAAGCAAAAAACTGTTGCAGAAAAAATGACAGGTCCCATAAAATGATCTTCAATTTCTGTTCATATCTCTGTTTCTGTGGAAATATAATACGGTGACTGACCGCTGATGAAATGATAATGTTTTGAAAAATGAATAGAATAGACTCAACTATGATTTGCCTGGCATCACATCCTTTCCGCGGACGCTGCCATCTCTTCTTCTTTCATTATACCCGGATTCTTCCAGTTTGCAAGAAAAATATTAAAAAAAAGTGAACCGCTTTACATCTTCCCGGCGGGTAGTATATAATAGACTGGAAGTAGTATCTTCATTACCAACTTAAAATAAAAAGGATGTGAGATCTGTGAAAATAGAAAAAATCAACGATAACCAGATACGCTGCACGCTGAACAGCGATGATCTGGCCACCCGGCAGATCAAACTCAGCGAGCTGGCCTACGGATCCGAAAAAGCGAAGAACCTTTTTCGGGACATGATGATACAGGCACAGGATGAATGTGGTTTTGAAGCCGATAACCTTCCGTTGATGATCGAGGCGATTCCCATCACCGCGGACAGTATTGTCCTCATCATTACAAAAGTGGAAGACCCGGAAGAACTGGATACCCGTTTTTCCAAATTTGCGCCTTCCCTGGATGATGATTCGGCACACACACCGGACATTCCCGCTATCACAGGCGCAGATGATATCCTGGATATCTTCCAGAAGCTGTGCGAAGGGAAGCTGAAGAAATCTTCCGGAACAAAAAAAGAAAAGAAAAGCCCCGCCACTCAGCCGAAAACAGAAAGTACTGACGAAGGGGAAAAACCGGAAATCATTCGAATTTTCCATTTCTCCGATCTGGATGGTGTCATCGATGCCTCCCGGGGCCTGAACAACTGCTATGACGGCGAGAATACCCTTTACCGGGATGCCGCCGGACAGTATTTGCTGGTGCTTCATCAGGCAGGATGTACACCGGAGGATTTTAATAAGGTTTGCAATATTTTATCGGAATACGGAAGAGGGAAGGCCTGTACGCCTGCCAGAGAAGCATTTCTGGGTGAGCACGGCGAAACCATCGCGAAAGGTCGTGCCCTGCAGGATCTTTTCCAGCTGGCTTAGGATCGGACAGCGGAAAGTTCTTCCCTATTGGGCTGGCGCGATACGCCCGGCCTGCGGCGAAATCCGGACCTATCACGCCAGAAGGCCGCCGGAAAGCGGTTTACAAGCTTTCCGGCGGCCTTCTTCTCTATTCATGACAATGGAAAATCCGTCATGTGCATCTTCCATTGTTTGTTACTGAGCCAGATAGTCATTGATCTGGTCTTCCAGGATATCAGCGTCAATGCCATGTACAAAGCAAGCCTCTTCCAGGGACTCACCCTGTGCGGACGGGCAGCCGATGCAGTGCATACCTGCTCTCATAAGAATCGCCGCAATATTGGGATCGATTCTCAGCATCTCACCGATGGTGGTCTGTTTCGTCACCTGTGCCATGGTTCCATTCCCTCCTTTTCTATGATTCCCCATTATAATACCTTTTGCCTGCCGAATCAATGATTGTTCCCAATTTTGTACTTGTAATCTTTGGAGTCTTATATTAGAATGAATCTAGGCCAAACAGAATTTATCGATCGGTCAATATATTTTTAAGGAGGATTCAGTCATGGCATATGTAATTACAGATGAGTGCGTATCCTGCGGAACCTGCGCAGGCGAGTGTCCGGTAGAAGCAATCAGCGAGGGGGACGGCAAATATGTAATCGATGCTGATACCTGCATCGACTGCGGAACCTGCGCCGGCGTATGTCCCACTGAGGCAATCGAGGAGGCGTAAGCCTTTTCCGTTATGGACAACGGCAGACGGAAGCATCCTAAGTTTCCGTCAAAAAGAAGAGCTGATATCTCTCAGCTCTTCTTTTTTTTCCTGCTCTTTCTTTTTTTTCCGCTCTCTTCCGTGGCCGCTGCCATTTTCCGCGACTGCTGATGCCTCCGGATAGCGGCGTCCAGGCGCCGGTAGCGTTCTTCTTTCTTCTCCCCGTTTTCCAGCTGCCGGATCAGCCGTTCCATAATCTGTCCGAACTGCTGTTCCTTTTTGCTGAGTTCAGCGGAAGCCGCATCGCCCTTCACACCGGCTACTTCCTCATTCCGGGACACAGTCCCGTTTTCCCCTTCCCGATTTTCTTTTTTCTTCGCCTGCACCGGAGTTTTTTTCAAGCTCATTTCCGCCGCTCTTTCTCCATCCCCGGCCGGCCGCTTCTTACTGCCGTCCCTGTTTTGCGCAGGCTTCTCTTCTCTGCCCTCCGGAGCTTCCGGCCTCTCCGCCCCCGCGGATTTTCCGGAATCCTCCTTCTGTGGCTGAAATGTCTGCGGCCGCATCACAATCACCCGGGGAAGCTCCCCGGCCTTCTTTTCCTTCTGCTCTTCCTGCCCGGAAATGATTTCCCGGATGGCCCGCAGCTGCAGTCCTTTTTTCTTCAGTTCTTTTATATTCATGAAGGTGCGAATATCTTTGTCGGTATAGTATCGATGTCCCATTTTATTTCTTCCGATGGAAAGCCCCAGTTCTTCTTCCCAGTAGCGGAGTACATGCGCCTCCACCTGGGTGATCCGGGCCGCCTCGGAAATCAGATATCTGGTTTCACTCATATACCTGCCCTCCATAAAATTATTATAACATCGGAGGATTCAATTACAAGAATTTCTCATCGCACTTTTCGGACAGGATTCCGCCAAAAAGCCGGGTGTCTGGCAAAACACCCGGCTTTTCGTACCAGCGGACACCTCTCGCGCGGTCAGTCCTTCCTGGCATTGACAAATCTCGTATATTCCGGCATCCACACCAGATTCACCGTTCCGATGGGGCCGTTTCTCTGTTTGGCAATGATAATCTCTGCCATGTTCTTGTTTTCGGTATCCTTGTGATAATAATCATCCCGGTAGATAAACATCACCACGTCGGCGTCCTGCTCGATGGCTCCGGACTCACGCAGGTCGGAAAGCATGGGGCGCTTGTCATCCCTCTTTTCCACCGCGCGGCTCAGCTGCGACAGGGCCACCACCGGCACGTTCAGCTCCCTGGCCACGCCCTTTAAGGCTCTCGAAATATCAGAAATCTCCTGCTGCCGGGAATCGCTTCCTCTGCCGCTTCCCGTCATCAGCTGCAGGTAGTCGATAATCACCACATCCAATCCCTGCTCCAGCTTGAACTTTCTGCACTTGGAGCGCAGCTCGGAAATGGAAATACCGGGAGTATCGTCGATGATCAGCCGGGAATTTCCAATAATTCCCGCGCCCTCGATCAGCTTCGCCCAGTCTTCATCCTGCAGATTTCCCGTCCGGATACTCTGGGAATCCACCTTGGATTCCAGGGCGAACAGACGGTTCACCAGCTGCTCCTTGCTCATCTCCAGACTGAAGATGGCCACCGACCGGTCTTTCCGGAACGCCATATACTGGGCCATATTCAGCACAAACGCCGTCTTTCCCATGGAGGGCCTGGCCGCCACCAGAATCAGGTCGGAGGGCTGCAGGCCGGAGGTTTTATAGTCCAGGTCGACAAAACCCGTGGGGATTCCCGTCACCGTGCCTTTGGTCTGGGAAGCCTTCTCGATGGTATTCAGAGCGTTCAGCACCACCTGGCGGATGGGTACGGTATCGCCGGAATTCCGCTTCTGCAGAAGCTGAAACATCCGTTTCTCCGTATCCTCCAGGATATCCTCCACCCGCTCCTTGCTGAGATAACAGGTGTTGGCGATGTCCTCATTGAGCTTGATCAGCTTTCTCAGCATGGCCTTCTCGCTGACGATGTTGGCATAATAACGGATATTGGCGGAGGTGGGCACCGCATCCAGAAGATCGCGGATAAATTCCACGCTGTACACTTCCGGAGGCACATCCTTCTCCTTGAGCCGGTCCGGCAGAGTCACCAGATCCACCGGCTTTCCCTCGTTGAACAGCTCCACCATGGCGTCAAACACCACTCCCAGCTGCTGCTGATAAAAATCCTCACCGGAAAGCAGCTCCGACGCCGCCAGGATGGCATCCCGGCTCATGATCATACATCCGATCACGGACCGCTCCGCCTCCTCGCTGTGGGGCAGAA
>ERZ1643249.5268-NODE-5268-length-10429-cov-19.012435_pt1 | contig 10429 bp, 8 predicted proteins | sample MGYA00579263_ERZ1643249 | MGnify/ENA primary metagenome ERZ1643249 (study PRJEB29033, sample SAMEA4952264) | chicken gut metagenome | biome: Broiler Chicken; feature: Gastrointestinal Tract; material: Caecum | place: Ireland | collected 2018 | study: Broiler...
CCACCTCGATATGTTGCTTGGTATTAAGTTTGGACAAAAGTACTACCGTCTCCACATGCACCGTCTGACAAAACTGATCCACGCAGCAGACCTTTTCCACCCTATACCCATTTGCCAGAAACATCTCCAGATCTCTTGCCAGGCTGGTTGGCTTGCAGGAGATATACACCAGTTTATCCACTCCATACTGGATGATCTTTGGCAGGGCCTTGGGGTGTATTCCGTCTCTTGGAGGATCCAGGACGATGAAATCCGGTTTCTCCTCCACCTGATCCAGGACTTTCAGCACATCTCCGGCAATAAACCTGCAGTTTGTGATCCCGTTAAGGGCGGCGTTTTCTTTGGCAGCTTCTACTGCTTCCTCTACAATCTCCACGCCGATGACTTCTTTTGCCACTTCTGCCAGGATCTGGGAGATGGTGCCGGTTCCGCTGTACAGGTCAAAGACAGTCATATCCCTGGTGTCTCCGATATATTCTCTTGCCGTATTGTAAAGGACCTGGGCAGCATAGGAATTGGGCTGGAAGAATGAGAAAGGTGTGATCTTGAATTTCAGCCCCAGGATTTCTTCATAGAAGTAATCCTTTCCGTACAAAAGCCTGGTCTCATCGCTTCGCACCATATCGGAAAGTCCGTCGTTGATAATACGAAGGATCCCCACGATCTTTCCTTCCAGGGAAAGATCCAGCAGCCTTTTTGTCAGTTCTGAAAGATCCGGGTTTTCCTGGCTGGTAGTGACCAGGTTTACCAGGATCTCTCCGGTAGTGTTTCCCCTACGGAGGAGAAGGTGGCGTAAGAATCCGGTATGCTGCATTTTATGATAGTAAGTAAAGCCCTGTTCCCGGCAGTATTCCAGGACACAGCCCAGGATTTTTGTCATGTCTTCATGGACCAGCTTGCAGTCCAGGGCGTTCAGTACGTCATAGGTGCTTCCTTTTTTGTGAAGGCCCAGAGAAAGAGGGCCGTCTTTATATTCATCTCCAAAGGAAAATTCCATTTTATTCCGGTAGGCAAACTCCTGGGGGCTGCCTTTGATCCCCTGGAAGAGATAATCCGGCCTGCCCTCCTCGTCGGTCTGTCCTCCTTTTACTATGGCTTCATCCAGCAGTTCCTTTACCTGTTCCGCCTTCATTTTCAGCTGTTCTTCATAGGGCATGGTCTGGTACATACAGCCGCCGCAGGCTGGAAAGATACTGCATACCGGTTCTCTGGTCTCCAGAGGAGATTTTTCCAGGACTTCCAGCAGTCTTCCCTCCAGTCTTCTTCCTTTTTTCTTGTTGATCACAAAGCGGACCTTCTGGCCGGGAATGCCGTTCTTTACTGTTACCTTTCCCTCTTCCAGGCAGACTCTCCCCTTATTTGGAAAATCTACTTTTTCAATGATCCCCTGATAAATTTCACCTTTCTTCAAATCCTCTTTTCCTTTCTAAACTTTATATCCCCACACGGATCTCTCTACAGAAAAAGAAGCTCCGGTTCTCCCGAAGCTCCTTATGTCTTTCTTACTTTTCTTCTTTATCGTCATCCTCATCTTCGTCTTCGAAGTAGTCGTCGAAGTCCTCATCGAAATCTTCTTCGAAGTCTTCCAGATAATCCGGGGTAAAGAAACGATAAACTGCATATGCGATCCCTGCAACCGCTGCTACTGCACCGATAATTGCCAGGATCCATAATACTGTATTCTTATTTCTTTCCTCTTCCCTTTTCTGTAATGCTGTCATTAAATCCTCAATACGATTCATATAGCCTGCACCATCCTCTCTTTTTACAGCCATGCTGCAAATATATTGCCATGCTGTATCTGCCTACAGCTTCTGTCTTTTAGATATTATACCACTCTAAAAAGAATTTTACTATCCTTTCTTAACTTTTTCCGGGAAGAATTTTTTCAATTCTCTGATTACGGTTCAAACTTTCTTTAATTTTGCAAAAGATGCGAACATCTTTTTGACCCCCACTTTGTCAAAGTTTACCGTTACTTCGTAATCCCGGCCTCCTTCTGCAATGTCTGTGACCACGCCGGTCCCGAATTTAATGTGTTTTACAGTGTCTCCCACTCCATAGTCCAGACCCTGGGCATGTTTTACCTCGAATTTTTTCGGGATAAAGGCCGGCTGCTTAAAAGCCTGTTTCAGCTGACGCATGGAGGTGGGAAGAGGGATATCTATCGGTTTCTTTTCCTGGACTTCTCTGCCCAGATCCACTAGCTCCCGGGGGATTTCCCGGATAAAGCGGGAGACTTTGTTGTACTGGGTCTCTCCCCGGATCATCCTCTGCTGGGCGCAGGTAAGAGTCAGTTCTTTCATGGCTCTTGTGATCCCTACATAGCAGAGACGTCTTTCCTCCTCCAGCTCGCTGGGATCGTCTGCAGTTATGGTCATATAGCTGGGGAAAATCCCGTCTTCCATTCCTGCCAGGAATACATAGGGGAACTCCAGGCCCTTTGCGCTGTGAAGAGTCATCAGCAGCACCTGATTGTTGTCTCCCTCCACTGTATCAATATCTGCGATCAGGGCTACCTCTTCCAGGAATCCGGAAAGGGTGGGCTCTTCATTTTCCTCTTCGTAGGACACGATCTTGGTGATCAACTCGTTGATGTTCTCGATCCGGGCCTCAGCTTCTTCAGTGCCTTCTGCTTTTAATTCTTCTACATACCCTGTATCTTCTATAATATCCTCCAGAAGGGCGGAAGGTGAAAGGTATTCCGCTTTGCTCCGCAATGTCTGGATAAACGTAACGAAAGGCTGGATCTTGGAGGCGGCTCTTCCCACCCGGTCCATACATTCCGGCTCCCTTAAAGCGTCGTAAAAACTCATGCCTCTCTCTGAAGCATAGTCCTGGACTTTTCCAAGGGTGGTGGCTCCGATGCCCCTTTTGGGCACATTAATGATCCTGCGGACAGCCAGATCGTCTCTGGCATTGTCTACAGTTTTTAGGTAGGCCAGCAAGTCCTTGATCTCCTTTCTGGCATAGAAGTTTACTCCTCCCACCAGTTTGTAAGGGATATTTGCCATCAGGAATTTTTCCTCGAAAAGACGGGACTGGGCGTTAGTCCTGTAAAGAATGGCAAAGTCTTTATACTCTGCCTCATTGGCCCGCACCTTTTTGCTGATCTCTCCGCAGATATACTCTGCTTCTTCATAGGCATTCATAAACTGACGGAAATGGATCTTTTCCCCCTCTTCATTCTCTGTCCACAGGGTCTTGCTCTTTCTGCCCACGTTGTTCTGGATTACCTGATTGGCAGCATTCAGGATGTTCTGGGTGGAACGGTAATTCTGCTCCAGCTTGATCACCAGAGCCTGGGGAAAGACCTTCTCATATCCCAGGATATTGCCGATATTGGCCCCACGGAATTTATAGATAGACTGATCGTCATCTCCTACTACACAAAGATTTTTATACTTGTCTGCCAAAAGACTGACAAACTTAAACTGGGCTGTATTGGTATCCTGATATTCATCCACCATAATGTATTTAAACCGCTCCTGATAATAGTCCAGAACATCGGGACAGGAGCGGAAAAGCTCTACAGTCTTAACGATCAGATCATCAAAGTCCAGGGCGTTGTTTTTCTTCAGCTCCTTCTGGTATTCTTTATAAGCCAGAGCGATCTTCTTTTTAGAAAAGTCTCCCATCACATTCAGCTCATACTCTTCCGGCCCGATCAGCTCATCTTTTGCTGAAGAAATGGCTGAAAGGATGGCCCGCTCCTTGGTAATCTTTGTGTCAATTTCCAGCCGCTTGCAGATTTCTTTCATTACTGTTTTCTGGTCGTCTGTGTCATAGATGGTAAAGTTACTGTCAAAGCCCAGACGGTCTATGTATCTTCTCAGGATCCGCACACAGCTTGAATGGAAAGTGGAGACCCAGATGCTTTCTGCTCCGAAGCCCACCAGTTTATCCACTCTCTCCCGCATTTCCCCGGCCGCCTTGTTGGTGAAGGTAATGGCCATGATGTTCCAGGGATTGACTCCTTTTTCTTCAATAAGATAGGCGATCCTGTGGGTCAGCACCCTGGTCTTTCCCGAACCGGCTCCTGCCAGGATCAGCACAGGTCCTTCTGTATGAAATACAGCTTCCCTCTGCTGGGTATTTAATGTATCATAGATACTCATATTTTAAGTCCTCCATCTCATTTTCATAGAACAAAACATTAGTTCTTATACTATATCATATCCCCCTGAACACATGCAAGCCCGGAAAAATCTTCCGAAAAAACGGCGCTGTCCTGTTAGGTATACTTCAGGACAGCACCGTTTTCTTCTCTCCGGAGTTATTTCTGTCTTTGCTTGATCAGGAAAAGGACTGCCAGCAAAAGGAGGATTCCAATGGGCAGAGGGATCCAGGGCACTTTCACAAAGCCCGCCACAATATAAGTGACAAAGCTGATGGCAGCTACCAGCATAGCGTAGGGAAGCTGGGTCGATACATGATTTACATGATCACATTGTGCGCCTGCGGAAGCCATGATGGTGGTATCGGAAATCGGCGAACAGTGATCTCCGCAGACAGCTCCTGCCATACAGGCGGAAATGGAGATGATCATCAAAGCCGGATCTGAGTTTTCGAATACCTTTACTACAATAGGGATCAAAATACCGAAGGTTCCCCAGGAGGTGCCTGTGGCAAAAGCCAGGAAACATCCGATCAGGAATACAATAGCCGGCAGAAAATTCATCAGGCTGCCTGCCGCGGATTCTGTAGCCATCTGCACGAAATCCGCAGCACCCAGACTGTCTGTCATAGCCTTTAATGTCCAGGCAAAAGTAAGGATCAGGATCGCCGGGACCATGGCCTTAAAGCCTTCCGGGATACATTCCATACAGGAACGGAATACCAGGACTCTTCTTACACTATAAAAGATCACCGTGATGATCAGGGCGATCAGACTTCCGATAGAAAGGGCTATGGAAGCATCGCTCTGGGAGAAAGATTCTACAAAACTGGTGCCGCTGAAGAATCCTCCGGTGTAGATCATGCCGATAATACAGCAGATCACCAGAACGATCACCGGGAAGATCAGATCGATCACCTTGCCTTTGGGGTTGGGCTTCAGGGAAGAAGCCGCTTCATCCAGCCGTTTTCCGGAAGTATAGATATCCCCCTTCATGGCATTGGCTTCATGGACCGCCATAGGACCAAAATCCACTTTCATCAATACAACGGCAAACATCATGACTATGGTCAGCAGAGCATAATAGTTGTAAGGAATGGCCCGGATAAAAATCGCAAATCCATCTTCCCCCTCTACAAATCCGCTGACTGCCGCCGCCCAGGAAGATACCGGCGCGATAATGCATACCGGAGCCGCCGTAGCGTCAATAAGATATGACAGTTTTGCCTTGGAAACATTGTGCTTATCTGTGATCGGCCGCATAACACTTCCTACAGTAAGGCAGTTAAAATAATCATCTACAAAGATCAGGATCCCCAGGACGATCGTAGCAATCTGGGCTCCGATCCTGGTCTTGATATGAACTCCTGCCCATCTTCCGAAAGCTGCAGAACCTCCCGCACTGTTCATCATAGAGACCATAGCTCCCAGGATCACCAGGAAGATCAGGATCCCCACATTATAGGGATCTGCCAAAACACTGATAAATCCCTCCTCCACCAAATGTACTACGGTACCTTCAAAATTAAAATTTGAATAAAACAGCGCCCCTACCAGGATGCCGATAAAAAGGGAACTGTACACCTCCTTGGTGATCAGTGCCAGAACAATGGCTACCAGCGGAGGCAGCAATGACCAGATCGTGGCATAAACAGCCGGTTCCGGAGCCGGATCCCCCTCAGCGGCCAATACCGTCACCGACCATACAAGGGTCAGGATCAGCGTCAGGATCAGACCTGTTCCAAATAATCTTTTTCTGTTTCTCATAATTTTATCCTTTCTTATGTGATATTATCCTGCAGTCCTCTGCAGGATCCCTGTAAAAAGAAAACCATGAGCCTCTCCCAAATGGATACGCTCATGGCCTGTAAAAATTCTTTTTCTTATCTTTTGCCCTGCCCTGACAAAGTTCAGAGAAAGAAACGGATAGCGCTCCACTTTTCGTGACAGAATACGGTATATTCTACCGTATTCCAGGAAGGACTCCCGGGCGGACATTCTTCCTTCGGCAGTTTCCCCTTTCCGCTCCTGCGGCTGTCCCCGCCCTGTGCAGAAGCCTACTCTTGAAACCTGCGCCTCTATCGTCTCTCCGGTTTTACCCGGATTTGATCTTCTTTTCTGTTATCATACCATTATTTTTGGTTCATGCCAATATAAAAGGAGAAAATCAGAAAATCATTTACAAATGGTTTTTAAAACTATATAATAAGGAGCAGAGGTGATGAAATGACAATCGACACAAAAGACATATTAAACAGCATACTGTCCAGTATATCCCGGATTGATTATATTAAGCCGGAAGAGATTCCCGGCATTGACTTATATATGGATCAGGTGACTACCTTTATGGAAGAGCATCTCCGCTCCTCCAAGCGGTATAAAGAGGATAAGATCCTTACCAAGACCATGATCAACAATTATGCCAAGAACGATCTCCTTCCTCCTCCGGTGAAGAAAAAATACTCCAAAGAGCATATGCTGATGCTGGTATTTATTTATTATTTTAAAAATATCCTTTCTATCAGTGACATTCAAAAACTTCTGGAACCCATTACCCAGAAATATTTTTCGGGAGAGGGGAGTATTGATCTTACTTCTCTCTATGAGGAAATCATGAAGCTGGAACTGGAACAGATCGATCCTCTTGCAAAAGATGTGACCAGAAAGTTTTCCATGGCCGGCGATTCTTTTCAGGAGGTCCCAGAAGAAGAAAAGGATTTTCTTCACAAATTTGCTTTTATCTGTATGCTGAGCTTTGATGTATATGTAAAAAAACAGGTCATAGAAAATCTGATCGATCAAATGGCCGGTAAAGAAGAGGAAGAATAGTTTTAAACATTCTTCTTTATATGAACTGAAAACGTTCCATAGTCTGCTCATAGCGGGAATGTTCTGATCCCTAAGCATACTATGGAACGTTTTTTAAATAATATTCTTATGTTCCATCAAAATCTGATCTACGATTTCACTGGCTTTTCTGCCGGATTCTTCAATTACCTGAACATCCCCTTTAAAATGCCACATTCCCAGAGAAGCCTTCAGGATAATTTCAGGTATAGTCCCGGGGACCAGAGGTTTCATCCCCTGATAGAGCACTAAAGATCTCTCCATGCTGGCAGACACATAGTTCCCATACCATCCCAGTCTTTCCGTCTCCTCGTCGCTCATCCAGGGGCAGTATTTATCCCGTATACACATATAAGTCTCTACCCCTGTTTCTATGATCACATCTAAAAGGATGTCTTCCCTGAGGATGTCCTCGTAAAATGGACGGTAAGAAGGCTGAGACAATACGGTATAGTTCAGACAGATCAAGGTTGCTGAATAAAGGACCGGCGTCTCATGCCGGTTCACATACATTTTTGTATATCCTGCCAGCCTGTGAAAAATCCGTCTTACGATTTCCACCGCCATATCCCGTTTGCTTTTGAAGTGATAAGCGGTAAGTCCCACACTGATCTGAACTTTTGCTGCGATCTGCCGGATACTGGTCTTTGTATATCCCTGGGACAGGAATAAATCTCTGGCTACCTGGAGAATTTCTTCTTTTTTGCTGTCATTTCTTTTTTCTGTACTCATTTCTACCATTTCCTTATCAGGAATTGCGGCTAGAATCCTCTGACGATGGCATCATTCGGGCAGTTCATAGCACATCTGCCGCATTCCAGACATCCAAAATGGTGTATGTAATATTTCCCCTCTTCATTTGGAAAGATCACATCCTCCATACAGACTTCTTCACAGGTGCCGCAGCCAACACATCTTTCCTGATCGATCTCATAAGCCCAGGGACGCCGGGCGGCTCCTCCAAAAGAAAATCTCAGTCTGCATACTTCATCATCCTCAGGCAGATGAAAAATTTCTCCGTCTCCCCTATCCAGCACAAAAATCCGAAACATATCCAGGTCTTTATGATAAAGTGCTTTTGTGCCGGGATTCAGCTCCCAATATCTCCTATAGACTGCCTGGTTTTTTTCCGGATCCAGCTCTCTTACATGAGCGCTGATCCGGACGCTGGCAGAAAGACGCTTCACAGTTTCTCTTACAATAGTTCCTACAATATAAGGATTTTTCTGAAGTTCATAATAGACAGGCTTTCCTTTTGCCAGCCCGATAAAAAAATCTCCGCTGTCATCCAGCTGGTGCACCTCAAGACCTCTGGCTGTAGGCGTCCGGCCATCCATAGCTGTAGTCCCTATGATCATATATCCTACTTCTTTTACAAATTGAAATGCCGCTTTTTTAATTTCCTCATTGGTATTTTTTTCTGTAAGCCCAAGACAGGGCTCTGGATTAAACATAGTCATAGCACCCTCCTTTATCACGCTTCTTCATAACTGATATTGATCTTGATCTTATGGAACTTCGCCCGTATAACGGGATAGATACATGCAATAGCCAGATAAACAAAAATTCCGATGATATGTCCTACCTGGATCTCCAGACATTCATAGTATACAAAGGCCGCGCTGACCAATGCGCCTAGGATACATAAGAATGTGTATACCTTATCATTAATATGGAACTGGGAGCGTTTCCAGATTTCCGGAATCTTTTTAGGCATTGTGATAATGGCAAGGCAGAGGATAACCTGCACACAATTTGCAAGAGTATTTCCTATATTGGCAACATCACCGATATTCATGCCGCTTAAAATGATAATAGAGCAAAGAATATAAATCGTCAAGATAATAAAATGAGGTGTGCCGAACCGTTCATTTCGTTTTGCAAATATAGCCGGCCACCATCCGTCTTCTGCCGCCTGGGCAATGGGAGCCTGGAGCCATCCAAGACACGCGTTTAGGGAAGTTACCAGAGCAAACACCGCTCCGCCTACACCGATATAAAGCAGTGTTACAATGATTGTTCCGACGATAATGCAGAAAGGAATATCCTTTTTAGGGTTTTTGGCCTCTCTGCTCATGTTGATAATAAAAGTAGCTCCGCTGGTAGCCATGGAAAGAAGAGCCGCCGCAGACATCACTCCTGTAAAACCTCCAGTGAAAAACTGTTCTTCAGAAAAATACCCCGGTTCCAGATGGATAAATCCAAAGCCTGCAAAGACCAGCAGAGCAATGATCAAAATGATGACCATGGCATACTGGACCTTTGCTGCAACCTGGACTCCTGCCAGATTTAAGGCTACGAATACGGTAAGTATTGCAAAGGCAGCCAGTTTTCCATTAATCTCCGGAAAAGCGGAAAGTACATAATCTGCAAAGGAGATGGAATAAGTTGCCGCACCGAAGAAATAGCTGACAAAGACTACGGAATACAGCCCCGCAAACCATTTTCCTCCAAACATAGCAGCCTGTGTATAAAATCCTCCATTCATCCGGATGGTAGCGGAAAGAAAAAACTGAGGAAGGGCCACGATCGTTACCATAATCGCGCAAATAATATAAGACAGGATGATCGAACGGCCAGTAATCCCGATGGCAAGCCCTGTCATCGTCATAACGCCCCCTCCGATCACATTTCCGATCACAATTGCCAGCAGGTCCCCCCTGCCTAAACTTTTAGAACCATCTGCATTTGTTTTTGCCATATTTACACCTCTTTCTTTTTATCTGAGTCTGCAGATCAGAGCTTCATCTGCCATAGGACATTTGGTGTAGCAGATCCCGCAGTCATCGCAGTCCATCTCTCTGATATGATATTTTCCATCCGGATCCCGGTATATTGCCTCCTCCACACAGTTTTCCTGACATGCTCCGCAGCCGGTACAGGATCCAGAAATAAAATAACTCATAGGTTTCTTGTCAATCCCTCCGAAAGAAAAACGAAGTCTGCGGATTCTTTCGCTTTCGTACAGATGAAAAATCTCTCCCTCCCCTTTATACAGATGAAACAAAGCCACCATATCAAAATTCTTCCGGTACATCAGCTTTGTCCCCGGATTCAGGGCAAAAAATTCCTCCCATATTTTTTCGTCCTTCTCTTCTTCCGCCCAGGCAGACATTCTCAGAGAATACCTGTCCTGGATCAGAGTATTCAGCACCAGCTGTGGTCTCTCCTTCAGCTGAAGATATACAGGCTTTCCCCTGGAAGTCATAAAATAAATCTCCCCATTGGATAAACGGTTAAAATCCAGGATCCTGCATTCCGGCTGTCCATGATATACAGTTGCAGCCGGTATAAACCGGATCCCGCCGATCAAAGAAAATGCCTTTTCCTTAATCTTTTCTTCAGGATCTTGGTCTGTAAGTCCCCATAAAGCATCATATTTTTCCATAATATTTTCCTCCGGCAGACTATCGGTAGTGTCAAAACTACCATCTTTTTTTATTGTAAAAGTTACGTTTTACCTTG
>ERZ1643249.5274-NODE-5274-length-10424-cov-4.633234_pt1 | contig 10424 bp, 8 predicted proteins | sample MGYA00579263_ERZ1643249 | MGnify/ENA primary metagenome ERZ1643249 (study PRJEB29033, sample SAMEA4952264) | chicken gut metagenome | biome: Broiler Chicken; feature: Gastrointestinal Tract; material: Caecum | place: Ireland | collected 2018 | study: Broiler...
GTAAAGTAAGAGTAAGGAGAGGTATCCTCCGTGATCGCCGCTGTCTGGACGATCCGGTCGTAAACCGGGTCAGCCACAGCTTCATCATAAGACGCCTGATCGATGTACCCCTGATCCAGCATATTGTCTAAGACTTTTTGCCGTCTCTCGGCATTCTTGTCCGGATTCTTAACCGGATCAAATCTCGTCGGGTTCTGCGTGATGGCTGCAATGACCGCACATTCAGACAGTGTCAGATCCGCCGCATTCTTATTAAAATATCGTGCGGAAGCAGTCTGGACGCCGTAGCAGCCCTGTCCTAAGTTAATAGTGTTCATATACGCTTCAAGGATCTGTTCCTTGCTCATCTCTTTTTCAAACGCAAGTGCGAGATACTGCTCCTGAAGCTTACGCTCTACCTTGTCAAAGAAGGTCTCCTCATTGACAAAGTCGAAAACGTTGTTCTTAATAAGCTGCTGGGTGAGTGTGCTGGCGCCTTCTGAGAAATTAAATCCATTCATAACGCCGACGACACCGGCCCTTATGATGCCTTGAAGGTCGATTCCGTTATGCTCGTAGAAACGCTCGTCCTCGATAGCCACGAATGCATGGGGAAGGTATTCTGTGTTCGTTGTGATCTCGTCATAAGTTTTGTATACACGGTTAGAGTCGGAATCCTTCAGCGTTTCAAGCACGGTTCCGTTCTGGTCCGTGATGTACGAGGTGAATCCTTTGGGAAGGATATCATCCGCTGACACATTAGGACGGTCATCTATGATCTTCTTGGCGAATATCACCCCGCCGATAAGACAGATCACTGCAAGAAGCAGTATGCAGACGATAAGTGCCTTGAAAAAGCGGACTCCCACACGTTTCTGCTTCATTTTCTTTTTTGAAGAAATATTTTTCTTTTTTGTAGAAAGATTATTTTTTCCGTAATTCACGAATACATCCTCCTTTTCAACTCTTATGATTATACCAAATAAGATGTTTTAAATAAAGGAAAAAATAAAATCTTCACATTTTCTTATATTTTTTTAATGAAAGCATGATATTATGCCTTGATACAGTTGTTTGATAAGAAGAGGTCTGGTATAGTAAAGGGAGCTTAGGCGGACAGCTGTCCGCGGAGGAGGCTGGCAATGAATTGTTATTATACGGTATCCGCAGAAGGAGAAGGAGAGATCACAGAGAAAAAGTCCCGGTTTATCGCCGGGGTATATCCGGTCACTGGTGAGGAAGAGGCGTTCGCCCGCCTTGAGGAAGTGAAAAAGCGTTACTGGGATGCACGGCATCACTGCTGGGCGTATGTTATCGGGCGAAATCCCGCTTCCGAGCGGATGAGCGATGACGGAGAGCCGGCGGGAACGGCGGGGAAGCCCATACTGGAGGTGATAAGAGGGCATGGGCTGACAGATGTATTTATTGTAGTTACGAGGTATTTCGGAGGAACCCTGCTCGGCACAGGCGGGCTTGTGCGCGCGTACACTGCAGCGGCAGCAGAAGGCCTTGCGCATAGTACTGTCATCGCCAGGATCTACGGTTATAAAATGAAGATTACGACAGATTACACGGGATTGGGGAAAATCCAGTATATTCTCGGACAAAAAAGACTTCATATGATGGATACGGTGTATACGGACAAAGTGGATATTTTCACGTTCGTACCAGACGATGAGGAAGGCGCGTTAAAAAAGGACATCATGGAGGGAACGAACGGTCAGGCAGCGATGGAAAGAGTGGAAGAGTGCTGGCATTCCCGGGAAAAATCCGAAGAGAAAAAGTAAGCGAAATAAAAACAGGGCGGGGTGAAATTATATCACCCCGCCCTTCATCATTAAGAATCATAGACGAAAATATTCTCTGTATTTTAGGAAAATTCCGGCTCGATCAGTCCGAAAGAACCGTCCTTTCTCTTATAAACCACATTCACCTCATCTGTCTCTGCATTGGAGAATACGAAGAAACTGTGTCCCAGAAGCTCCATCTGGATGCAGGCATCTTCAGGGAACATGGGCTTGATGCCAAACTTCTTTGTGCGGACGATACGGATCTCGTTATCCACGGGAGCCTCCTCGTCGGATTCGATAAACTCTGTCCGAATGCTGCCTGACGGAGCAGAGGAAGTGGCATGTCCCTGACTTTTGTCGACCAGCTTGTTCTTGTATTTGCGAAGCTGGCGCTCAATGATCTCCTCCACCAGGTCGATGGATACGTACATGTCGCTGCTTGTCTGCTCAGAGCGGATGATGTTCCCCTTGACGGGGATCGTGACCTCGATCTTCTGACGGTCTTTCTCCACGCTGAGAGTTACGATGACTTCTGTTTCAGGAGTGAAGTACCTTTCCAGTTTTGATAATTTCTGCTCAATCGCGTCTTTGAGCCCGGGTGTTACTTCAATGTTCTTTCCGCTGATAATAAAATTCATGCTGTTCAACTCCTTTTGTCGGTATTTAACATAAACACACTGGAAAATAGTGGCTATATTATGTAAATATTATAACACGGAACAGTCTTAATGTATAGAGCGGATCACTTCGATGCGTGTGATTTTTCCTTCCCTCATCTTGGCGATACGCAGTCCGAGATCAGAAAAGTAAACGCATGCCCCGGTGCCGATCTCCGTACCGTCCTCATGCATCTTGTGCAGCATGACATCGAGAAGGGTGTCGTCTTTGTCGCTGCTTGGAATGGCCATGTGGAACAGGCGGTTGATCTGATGAACCTTCTGTGTGGCGCGGAAGATCGTCTTGTCGGTCTCGTCGAAGGAGGAGAAAAGGAATTTTCTCGTGGCGAACAGAATAGCGATGGCAACAACCCCCAGCAGACTGTTCAGTGGAGAGGAGTGGTCGATAATGATCTGACGCGCGATGGCGAACAGGAGCACTTCGAACACCGTGATCGGCGTGTGCAGATAGAGCATGCGTATCAGCTCTACTCCGATGATGAGGTTAAAGCATGCGGTGAGCAGGTCGTCATAGTTCGGATAGGTGGTGACGTCCGTTAATTTCTCCATGGACAACGCAAGCTGCACAGTCATGACGATGATCGCACAGGCCAGCAGAGCGGCAATCACAAATTCTAATATCTTTGTCAGGTATTTCAAAAAAAGGTGCGCATATTTCTCCATACTCATTCTCCTTCGTCTTTGCAGACAGCAGTTCAGTCCGAGCCGTTCGTAAAACCGTACTTCGTGCGGCTGCGGCTTATGCCGCTGTTTTATTTCATGTTGCTTCTCTTGCGCATTCTGGAATCAAGGATCTTCTTGCGGATGCGCAGTGATTTGGGAGTTACTTCCAGAAGCTCGTCCGTATCGATAAAGTCCAGCGCCTGTTCCAGGCTCAAGATCTTCGGCGGGGTGAGACGGAGCGCCTCATCCGCGCTGGAGGAGCGGGTGTTGGTCAGGTGCTTTGTCTTGCATACGTTGAGTTCAATGTCCTCAGCCTTTCCATTCTGTCCGATAACCATTCCGGAATATACTTTCTCTCCAGGTTCTATAAACAGTGTACCACGCTCCTGGGCGCTATACAATCCATAAGTTACAGCTTCTCCGGTCTCGAATGCAATGAGAGAGCCCTGTTTACGGTACTGGATATCTCCTTTGTACGGAGCGTACCCCTCGAAACTTGTGTTCAGGATTCCGTTTCCTTTTGTGTCTGTGAGAAATTCTCCCCGGTAGCCGATGAGGCCTCTTGATGGGATAGAGAATTCAAGGCGGGTGAAGCCGCCGTTTGATACGCCCATGTTTTTCAGCTCGCCCTTTCTCTGTCCCAGTTTCTCGATGACGGCTCCAGTAAATTCATCCGGCACATCGATGAAGGCGGTCTCAATGGGTTCCAGCGTCTTTCCGTTCTCGTCTGTATGGTAGAGAACTTCCGCTTTGCTGACCGCAAACTCATAGCCTTCGCGGCGCATATTTTCGATGAGGACGGACAGATGGAGCTCCCCGCGCCCAGACACCTTGAAGCTGTCTGTATTTTCCATCTCCTCCACGCGGAGGCTGACGTCTGTGTTCAGTTCTTTAAAGAGGCGGCTGCGCAGATGCCGGGAAGTCACATACTTGCCCTCCTGTCCTGCGAAGGGACTGTCATTGACAAGGAACTGCATGGCGATCGTCGGTTCAGAGATCTTCTGGAAGGGGAGAGCTTCCGGGTTCTCCGGTGAGCACAGCGTATCTCCGATGGAGATATCCGAGATGCCGGAGATGGCAACGATGGCTCCGACGGACGCTTCTTTTACTTCCACTTTGTCCAGACCGTCAAATTCATAGAGGCGGCTGATCTTTACTTTTTGCTGCTTGTCAGGATCATGGTGGTTTACAAGCACCATATCCTGATTAACGGCGATCATTCCGTTCTCTACCTTGCCGATGCCGATGCGCCCGACATACTCATTGTAATCAATGGTGCTGATGAGTACCTGTGTGGAAGCTTCAGGATCACCCACGGGAGCCGGAATATAGTTCAGGATCGTCTCGAAGAGCGGTTTCATGTCTTTCTGCTCGTCACCGGAGAGGTCTAAGACAGCGACCCCTGCCTTGGCAGAGGCGTAGACAAACGGACATTCGATCTGCTCGTCAGAAGCGCCCAGATCGATAAAGAGCTCCAGCACCTCATCAATAACCTCTTCAGGGCGCGCCTCCGGACGGTCGATCTTATTGATGCATACGATGACAGGCAGGTCCAGCTCCAGAGCTTTCCTTAAGACGAACTTTGTCTGAGGCATGGCGCCCTCAAAAGCGTCCACTACGAGGATGACGCCGTTGACCATCTTGAGCACGCGTTCCACTTCGCCACCGAAGTCAGCGTGTCCCGGCGTGTCGATGATGTTGATCTTCACTCCGTTGTAATGGACGGCCGTGTTTTTCGACAGGATAGTGATGCCGCGTTCGCGCTCAATGTCATTGGAATCCATAACGCGCTCGGCAACCTCCTGATTCTCGCGGAACACGCCGCTTTGTTTCAACAGCTCGTCGACCAGTGTAGTTTTGCCATGGTCAACATGGGCGATGATCGCAATATTTCTTACATCTTCACGTCTTGTTTCCATAAATATATTCACTCTTTCCTTATTTAATATCGTTTTGAATAAACTGCAGCTTTTTCATTCTATCATAAAAATCTGAACATGCAAGCATGTTTTATACCTCCTGTATATATAATGGCGGAACTGGCGCATGGACTGCAACAGGCTGAAGTTACAAATTTTGGAAAAAGCGTATTGATAGAAAAATATATTTTTTTCCAAAAGTATTGACAGAAAATCACAGGGTGGGTATAGTTTATTCAGTACATCATGCCTGTATCAAAGGGCGGATAATGGAGTGAGATATGAAAAAGAAGAGACGCCCGGATGAGAATGCCGGCCGAGAAGAAGAATATACTCTTGAGACCATAGAGGAAGACTCCTTTGAAGAAAATAAAGAAGAAGAAAAAGAAGGGGGTTCCCCGGAGAAAAAGAGGCGTTTTAAGAGATGGCAGAAGATATGTCTTGGCGTAGCTGTCGTCATGATCGTGCTGATCGGAAGTCTGGCAGGCAGCTTTCTGTACCTGAGGGCGAAGGGTGAGAAGAACCTGAAAGTACAGACGTCGGAGGCCCGTGAGGACGAGAATGCGCGCGAGGGTATTTTTATTACATATAACGGGAAAGAGTATCAGTACAATGAGAATATCATCAATTTCCTCTGCCTTGGCATAGACAAAGATATCCCCATCGATCAAAAGCGTGATACAGGGAGCGAGGGGCTCGCGGACGCCGTGCTGCTGGTCAGCGTGGATGTGGAGGATAATCTGATCAGTCTGCTTGCCATTCCAAGGGATACGATCGTTCCTGTGAAGGTGCAGGATGCACAGGGAAATTTTCTGCGCACGGAAAACGGACAGATCACCCTTCAGTATGCATACGGAAAGACCGCAGAGGACAGTTGTGAGCTGATGGTGGACGCGGTGTCAAATCTGTTGTATAAGGTGCCGATCCAGCGGTATTGTTCCATCAACTTTCAGGCTGTGCCTACGCTGAATGATGCGATCGGCGGCGTCGAGGTGGAGGTTCTCGAAGATATATGGGGCGAACACTGCACCTTATATCAGGGAACGATAGCGCATCTCGACGGGTATGAGGCGCTCGATTATATCAGATGGCGCGCCGAGTGGGAAGCCGGGAGCAGCATGACCCGTTTAGAGCGGCAGAAACAGTATATGAGTAACTATTTTGCTCAGGCGAAGAACGCGGTGAAGAGCGACCTGACGCTTCCGGTCAGAGTGTTCGGCGAACTGAGTGGGAATATGTGCACGAATGTAACTGTGGAGGACATTACATATCTTGTGCCGGAGATTCTGGATATTTCGCTGGACACGGAGAATATCGCCATGATCCCCGGGGAAGTGACCCAGCCGGGAGAGTATGAAGAATATCATGTGTATGAGGAAGAGCTGAAACAGCTTGTGGTCAGCATGTTCTATGAAGAGGTTGCCTCAGAGACAGAGAACACAGAAGACACACAGAACGGCGAAGGAACAGAAGGCGCCGGGAGCGGACAGGACAGCGGGGAAGCAGAGAACAGCGGGAATTCACAGAGCGGGGCTGCGGAAGGATAGCAGGCTCACAAATATAAGATGATGGCAGGAGAAGGAAATGGAGAATAAAAGACAGGGAAAAAATAAAAAGATCAAGATCATCGTGATCATTGCGGCGGCATGCATTGTGCTGGCGGGAGCGGGCATCGGAGTCTGGATGTATCTGGGCGGGACAAAGGAAAAGGAGCCGGAGAAGGCAGATCCCGTGGAAGCCCAGGCGGCGTATGAGACGATGCAGGAAGAGGTTGTCACGGACAGCGACGACCCCATGCAGCGCGAGATTGATTTTGAGGCGCTGAAGGAAAGAAACCCGGATGTGTATGCATGGATCTGGATTCCGGGCACGAATATCGATTATCCGGTTCTGCAGAGCACGGTGGAAGCGGACGATTATTATCTGAATACGACGATTGACGGAGAGTACGGACTTCCCGGTTCGATCTATACAGAAAAATATAATTCTCAGTATTTTATTGATCCGGTGACTGTCATGTACGGTCACGAGCTGAAAGACGGGACGATGTTCTCAGAACTTCATAAATATACAGACAAGGCATTTTTCGACCAATATCCGTATATTTATATTTACCAGCCGGGAGTTGCGCTTAAGTATCAGATATTTGCGGCGGTGGCTTTTGACGACAGATATATTCTCGGCAGCTATAACTTCATGGATACGAATGATTTCCAGAAATACGTGGACGAATTGCTAAACTCTATCGACGGCAATGTGAACCGGGATGTGCAGGTGTCACAGGAGACGACGATTCTGACATTATCTACATGTATCAGCGCGTATCCGGACCAGAGATGGCTCGTAAACGGCACTCTGGTAGACGTGTTCCAGGAGGAGGCTGCCCAGGCGGACGCCGCACAGACAGAGGAAACTCAGGGCGAATAGTCTTAAGATGAAAGGGAAGGAATTGGGAAAACAGCGGTATTAAAGCCTCACCTTAACCGGAGATGGCTTTAATATATATCACACAAAGTAACAGAGGGAAGGAGAAAGATAAGAAATGAACAAGAAAATCAAAAAAGCGGCAGCCATTGCCGCAGCAGCAGTGCTCTGCCTGAGCATGAGCATGTCCGCATTCGCTGCAGAGAGTGTAGAAGATCCGGATATCAGCCAGGGAGAGGAGCAGAAGCCGGCTCAGACAACACCTATCTATGCATATGGAACAGGAAAAGACGCAAACGGAGTGACTGTGAATTTACAGCTTAATGCGGTTTCCGAAGATGTTCAGAAAGTCTTAGAGGATGAGACAGCAGTGAAGAATATCCTTACAGACGCAGGCTACAATGTGCCGGAGAACAGCTCAGTTGTCCTCCTCGCCATGGGAGACTATAAGATGACAAATCCGTATCAGGACATCTCTGCAGGTGCGGAAATGACATTCAATCTCGGATATGTCTATGGTGAATATGGTTCTGCAAATTCAGATAATTTAAAAGATCTCAATAATGGAGATACAATTTATCTGCTTCACCAGAAGGCAGACGGAACATGGGAAGTCATTGAAGGTACAGTTGCTATAGATCAGTATGGAAACTACATGGTTAATGCTACAATGACAGGCTTCTCACCGATCGGATTCATCAAGGTAATGTCAAATGGCCAGGTTGTGGTTATGGACAAAAATGAGAACGTTGTAAAACAGGTGAATTCAAACACAGGAACGACAACTACAGTTACAGCTAAGAAATCTCCGAAGACAGGAGAGTAAGACGCTGCGCCGCAGCATTAAGCGGCTTACAAAGTAAGACAGATTAATAGCGGCTGTTGATTTGTGTGATGCGGAAACCCCTTTTGCCTCAGACAGGCTGAGGGGTTTTCTGTCGTCCACAGTACAGTGGGAGGGAGAAAGACTATGAAAGCCGTAAGAAGATACGAGGAGGGGCTGATGTGGCTGCTCCTGATTTTCATGATGGTGTATCCTTTTATCATGGGCTTCCATGTGGAGGAACCCTCGGGGATTGCAAGAGACTATTTTGTCAAAAAAACAGGATATGTAAGCGATATCTTCCAGTATTACAAAGAGGCTGCGCTGATCATATTCTCTGTCGCGCTTACAGTTCTTCTGTGCGCCGGGGCGGCTCTGGCGTCCGTTGTGGAGGAAAAACTGCCAGAGAGATACCGGATCGACGGGAAGGTGCTCGGCCTGACAGGAGTGTTTCTCCTTCTGAATATACTCTCCTGTGCGCTCGGAGAGTACAGGGAGTATGCTCTTATGGGGCTCTTCCTTGATTATGAGGGGCTTGCCGCTCTTGTCGGATATGCGGTCCTGTTCCTTGCCGGATATATTCTGCTCGGCAGCGGGAGGGGCATGAGCGCGGCGCTCGCCGGCGTCAGGGGACTGACTGTGCTGATCCTTATATGGGCGTGTGTGGAATGTATGGCCGGTCCGGTCTTTAATATCAGAGAGGCGGCTTTGGCGCTGACTCCGGCGCGGTATGAGCATCTTCTTGACAATGTCTGGATAGATTATCACGGCAGCCTCGCCGTGACTTTTTCCAATCCGGGGTATTTCGGCGGTCTGTGCGCTCTTTTATGCCCTGTTCTCTACGGTGTCTCTGTCATGGGAAGAAGACGACGGCTGTGCGCGTTTGACGCGGTTCTTGCGGGCGGGCTCTTTTTTTGTATCGTCATGTCCGGCTCGTCAGGGGCGATGTATGCGGCAGCGGCTGCTCTGGCAGCGGAGACAGTATGCATCGTGCGGGTGAAACGGCGCTCTGCCAGGTACTGGTCTGTCCTGGCGTTTGCAGCGGCAGCGGCGGTGTCCTTCCTCGCCATGGGGAATACGCAGATTATGAAGGGAGAGTCGGCAGCGGCACGCCTTGGGGGATCGGTTGTGAACAGCCAGTATGAAAAAGGGGAGAGTGTATTTACCGTGGATCGGATTACGCTGACTGACGGGGAACTGCTTATCGAATCCGGGGACAGGGCGCTCAATGTGTGTGTGAAAGAAGGAGCTTCCGGGACAGGGCTTGAAGATATCAGATTTTCGGACGGCGATGGAAAGGAGATAGGTCTGACAGAGAAAGGGGGCTTTTTTCAGCTGGGGAACGGATATGAGGAGGTATCGGCCTGCTTTGAAGAGGAGACGCTCATCCTTGATCTGGGATATCAGGACCCACTTGAATTTTACTGTTATGACGGGACGCTGTACTATGTTGACTTTAACGGGAGCCTGCTTTCGTCCATCAGCCAGCCGGAGATGAAGGCGATGGAGGCTTTTTATCATCTGTTTACAGGCAGGGGATATATCTGGGTGTCCAGTCTGCCGATTTTGAAAGAGTGTCTTTTCCTCGGTAAGGGTGTCGGGGCCTTTCCGTTTTGCTTCCCGCAGTCCGAGGTGGCGGGCATGTTAAATGTCCACGGGAGTGCGGATTATTGTATCGAGATCGCCCACAGCTGGTATCTGCAGACAGCGGTGAACGGCGGGGTGACCGCGCTTCTCTGTCTGATCGGGCTCTTTCTGATTCATCTGTATCGGGGCGTGAGGATGTACGCCGTGTCTAAGCGCGGGAAACCGGCCCGTGCCGGAACAAAGGACGGAACACAGGCATTCCGCGGCGGCACGGAGGGCGGCAGGGAAGCCGGATGCGCTTTGTTCTTCGGTCTGCTTGCATTTCAGATTGCGGGAATCGTCAATAACAGCGCGGTTACCACAGCCCCGGTATTCTGGATATTATTCGGGTGCAGTATGGGTTATCTGGTGAAGCAGAGGGAACGGGCAGAGAAATCCGTCGAATGAGTGTCGAACGATTCCGAACAAAAAAAGTTCTAAATTTATGTCTTATCGCATAAATTTAGTAGTGACTCAAAAAATACCGGAAAGAGGAAGGGAGAGCTACAGATTATGTCAGATA
>ERZ1643249.5278-NODE-5278-length-10416-cov-5.739793_pt1 | contig 10416 bp, 9 predicted proteins | sample MGYA00579263_ERZ1643249 | MGnify/ENA primary metagenome ERZ1643249 (study PRJEB29033, sample SAMEA4952264) | chicken gut metagenome | biome: Broiler Chicken; feature: Gastrointestinal Tract; material: Caecum | place: Ireland | collected 2018 | study: Broiler...
AGCAGATATCAATTCTTCCTTTGTAGAGGTATCAATTCCGTAAAAACATGGAAATCGAATCGGTGGGCAGCCGATACGGACATGAACTTCGGTTGCGCCTGCCTCACGTAATAGATTCACAATTCGACGGCTTGTCGTTCCGCGCACAATGGAATCATCCACCATAATAACCCGTTTCCCTTCTACAATAGAGCGAACTGGTGAAAGCTTCATTTTTACACCTTGTTCTCGTAAAGCTTGTGAAGGTTGAATAAATGTACGTGCAACATAACGATTTTTTATTAAGCCAAGCTCATATGGAATTCCGGATTGTTCGGCATAACCAACTGCACAAGAAATACTGGAATCCGGTACACCAATTACAACATCCGCATCAACTGAAGTTTCCTGTGCCAAATATTTCCCCATTTTTTTGCGTGTAGAATGAACATTTGCGCCATCCACATCACTATCTGGACGTGCAAAATAAACATATTCCATCGCACACATTGCCCATATTTTTTTCGGTGCAAAACGTTTAAAATGTATACCTTCTTGATTCATCCAAACGAGCTCACCCGGTTCAATATCTCGAATGAAGGTCGCCCCGACAACATGAAAAGCACAGGTCTCAGAAGTCAAAATATATCCATCTCCGAGTCTACCTAGGGAAAGTGGGCGTAGTCCATGTGGATCACGTGCACCAATCAGTTCATCATCTTTCATAATCAAATAGGCAAACGCACCTTCTAATCGAACTAAAGATTCCATCACTTGATCAATAAACGGCTTTTTTGTACTTCTGCGAATCAAATGTCCCAAAACCTCTGTGTCTGATGTAGAGTGGAAAATACTGCCCATTTTTTCCAATTCTGCTTTTAATACATTTGCATTCACAAGATTTCCATTATGTGCAAGCGCCAAATCATAGGTTGAAGAAGAACGAAATAAGAACGGTTGAATATTCTCACTTCCTCCACCACCACTTGTACAATATCGAACATGCCCAATTGACCCACAACCTTTTAGATTCCGAAGTGACTCCTCTTGAAAAACTTCTGTAACCAAACCATTGCCTTTGTAAATATCCAATATTTTTCCATTGGTAACAACCATACCTGTTGCTTCCTGACCTCGATGTTGTAGTGCATGAAGTCCATAATACGTAATTTGTGGTGCATCATTATGCCCCCAAACAGCAAAGACTCCACATTCTTCATTTAAGCCTTTGATTTCTGCAAGCATTTCGGAATTGCTCCTTTCCAACGACGCGTTAATTCAGAAACTGGAAGCTGGATCCATTTTTCATTGGATTGACCTGTAATTTGATATTGTCCGTCATCTGTTACTTGTCCAATTTGTAAAGCATCTGTCATTGTCACTTCAAATGCTGCTTGATTTTCCGGCTTCACACTGACCACAAAACGGGATTGGGATTCGCTAAATAAAGTGGTAACCATAGAGCCAGATAACTGCACATCCAGTCCAAGGTTTGTTCCCATCACACATTCTGCCAATGCACAGGATAATCCACCTTCAGATACATCATGCGCACTGGCAACCCATCCAGCCTGAATCATACGAAGCAGCCGTCTTTGACGATCTTTTTCTACCGTTAAATCTATAGCAGGTGCTTTTCCTTCAATTTTCCCAGTCAGCATTTTTTGTAGTTCGCTACCACCAAATTCTGTTTTGGTACCGCCAATGACATAAATCAGATCACCAGCTTTTTTAAAATATTGTGTTGTAATATGGGAAAGATCCTCAATCAACCCCACCATCCCAATAACTGGTGTTGGATAAACTGCTTCTCCATTTGTTTCATTGTATAAGCTAACATTTCCACCAATAACTGGTGTCTCCAGTACGCGACAAGCCTCCGAAATTCCATCAGCAGATTTTTCGAGCTGCCAAAAGATTTCTGGCTTTTCTGGATTGCCGTAATTTAAACAGTCTGTAATGGCAAGTGGTTGACCGCCAGAACATACAATATTACGTGCGGCTTCAGCAACTGCGATTTTTCCACCCTCAACCGGATCCAAATAAATGTATCTGGAATTACAATCGGTTGTCATAGCTAATGCTTTATGGGTACCACGTACACGTAAAACAGCAGCATCTGATCCTGGACAAACAACTGTATTGGTCCGCACCTGATAGTCATATTGGTCATACACCCATTCCTTGCTTGCAATCGTTGTTTGCTCCAATAAATGTAGCAAAGTTTCTTCTAAACTTTCTACTTCTGGTTCTACATTTTCCATTTGACGGAATTTTGCAAAATAATCCGGCTCTTTAGAAGGCTTATTATAAACAGGTGCTTCTTCTGCCAATGCATCCACCGGAATCTCAGCAGCAACCTCACCTTTAAAAAATAATCGTAACATTTTATCCTCAGTCACTGTTCCGACTACACTAGCCTCCAAATCATATTTTTGGGTAATGGCAAAAATTTCTTCCTCACGCCCTTTTTGCACAACCAACAGCATACGCTCTTGTGATTCAGAAAGCATCATCTCATAGGGGGTCATATTTGGCTCACGTTGTGGAACCTGATCCAAATTCATTTCGATTCCCATTCCGGCTTTTGAAGCCATCTCTGCAGAAGATGAAGTTAAACCAGCTGCACCCATATCTTGAATGCCAACCAATGCATCAGATTGAATAATCTCCAGACAAGCTTCCAAAAGCAGCTTTTCCATAAATGGATCACCAACTTGAACGGCTGGACGTTTTTCTTCGGAAGCTTCAGACAATTCTTCAGAAGCAAAAGTTGCTCCATGAATTCCATCTTTACCCGTTGAAGCTCCGACATAAATTACAGAGTTCCCAACACCTTTGGCCTGTCCTTTTTTAATATCCTTATGATCAATGATACCAACACACATTGCATTGACCAACGGATTCCCTTCATAGCAAGCATCAAATTGGACTTCTCCTGCAACCGTTGGAATTCCAATACAGTTTCCATATCCAGCAATCCCGGCAACAACCTCTTCAAATAAATATTTGGTTCGTGATGTGTCCAACTCTCCAAAACGTAAAGAATTCAACATCGCAATTGGACGTGCACCCATTGAAAAAATGTCACGAATAATTCCACCAACACCAGTTGCCGCACCTTGATAAGGCTCAATAGCAGACGGATGATTATGACTTTCGATTTTAAAAACAACTGCCTTTTTATCTCCAATATCTACAATACCTGCACCTTCTCCTGGGCCTTGCAGTACCCTTGAACCAGATGTCGGAAACTTTCGTAAAACCGGTTTGGAATTTTTATAGCTGCAATGCTCTGACCACATCACTGCAAAAATACCGGTTTCTGTATAATTTGGCATACGACCTAAAATTTCTTCAACTTTTGCAAATTCTTCATCACTTAGACCCATTTCACGATAAAGCTGTTGCTCTTTAATTTGTTGTGGTGTTGGTTCATGCGTTTGCGGCATGCGTATCCCTCCAGTTCGCTAAAATCGATTGAAATATTTTTAATCCGTCTGCACTGCCTAACAGCGCATCCACAGCTCTTTCAGGGTGAGGCATCATGCCCAAAACATTTCCTTGTTCATTGATAATTCCTGCAATATTGGCCACACTACCATTTGGATTGCTGTCATACGAAAACACAATTTGATTGTTTTCCTGCAAAGACTTTAATGTTTCTTCATCGCAATAATAGCTGCCTTCCCCATGCGCAATCGGAATATCAATGACTTCACCCTTTTTATACAAGGAGGTAAACAGAGTTTGGTTGTTTTTTACGATCAAATTGATATGTCGGCATATAAATTTTAAATTTTTATTTCTAACCAAAGCCCCTGGTAAAAGTCCGGCTTCAACAAGAATTTGAAAGCCATTACAAACACCAAGAATCGGCTTCCCAGCTTTTGCAGCTTCAATAATCGCTTGCATAATTGGCGAAAAGCGTGCAATGGCGCCGCAACGTAAATAATCGCCAAAGGTAAATCCACCCGGCAGCAATATAGCATCAAACCCTGCTAAGCTTGACTTTGTATGCCACACATATTCAACCTCTTCACCCAGCTCATCGCAAATGGCATGGTACATATCTACATCGCAATTGGAACCTGGAAATACAATCACTGCATATTTCACTCGGAAACAACCTCCCCAATTTCGTATGTATAATCCTCAATGACCGGATTAGATAAAATTTTCTCACACATTTCCTTTATGGTTTCATCCATGTTCTCAACATTTTCATCCACCAAAAGCTCCATATATTTTCCGATACGGACATGAGAAACCGCTTGATAACCTAAGCTGTGAAGTGCATGTTCTACCGCGCTTCCTTGCGGATCCAAAACATTTTCTTTTAACGTTACATATACTTTTACCTTACGCATTTATGCCACCTAGCCTTTTTAAAATTTCTTGATATGCATCAGTTAAATTGCCTAAATCCCGACGAAATACATCTTTATCCAGCTTTTCATTTGTTGTTTTATCCCATAAACGACAAGTATCTGGTGAAATTTCATCGGCCAAAATGATTTTCCCTTCAGAATCTCTGCCCAATTCAATTTTAAAATCCACCAAATTCAAATGGCAGGCATCAAAAATTTCTTGCAAAAATTGATTCACACGAAATCCATAATCACGAAGTATCTCCAAATCTTTTGGACTGCAAATTTCCATCATTTCAATATGCGCATCAGTAAACAACGGATCACCCAAGTCATCATCCTTATAATAAAATTCAATCAATGGCTTTTTCAGCTTGGTTCCTTCTGCTAACCCAGTACGTTTAGATAAAGAACCAGCAACTACATTACGAACAACAACCTCCAATGGCAAAATGGTGACTTTTTTTACCAACTGTTCAGTTTCAGAAAGCTTTTGAATAAAATGATTTTCTACACCGGCTTCTGTTAATTTTTCAAAAATCAAACTTGTAATGGCATTGTTTAGCACACCTTTTCCTTGAATCGAGGCTTTTTTTTCTCCATTAAAAGCTGTTGCATCATCCTTATACTCCACCCAAAAAATATTTTCATCTTCTGTTTGATAAATGCGCTTTGCCTTTCCTTCATACAATAAGTTCCCTTTATTCATGAAATTTGCTCCTCTTTAAAAATATATGAATTTGGATTTTATAAACCTAAACGATTGAAAATGGTATCCACATGTTTCAAATGCCAAGAATAATCAAAGCAGTCAGCAATTTCTTCTGAGGATAAAATATCAGTAATTTTCGGATCAGCCTCTACCAACGGACGAAATTGGATTTGCTTGTCCCAAGCTTCGGCGGTTTTAGGCTGAACTGTATCATAGGCTTCTTCACGTGACAAGCCTTTATCAATCAATGCAAGCAATACACGCTGAGAATAAATCAGTCCGAAGGTTCGATCCATATTTCGCTTCATATTGTCTTCAAACACAGTTAAATTTTCTACAATATTCATAAAACGGTTCAGCATATAATTTAAAGCAATTGTTGCATCTGGCAAAATGACACGCTCTGCAGAAGAATGCGAAATATCCCGTTCATGCCATAAGGAAACATTTTCGTATGCAGTAATCATATGTCCCCGAATTAAACGAGCTAAGCCCACCATATTTTCTGACCCGATTGGATTGCGTTTATGCGGCATCGCAGAAGAACCTTTTTGTCCTTTTGCAAAAAATTCCTCAACCTCACGCTGTTCACTTTTTTGCAATCCGCGAATTTCCGTTGCGAATTTTTCAATAGAAGCAGCAATTAAGGCAAGCGTTCCCATATAGTTTGCATGACGGTCACGCTGTAAAGTCTGCGTGGAAATCGGCGCCTGTTTTAAACCAAGTTTCTCACAAACATATTGTTCAACAAACGGATCAATATTGGCATAAGTTCCGACTGCACCCGAAATTTTCCCGACCCGAATACCTTCTGCTGCAGCTTGGAAACGTTCTAAATTCCGTTTCATTTCTTCATACCACAATGCCATTTTCAACCCAAAGGTTGTCGGTTCGGCATGAACACCATGGGTGCGCCCCATCATAACGGTATATTTATGCTTTTTTGCTTTTACCTTTAAAATTTCAATAAAACGTTCAATATCTTTAAGCAAAATTTCATTTGCCTGTTTTAAAAGATAAGAAAGTGCTGTATCTACAACATCTGTTGATGTCAGCCCATAATGAATCCACTTTTTCTCATCGCCAGCAATCGTTTCGGAAACTGCGCGCGTAAACGCAACAACATCATGACGGGTGTCCTTTTCAATTTCATAAATGCGTTCAACATCAAATTTTGCATTTTTCCAAAGCTTCTCAACATCCGCTTTTGGAATTATCCCCAGCTCAGACCAAGCTTCACAAGCCAAGATTTCTACTTCCAGCCAAGCTTGAAATTTGTTTTGTTCCGTCCAAATGGCTCCCATCTCTGGACGTGTATAGCGTTCAATCATGAATAAATTCCTCCCGTTTTATTGATTCCAGAGTTTTATATTTTTTATGGCATCCAATGCAAAATCAACATGCGGACATAAAATATTCACATGACCCATTTTTCTACCTGTTTTTACATCCGCTTTTCCGTATAAATGCACCTTGCCAATCTTCCACAAATCTTTTGCTTGGATCACAGCGTCATAATGCTCACCAAGCACATTAACCATAACAACTGGGCTAAGCAATCTTGTATTTCCAAGTGGTAAATTGCATACTGCGCGAATATGCTGTTCAAATTGTGAAGTTTCACAAGCCTCCATCGTATAGTGCCCTGAGTTATGAGGACGTGGTGCCAACTCATTCACATAAATTTTCTCATCTTCGGTGACAAACATTTCAATAGCCAGCGTACCAACAAGCTGAAACTTTTCTGCAATAAGTTTTCCGATTTGCAAAGCTTTAACAGAAACCGAATCAGGAATTCGAGCCGGTACAATGGTTTCATGTAAGATTTGATTTCGGTGAATATTTTCACCAACCGGATAAGCAGAAATTTCTCCTGAAGGACTGCGGTGAACAATCACAGAAACTTCGCATAAAAACGGAATCCATTTTTCAAGCACGCAATCCGTTTGCAAAAGCCGGATTGCATCCTGAATATCATCCGGTATTTTTATCACAGATTGTCCCTTCCCGTCATATCCACCAGTACAAGTTTTTAATACCGCCGGGTATCCAAGCTGCTTTAAGCCTTTTTCCAGATCAGAATGACTGTTAACAGCAACATATGGAGCAACCAAAACCCCAAAAGATTCAACCGTTTGCTTTTCTCGAAGGCGATGTTTAGTTGCATACAAAACATGACTCCCTTGCGGAACATAGGCATTTTCCATCAGCCATTCCAATGCCTCTACACTAATATTCTCAAACTCATAAGTAATCACATCACTGACTGCTGCCAGTTCTTGAATCGCTTTAAGGTCACTATACGCACCAATAATTTCATGGTCGGCAACTTGTGCAAGTGGGCAATTTGGTGTTGGATCTAAAGAGGCAATTCGATACCCCATCTGTTTGGCATTGATAGCCATCATTCTACCTAACTGTCCACCACCAATAATTCCGATCGTTTGAGGAGGTAAAATGGTTTTCATTCTGGCAACACCATCTCTGTTAAGACTTTATTTCTCAACATCCCTTTGTAATCTTGTAATTTTTGAAATAAGGATTCATCACTACTTGCCAAAATTTGTGCTGCCAACAATCCAGCATTGGTTGCTCCTGCTTTCCCAATGGAAACCGTTGCAACGGGAACCCCCCCAGGCATTTGTACAATGGATAAAAGAGAATCCACACCGTTTAAATTACTTGATTTTACTGGAACCCCAATCACTGGTAGGCTTGTCTTTGAAGCGACCATACCTGGCAAATGTGCTGCACCACCTGCACCAGCAACAATGACTTTTAGCCCTCGTTCATGTGCGCTTTTTGCATAAGTAAACATTTCATCTGGCGTGCGATGTGCTGAAACCACTTTTTTCTCATATGCAATGCCAAATGTATCCAAGATTTCACAACAATGTCTCATCGTTTCCCAATCTGATAGACTGCCCATAATGACACCAACTTTTGTCATATCATCCCCTCCAAATATCGTTATAAAGTAAATGAAAAAAGGCTGCATACGACTCCCTCTTCTTGGAGAAAGGTTGCAACCAAAAGAAACCAAAGAATAAATCAAAAGCAATATATTGCCAATTGTCTGCATATTTCTTTTTGATTTTTGAAAACGAACCAAAAATTTTGTAAAGCGGACAAGGACGAACCAATTTGTCTATGAATGTATATCTTATGCTTATACATCCATTTATTTGCTTTGACAAGCATTTTTTGCCCATTTAAAGCTATGTCTTTGATTTCCTTATAGTCTAGTTATTTACGGTAACTAGGTAGAAACTTTTGAGCCTTATTCTCAAAGATATATAAGGTAGTTTATGCTTGATTTTAATACATTCTTAGTTTAATTTAAATAAATAGACAAGTCAATGTTTATCAGAAGGAAAGAAGCAGACATTCAAAGGAAAGAAAGAGAATTTCTTATGGAACCTTAAAAAGATTCAGATCAACTAACAAAAAAAGATGTAAAAGCATTTGATTTATTATCATTCATTGAATTCATGGAGATGACTGAATCACTTTCTTATAAAAATCAAAATAAATTTTTCTTTTTAAGATATTTGTGATCCTTGTATCGTAAAAGATTCCATGCATGACTGTGATATAACTTCACATCTTGCAACGCTCTACCATTTTATATTTCTAACACTTGCCCGTTATCTAATGTAGATACAAATATAAAGAACGCGCCAATGTTATACAAATCGCAAAAGAACTTGGCATACAAAAAGTTTTATATACATTAACACCAATGAAGTATATAAAACTGTACAATTGATGCTAAAGTTTACTAAAAGGCCATCCTTTCAGGACAATTGCCATATTCTATAAGTAAAATTGATGCAGACCAAATTGCAATAAGCTTTTGTACATCTTTTGATATGCCTGTTGTAACCATTTGTCCCCTTCATACATACGATCCAAAACAATCTTACATACAGTTATTCCAACCATATTTAGCCCCTATAGCATTTCGACAAAGAAGATCTAATACACATGAAAAATTGGAAAAACTTACTTAATTTCTTTAAAGTACTTTATCTTAAATACCATGCAAGGCATTGATATTTTATAGAAAACACAGGACTGTAATTGTAGATAAAAAAATATATAACTTGGGACTGTATACAAATGGAGATACCCACCACGAAATTTTAAACCATATTCTGTTGAAAAGGTTATAAATAAAAAAATCTAAATGACAAGGTTGGTAAATCATAGATTTCTGAAAGGTGACGTTCTAATTTCGTTACTGTGTATAAGCCATTATCTTTTCTGAACACAGGCTCCAGCACAAAATCACCAATGATATTGGCGATATGTCCATAAATTCACCGGCTGTCAGTTCATATCAACCAATTTTTTGAAATGTAACCTGGTAGAAAATATAACTGAACGCATCCACCTTTTGCAAACAGAACTTGAAATAAAAAAGATTTTTCCACTTTTCATTATACTTTTCCATGCTACTTCATCCAGATCTTCGTCATCGCCAACAAAGAAACACCTCAATACAAAGTCCGTTGTTTGGTAAAATCTTTCTAGCTCCTCACAGAACATCCATCCACCAAATAACACCATAGGTATTCTATAACATCTTCAAAAATGCCAAGTAATGACAACGATAGCTTATCCAGTAGCTAAACGATGAAAATTGTATTTACAAAATACAAAGCGCATCTGAGCAATGATTTTTATATAGGTAGCGGCGCTGTCCATTTAATACTCCACAATCTTATAAACAAGTTATTTTTCGCTGCATTAAGTGTTGTAAAATCCAAACTCAAAATATCCATAATAGCTTCTCTTGGTTACAATTTGTTGCGCCGCTGTTTTCCGCAACACAACGAACACGATTACATATCTACAATGTAAACCACCAACAGCTTCACCATCAATACATATCGCTGTCGCAATCTGTCAATGTGGCTTTTAGTAATCTCTCTAGCTTCGTTGTAATAAGCAACCAGCCTTTATCATTTCCTCATGCCTACCTGTTCCAGCCATGCTTGCAGTTTTTTCACAGGAAAGCAAAAAAATCTGTAGTACTTTTTGTTGCGGTCATAGATAAAGACAAAAGGAATAAAGAGCACGCGTTTTGTAGAATATCCCGCAATCTCTGACCAGAGCAAATCCATACAGACAGTTTTGCTCCATGACTCATAGTACACACATGCTGATTTGTCACATAAATTATCCCTCTTGTTGGCTAGCGGATAATAACTTCCTGGTGCTTGTGAGCCATCATACCGCTACCAATCAAGATTTCATTTTCCTACAACCAGAATTTTGCCACTTACTCTTTCCTCATGTTGACTTTATTGATACAACATGCTATAAGAATTTCAATTATTGATTATCGTC
>ERZ1643249.5279-NODE-5279-length-10416-cov-4.347457_pt1 | contig 10416 bp, 4 predicted proteins | sample MGYA00579263_ERZ1643249 | MGnify/ENA primary metagenome ERZ1643249 (study PRJEB29033, sample SAMEA4952264) | chicken gut metagenome | biome: Broiler Chicken; feature: Gastrointestinal Tract; material: Caecum | place: Ireland | collected 2018 | study: Broiler...
TATACTTGTGGGGGCTGCGAAGTATGGTAACTATTTCGCGCTCGGTGGGAAGGGGTATGGGGCCCGAAATCTTGGCGCCGCTCTTCTTCATAGTTTCAACGATCCTGGATGCAGCGAGGTCTACGAGCTCGTGGTCATATGCTGCAAGTTTAATTCTGATCTTCTGTCCTGCCATTAAAGTTCTCCTTTTTTATACTAACAATGTTTGCTTAACCGTACAGCCTTGCAGACGGTTATAAAAATGCGTCAACTTACCCGTGCGTATCGCAGCTAACACATAAAAAAAGCCGAAAAAATCGGCGCAAAAAGAAAAAGCCGCGGTTAGTCGCCGGGGTCACGCCCCGACATTTGTCAGCGGAAATTATCTGTCCCGTCGGCTTCAAGACGGATTTTGCAGTAACTTTACGCCTCAACCCATACGCACTTCTTTGGATACGCTCGACTATTATATAAGGCGCGGCAAAATTTGTCAAGTGTTTGAAAGCACTTTTTTGCGGCATTTTTTATACTTTTCGGCACAAAACAGCCCCGTTTTGAATAATTTTTGAACGATTTGCCCTCCTTTCGGCGGGGTATGCGGCACTCCGCCGAGAACCACACAATATATTGACGATTTGAGGCAAAAATATTCAATATTTAGGCATATTCAAGGCCTTTTCTGCCACTATTCATCAACGCGCAAATTGAGTACAAATTTTTTCGCTGTTTGGTATAATATTTTCTTATACCTGGTATTTGTTTAGATTATATCAAAAATTTGTTAAATATTAACACTTTTTACCCTTTTGAGCGCCCCTGCAGCAAAAAAGTTATGTGAAATTTTTTGCAGCACCGTTGCTGAATGTGCGTTGCAGGGCGCGGGGTTGCAGAGGGACTGCGACGTTGTAGAGAACAATGTTGTTACAGAGGACATCTACGACACACCAGACGGGTTGCGTCTGCGCCTGACCAGCTTGCAGAAAGTAAAGAGAATGCTAGGCACAGCACGAGGCTTGGGCGCGGCTGATTGCCGCGTGCAAACAGGGCGGGAATTGCGGACAACATATAAGCGGACAACACATAAGCGGGGCGGAAAAGCCTTCAGCTTTTACGCCCCGCAAAATCGAGCCAAAATAAAAATCAAATCAAAATCAAAAATCGGCGGCCTGCAACTTGGAGGCTGCAATTACCCTGCACATATGCCGCAATAAACGCAATATGCCTTTTAATTGACCGCCATATATGTGCCATTCAGTAAATTTTTCCGTTCGCACAGCAAAAGTGCGCTCAAAGTGACGCGATTTTTTAAATGAACGGCACATATGCCGTATTTAACGCCCTTTTCAGACATCCTCGTCGTCAGGGGCTTCGGCGTCATTATCCTCGGCGGCGTCCTCCGCAGACTGCTTGCCTTCGTCGGAGCTTGTATCCTCCGCAGTCGCATCGGAGGGCTCACCCTCCGCCTTGTCGACCGCAATCTCTTCGCCAGAAACATTTTCACCCTCTTCAGAGAGAGCGGCATATTCGGAAGAGGCAATCTCCGCTACACCTTCAGCCTCGTCGTGGCTGTAGGCATTGCAGGCATAGGCGCGGGCAAGCAGGTGATGCACGGGCCTGCGCACCTTACCCTTTTTGCGCAGTGCCTTGAGGCAGGGAATATTGGCATAGAACGAGAACGCAACGACACAACCGAGCGTCCAGCCGATTGCCCACGCCCAGCCGACGCCTGCAAACCCGAGCGGACCTGTGAGAAGGAATACAAGCGCAACGCGCAGAATAAGGTCGGTAAACGTGCTTATGGTGAAACCGAGGTTGCCGCCCGTGCCGCGCACGACGTCGTCGGCAAGCACCTTTATATTGACTATCAGGTAGAAGGGCGCAACTATCATTACGTACTGCGAACCGCTGTTAACGGCGAGCGTAGTGTCGCCCTCGGCAGACATGAAAAGCTCGGTGAGCTGCCTTGAAAAAATCATGCAGATGGCCACAAACACGGCCGTCATTACCGAGGAAATGACTATGGCCGCCCTGAAGCCCTGGTTTATGCGCTCGTGCTTGCCCGCGCCATAGCACTGCGAGACAAAGTTGGTGAGGCCGTTACCGCAGGTACAGAAGCAGGTCGTGCAGAACACTATCAGCTTTACGCCCGCAGTGAAGCCGTCGGTTATGCCTATGCCGTTTATGTTGGCAAGCTCGTTTATTTTTATCTGTATTATGAGGTTGCCCACAGAGACAAAGCTGTTCTGAAGAGCAACGGGCAGCGCGAGTATGAGCAGCGTCTTTAATACCGAGAAGACAAACACGCGCGGTTTTTCGTCCGTGGGCAGTTTTTTGAGGCGGCGTAACACCACTATTATGGTGAGTATGCACGCAACGCCCTGCGCTATGAATGTTGCCCACGCAACGCCCGCAACGCCCCACGGGCCGACCATGAGTATATCGAGCACAATATTGCCTACAGAAGAGCCTACGAGAAATATGAACGGCGTGCGGCTGTCGCCCAGGGCAGAGAAGATACCTGTGCCGAGGTTATAAAGAATAAGGAAGGGCAGGCCGAAATAGTAGATATTGAGGTAGGTTACGCTTTCACCGAGGGCGGCTTCTGGCGTTTTGAGGGCGGCGAGCAGGGGTTCGCAACTGCCAACGCCCACGCCGAGCAGCACCACAGACAGAACAGCGAAGGCTATGAGCGCCGTAAATACCGCCGTTTTTACGCCCGAGTTGTTCTTTGCACCGAACAGCCTGGATACAAGCACGGCGCAGCCGGCGTTTGCGCCGAGCGCTATCGCCATAAGGATGTTGACGATGGAGTTGGACGCGCCTATTGCGGTGAGGGCTGTCTGACCGGCAAACCTGCCCGCGATAATCGTATCGGCCAGCGTGTAGAGCTGCTGGAATACGGCGCTACCGAACAGCGGCAATATGTATTTTAAAAGCACCTTGAATGGCTTGCCCTGGGTTAAGTCGGTGTTCATATCGCTCCGTGAGCGGGCAGGCGGACAAGCACATCAAAGAAAAGCACACGGGCCGCGCATCAACGCCAACCCGCAGACCAAAGACATACCGTACCGCGACCTCTGCCGCGCCGCAAAAAAAACTTTTTTCGTTGCGCATTATATCACCGACGCGCCTCAAAGTAAAGCGTATGCACAGAAAAAGTCAACCGATAATTTTTTACTCAATTTTTGTTATTTTACGCTGAAAGTGGGCGCGCGCAGGCAAAATGCCTGCGCGCGCCCACTTTAATACATATAAATATGGCAATTTTTAACAATGCAAAAGCGCCAAAGCGCCGCTCAAAAAAACTTTAAGGCAGTGCCGACTGAACGAATAACTGCTGCAAGAGTCTGAAAACTCAGTCCTGCAGTATGAGCAGGTCTTTGAGCGACACTCCGCACATCGAGCAGTATAAAAGCAGGTCCTCGAGGGCAGGCACCGAACGGCCGCTCTCCCAGTTGACGAGGGTGTTGAGCGAAACATTCATTGCCTCGGCCAGCTCGCGGCGGCTTATCTGGCTGTCCATATCGAGCGCGCTGCACTCTTCGCAGTCGGAGGGCGGCAGACAGCGGCCGTGAGTTTTTCTGTGCGCCCAGCACACATACCTGCGCAGGTTGAGGTTGTCCAGCCGCAACAGCTTTAAATTTTCTCCCGTCTTTTTCCAATCGATATTCAGCCTTTTAATTTCGCGCATAACGCTCCCCGACTATGTTAAACATTATTCTAATAATGTTAACTGTATATTATATTTTAAAGTATAGCAGAACCAGGCAACTTTTTCAAGTACTTTTTTTTAATTTAAAGCCGCTCGCGGACGGCCAGATTGCGCCGAAGGGAATGTTGCCGCGGAGCGGCAGCCGCAGACGGTAAAATTGTGCCGCTGCAACGACTGCCTTTACACCCTGCATTTTGTCTGACACTCCACGCCTGCCTGTCCACCACGCTTGTTCAAACGCCCGCCTGCGCTATACCACCCTTGCCTGCCCGCCGAAGAGCGCAGTAAGTTCTTTGAACTCTGAGATGCCGTAGGCAGCTACCGCCGCCGCACCGCCGAAACGTAAGGAGAGGTTATCCGCAAACGCCGTCAAACTGCCGCTTTGCGAAAGCGCGGAGAGAACGGCCGCGCGCCCATCTTCCTCCCCGACCGCCGTGCTAAGCGCTATTATTGCAGACGGTGAGCCGCAGCATAGCCTTGAGCAGGCAATGGCCTGCTCTTTCCCCTGCGCGCGGAAGCAAATGCCGCCCGCGCCGTCCAGGCAAATCAGCGCGCCGCCCGCGGCCGCGGCGTCCGCACTCGTGCCGCAATCAGATATACCAATGCGCGCCGCGGCAAAATTGCCGTGTCCGCCGCACAGGGCAGACTGCGCACCGTGAGCAAACAGCGAAGAAAAGTCTGCATATTTAACTTTGCATATGTCGACAGCTATATTACCCCTTATTGCGGCAATAAAATGCTCGTCCGCGTAGGCGTAAGCACCCATTTCGGGGCGCGAGCTGGCAGCATACATAACCTTGTTTTTCATATTTTTTACCCCATATTTTAATATTTTAATATTTTCCCCAGGGGAAAGGCTGTACGCTTTTCTGCAGACAGCGCCCCCGATTTCCGCCAGGGGCGCAACTTTTCCGCCGCGCGCAGCGGTACGGAGAAAAATATTTTTGACTAGAAAACTTGTATTAAATTTCAACCTTTAATATGACCGATAAATCTTATTGTTTTACCTCCTCTACAATTATATTTTACAACTTATTCCCTGTATGCACCACAGAATAACATACACCATACAACACATTAAAACTCTTGTTTTACAACATTATTGTTGCAAATAAAACTTTGTTGTATAAAGTACAAAAGAACGCTGCGGCGCAAAGAAATTGCGCCGTAGCGTTCTTAAAACTTATATCTCTTACCTATTAAACGCTCTTTTCCCGTGGAATTTGCTGTTTACTTTTACTTCTTAGAAACAGTGAGCATAACTTCATTTTTACAGGAAAACTTTGCAAATAATTCAACAAAGCGGAGAATGCTGCCAGCATTGCAGAGATTTTCTGAATAAGCAAATTTTTGGCCGTGTCCCGAAGACTGCCCGACATCTTCAAACGGAAGATATAGTACCGCCCTTGCAGGCTCGGCCATAATTGCCATACTGCCGCCGAATATGTTGTATGCCGACGAGGGGTTGAAGCGCTTTACCGCCGCCCTTACCGTTCTGCCGAACGCCTCTTCAGCCCCTGCGGCGTGCGCTTTGAGCTGCACGGTGACAACGGAGAAACCGTCGCGCACCATAAGCCGCCTGAACATAAGGTTTTCCGTTTCGGCCACGTCCTCCTCCCTGAGGGCAAAGGTGCCGAACTCGTCCAGAAGCTCGGCTATGCCGCCGCGGGCGCCGTCTGCGCCACTACAAACCGCGCCGCGCGCGCCGCCGTTGCCCGCTCCGCACAGGTCTTCCTCTCCGCCGTCTTTGCCTGCACCCTTGTCGCCGCGCGCGCCGAAACCGCAGGCTGTGAACCCGAGGATAAGATTTACGGCCTCGTCGCAGAAGAGCTTGCGCACGACATTTACATCAAATTCCTTGAAATCGTTATCTGAAATGAGGCTGAGCCTGTCGAGCGGGTCAAGCCCGACGGCGTCGGGGAGAACATTATCATTTAACCAGCGGACGAGCTCCACGGGCTGCGCGCCGCGCGACCGAAGGGCGCATATACATTCGGCGCAATCCGAAATTATTGCCTGCGCGGAGGTGCTGTACTGCGCGCAAAGCGAGGACTTGGCCTCTATGCACCTGCCCGCCTCCACAAGGCAGGGGTGGAACTTATAGGCCTTTTTGTTTGCACTGTACATTTTTTTATCGAATGCGCCCTCTCTGAACGAAAGCTGGAAAAATTCGTTGGCCGTGGGGCAGTACATCCCTACTGTGCGCACATACGCCATCCAGCGCTTGTGCTCAAGCCAGTAAATTCTGCGCACATACTCGTCCGTGCCGAACGCAAGGTATTCGGGCCGCCTGCCCCCTCGGGAGAGCATAAGGCGCTTTAAATCCTCATCGCTCCACAATCTGCGCTCGCGCAGTACGCCCAAAGAGACGAGCTTGTACGGGAAGTGCATAGCCGACGCCACCGACGACTGCCTGCCGTAGTAGTCCCTTATAAACTCCGACATTCCGACCGGCGCGCTGCTGTGCGCGCAGTTTACCGAGTAGCCGCGGCCTTCAAAGTCGCTCATGCAGATATTTTCGTAGCTGTAACGCGCGGGGAGCGAGCCGAACGCATTTAGTATGCACCCGGAACCTGCAACCTTATCCGTGCCGCGCAGCGCGGCGCACATATCGCCGTTTTCTATTACATAGTTGACGGGCACTGCCCTCTCCCCTGAGGCGTTGAACATATCCACCTCGCGCTTTATCCAGCCCGCCGCCTGCATATTGAGCGTATCGTTGCCAAGAGCTACGAGGAAGTAGTCGGCGTCCAGACAGTTTTCGCGGAACTTTTCCCTGAACAGTCCGCTGCCCGAAGTGCCGTAGTCGGCCTCGATAAACTTCATTGCGCAGTCGCCCGTGCCGTTCATATCCACATCGGGCATATCGAACGCAAGAGCGGCGCGCATCTCCTCCGCACCGACGGTCAGCACGGTTATGCCTAGCTTTGTGGAGGGGAACGGACGGTAGGGGTTGCGCTCGGCCGCACACCGCTCGGCAGCGCCCGCAGTGGTATCGAGCATCTGCCCGCACCAGTACGCCGCCTTGAAAAATTCGCGGCCTATCCTGCCGCCACCGAGAATGACGACGCGCAGACTGTCCGTGCGCACCGGCCCGCCATCCTTTTCGGGCAGAAGGCTCCAGTAGAGCGGATATTTATCCTGTCCGCCCTCCTGCGCGGCGGGGGCATAGCCGTCTATCAGCCGATAGACAAGGTTTTTGCACTCGTTTACTACTTTATATGTTATGTTATACTCCTGTCCGTCGGAATTTTTTTCGTCAGGGCAGAGATTTTTATAGGCGTTTTCAAGAGCGCCGTCCGCCTCTGTATTGCTTGTAAACACATACATTTCCAGGCTGCCCGCGCGGAAGGCGTTTTTTATGCGTGCACCCGCGCCGCCTTCAGGCAGTTTTGCCCAGCGCTGCATAAGGCTGCCCGGCGTGAGCAGCGATACCGCTGCCTTGAGGTTGTTTTCCTCCTTTCTGTCTATAAGAAAGTACACCGCCTTTTTGCTGCGCGAAAAGATGTTCAGCCACCTTAAATTGAACTCCGAAAGGTCGGTTCTCAGGCATATAGCGCCCGCCTTTTTGGCGCGGTCTAAAAGCTCGGCGCTGTTTTCGGCGTCGCTGTCGGCATAGGCGTCGGTAAAAATCATTACCGAACTCATAACGTCGCGCTCGGCGCGGGTGCGCGCCACGCCCTTAAGCCTGCGCTTTTCGGCGCAGATGCTCTCCGCCGTGGTGACGGAGTATTCGTTGAGCTCGGAAAATACAAACTTCACACGCCTGAAGCCCTTGAAAAAGAGGGCGATGACGGGGAAGAAATGGCACAGCAGTCCAAACACCGCAAAGCCGCCCGTTGCAGGGGCAATTACGGAGATTGAAAGGTGAGTGCCTATGAACACGCCCGAGCCGTAACCTGCGAATGCGAGCGCGCCCGCCTCGGCCATCTCGGCATAGCCGGCGTCGAGGCTGAACATCTGGAACATATTGGCAAGCGTGCGCGCGACGAGCGCGTACCAGGGCGAAGCAACGAGCCCCGCAGAGTTGCCGCCCGCCTCGATAAACGCACCCAAATCGTAGGGGCAGGCGACGGAGAGGGAAATCTGGTGCATGAGCACGGTGAACAGAACGAACGCGGCAAAAACCCACAGCCTGTTTTTGCGTGCGGCGAGGGCGGTAAAGAGGCCGACAAAGAAGATTGCGCCGCTTGCACCCATGAGGACGTGCCCAGCCACGGTGTGCGCCGCGGGCGCGCCGTCCGAAAAGGAGAACAGCGTTGCCGCGGCTATATATGCCGCCGAAAACAGCGCGCAGGCGCAGACGATTACTCTTCCCGAATGTGCCATTCTGTTTTTTAAAACGCGGGCTGCAATGTCTGAAATAAGGCACACTGCCGCAAGGCACAACAGTGCGGTGCCGCTCGCTTCATACACGTTCATACTTTTACCCCTCTTATGTAATTCTCTGTCCGCGCGGTGCAAAAAGAGCGGCACATATGCGCCGTTTAACGCCGCTTAAGAGCAGACTTTTACCGACATCTATGACGTCCTCTGCCGACCTGAACGCCGCCTTCTGCCGACCTGAACCGACCTGAACCGACCTGAACATAGAAATATATTTATAGATATAATTATATCACAACGCGCGCGCGAATGCAAGAGGCAATTTGTTGTAGAAGAGCGGCTGTCCGCGCAAAAACTTTATATATACTCGCACGCTCGCGACGCCATTGCGCTACAATTTACACCTGCAGCGCACGCGCACAAGGCCGCTCAGAAGACAGAAACCGCCCCTCCCTCCGCCCCGAAAATTTGCACAAAAATATCTGTTTAAAAGACGAAAAAGTGTTTTATAATTAACTGTAAAAAAGATTTTACGCATAGTTTGCTGCGCTCCTCCGCCATTGAAAAAGCGACCGCCGACGAGCCGAAACCCGTCAGCGCGGCGTACGGAACTGCAAAGGGCGCTTGCGACTTTTATTAAAGCCGCAGGGCGTTCTGAGCAAGTCGGTTGAGAGAAAGCGAGCGCAGACCTACGCGCAATATCCCCCTTTAAGGAGGTGACATTATGAACATCAACAAATTTACACAGAACAGCATACAGGCGATAAACGGATGCGAAAAGATTGCCGGCGAATACGGCAATACCGAAATAATGCCCGTACACCTTTTATACTGCCTGCTTGAAAACGAAGACGGGCTTATACCCCGCATACTTTCACGCTCGGGCATCGACCTGAACGGCCTTATTTCCGCCGCCAAGGAGGAGATTGAAAAGCTGCCGAGAAGTTCGGGCGCGTCGCAGGGCAACATATTCCTCTCGCCCGCGACAAACAGAATATTCAACGCCGCCGAAAAGCTTGCGGAGAGCATGAAGGACGACTACATCTCGGTAGAGCACCTCTTCCTTGCCATGCTCGACGAGAACGACACGGCCGTGCAGAAGCTCTTCAAGGCGTTCGGCATAAACAAGAGCGACTTTTTGCAGGAGCTTAAAAAGGTGCGCGGCAACACCAACGTAAAGACGGATAACCCCGAAGATACCTACGACGTGCTTGAAAAATACGGCTCTGACCTGACCGCCGCGGCAAGACGGCACAAGCTTGAACCCGTTATAGGGCGTGACGAGGAGATAAGGAACGTTATACGAATACTTTCGCGCAAGACCAAAAACAACCCCGTGCTCATAGGCGAGCCGGGCGTAGGTAAGACGGCCATAGCCGAGGGACTAGCTCAGCGAATTGTAAAGGGCGACGTACCCGAAGGCCTTAAAGACAAGACGCTGTTCTCGCTCGATATGGGCGCGCTCGTTGCGGGCGCGAAGTACCGCGGCGAGTTTGAAGAGAGACTGAAAGCCGTACTCTCCGAAGTGGCCAAATCCGAGGGCAGAATAATTCTGTTCATCGATGAGCTGCACACCGTTGTGGGTGCGGGCAAGACCGAGGGCGCAATGGACGCAGGCAACCTGCTCAAACCCATGCTTGCGCGCGGCGAGCTGCACTGCATAGGCGCGACCACGCTTGACGAATACAGAAAATATATAGAAAAAGACGCCGCGCTTGCGCGCCGTTTCCAGCCGGTAATGGTGGGCGAGCCCACTGTGGAAGACACCATTTCCATTCTGCGCGGACTTAAAGAGAGGTTCGAAATTTTCCACGGCGTGCGCATACACGACGACGCACTCGTGGCGGCTGCCACCCTTTCAAACCGCTATATCACCGACCGTTTCCTGCCCGACAAGGCCATAGACCTTGTGGACGAGGCCGCGGCAATGATAAGAACGGAGATAGACTCCATGCCCTCCGACATGGACGACCTCAACCGCAAGATACTTCAGCTTGAGGTTGAAGAGAAGGCGCTCTCCAAGGAGAAGGACAACGTTTCGGTTGCCCGTCTTGAAGCGCTCAAAAAGGAGCTTGCCGAATATAAAGACCGCTTTGCCGAGATGAAGACCAAGTGGGAAGACGAGAAGCGCGCCATTCAGGCAGAAAAGGATTTAAAAGAGAAGATAGACGGTCTGAAGGCGGAGATAGACCTTGCTACAAGCAGCGGCGACTTTGAAAAAGCGGCAAGGCTGCGCTACGGCGAACTGCCTTCGCTTGAAAAGAAGCTTGAAGAGGCCAAGGCGCAGAACGCAAAGCGCAAGGGCAACCTGCTGCAGGACGAAGTAACCGAAGAGCAGATAAACCAGATAATTTCGCGCTGGACGGGCATACCCGTCGCACGCCTTAAAGAGGGCGAGC
>ERZ1643249.5283-NODE-5283-length-10412-cov-4.706672_pt1 | contig 10412 bp, 9 predicted proteins | sample MGYA00579263_ERZ1643249 | MGnify/ENA primary metagenome ERZ1643249 (study PRJEB29033, sample SAMEA4952264) | chicken gut metagenome | biome: Broiler Chicken; feature: Gastrointestinal Tract; material: Caecum | place: Ireland | collected 2018 | study: Broiler...
CAATGAAGCTGCGAATGAATATCAAATAGTGACTGTATATGTGAACAACGTTATGAGATTAGGACCATTAAACGGAGAGATTGCAGGTGGCTTGACGAACTTAGGTGCAGTCGATGAAGATACAAAAATCACATTTGAGTTCGAGGAAGCTTACAAAATAGGAGTAAGTATAACAGACAATGCTGGAAGCGAAGGCGTGACAATAGATGCAGAAAAACAGACGCAAGATGGAATCATAGCAAAAGATTCATCAGTCACAATATCGATAGATTCGGATACAATCATTGGAGGAGTAAGCGGAAAAGAATATTTAGGAATTGTATATAAATCAGATGATATGCAGATGAGTATGCCACAAGTCGGTAATAATCAAATAACATATGTCCCTGATGAATCAGATGAAGGAATGTATGTTTATAAAGTAAATGATGTAATTATTGACGAATTAGAAATAATTGTAAAATCAATAGTTAAAATCACAGTAGATTTACCGACAGAAATCACGGGTGTAGATATGATTAGTGAAGATGGTTTTATTCGAGTTGTTAGAAATTCTGGGGATTACATTGTATATAGTGGTAAATGGACAATTAATACTTTAACACCTATGTCCGAACAAGAATTAGAAGAATTGTTTGGCAATGTGTACGATGTTAAAACAGATGAAACCGGCAATTATTATATAGATGTAGTTATATAAAAAAGAGAGGAATTCCTCTCTTTTTTATTGATACATTAGATAATAAAAAACTGAGAATTTAATCTCAGTTTATTTTTTTTCTGAATTATCTTTATTCATACAACAATTTTTATATTTCTTTCCGCTTCCACATGGACACAAATCATTTCGACCGATATGAGAAGAATTTGATTTTGCTCTGCTAATTTCACTTTTATTCACATTGCCTGCCATTATTGGTCCTTTTGCAGTTGTTGGAACGATTCTTATGCTAACATTTGTTCTGAAAAGTGTAGAAGCAGTGTATTCACGAATATCTGATATAGTCTTATCAAACATTTCAAATCCTTGATTTTTATAAGCAACGATAGGGTCTTTTTGACCATATGCCAAAATTCCTATTTCATTTCGTAAAGTATTCATTGCGTCAATATGGTCAGTCCAGAATTTATCAACTACACGCAACAATCTATCACGTTCAATAATAGAGAAATCTAAACCTAATTTTTTAACTTCTTCTACTTTTTTCTCATAAATATCAATGATTTTTTCTGCAATTATTTGACTTGCTGAATTTACATCTGTATCATCTAGCATTTCTTGGGTGATTAGATTTGAACCCTTTTTCAATAGCTTATCTTCCAATGCTTTATTTAATTCAATTAAATCCCATTCATAGCTAGGTTTTGTTTCATCAAGATACATTGAACAGATTTCGAACACGTATTCTTTCAACATTTCAACAATTTGAGGATGAATATCAACTCCATCAAGTACCTTATCACGTTCAGCATATATGATTTGTCGTTGTTTATTTAAAACTTCATCATATTCTAAGACACTTTTACGTATGCTGAAATTCATTGCTTCAACTTTCTTTTGAGCAGTTTCGAAAAATCTTGTCAAAATTTTTGATTGTAATGGCATGTCCTCGTTGCCACGGAAGGCAAGAGAAAACCAACTTTTCATTCTATCTTCTCCAAAGCGTTGTGGCAAATCATCTTCAAGTGATATGAAGAATATACTAGAACCTGGGTCGCCTTGACGTCCTGCACGACCACGCAACTGGTTGTCAATTCTTCTTGATTCGTGACGCTCTGTTCCTAGAATGTGCAAACCGCCTAATTCAATAACTTTTTGCTTTTCTTCATCAGTGATTTTTTTGAAATCTTTGTAATATTGATTGTATTTATTTTTTAATAATTTTTCTTCTTCATTGAGATTTGAATTATAAGTTGTGATTTTTTCAATCATTTCTGGCTCTACATTTTCATTGACCAGTTTTTGTTTTGCTAAAAATTCTGGATTACCTCCAAGTAATATATCTGTACCACGTCCAGCCATGTTTGTAGCGATTGTGACCGCACCAACTCTACCGGATTGGGCTACTATTTGACTTTCTAGTTCATGATTTTTGGCATTTAAAAGATTATGAGGTATTCCTAATTTCTTAATCTCTTTGCTGATACGTTCAGATTTTTCTACCGATGCAGTACCAACTAGAATTGGTTGTCCTTTTTTGTATTTTTCTTGAATTTCTTCAACTATTGCTTTATATTTTGCTTCTTCGGTATAGAAAATCATATCTTGTTCATCTATTCTTAGCACTGGTTTGTTTGTTGGAATTGTCACAACATCGAGATTGTAAATTTTATTAAATTCACTCTCTTCTGTTTTGGCAGTACCTGTCATGCCACTTAATTTGCTGTATAGTTTAAAATAATTTTGAAGTGTAATTGTTGCAAGCGTCTTGTTTTCTTCTTTGATTTTAACGTGTTCTTTTGCTTCAATTGCTTGGTGCAAACCATCAGAATATCTTCTGCCATTCATTATACGTCCAGTAAATTCATCAACAATCAACACTTCATCATTTTTTACAATATAGTTGATATCACGTTTCATCAAATAATTGGCACGCAATGCATTGTTTATGTGGTGGTTAATTTCAAGATTATTAATATCAGATAAATTTTCAAGTTTAAAGTAAGTTTCCGCTTTGCTTACACCTGATTCTGTGAGTCGAATTTGTTTTCGTTTAATATCTATATCAACATCTTCATCTTTGAGTCGTTTTGCAAAATTATCTGCCACAGTGTATAGCTCGCTTGTTTTTCCACCCATTCCAGATATGATAAGTGGGGTACGAGCCTCATCAATCAAAATAGAGTCTACTTCGTCTACGATACAAAAATGGTGTCCACGTTGAACTTTATAATCTTTGTTAATCTGCATATTATCACGAAGATAATCAAAACCAAATTCATTATTAGTACCATAAGTTATGTCGCATTGATATGCTTTTTTCTTCTCTTCGGGGGATTGTCCAGACAAAGTGACTCCTATGGTCAAACCTAAAAATTTATACAATTTACCCATCATTTCAGCTTGATAGGTGGCAAGGTATTCGTTAACAGTAATTAAATGAACATTTTTCCCAGTCAAGGCATTTAGATAAACAGCTGTGGTTGCAGTTAGAGTTTTACCTTCACCTGTTTTCATTTCAGCAATACGACCTTGGTGCAATACAACTCCACCAATTAACTGAACATGAAAATGTCTTTGATTTAAAACACGTGTAGCAGCTTCACGAACAACTGCAAAAGCATCGGGTAAAATATCATTAGTTGTTTCACCGTTATTTAATCTTTCTTTCAAAATAATAGTTTGAGATTGAAGTTCACTGTCAGACATCTGTGCATACATGTCGGCTTTATCTTCAATCTTTTTTACAATTTTTTCGATTTTCATCAAGCTTCGTTTGTTATCAGAAGCAAATAAATAAGAAAATAATCCCATATCTCATTCCTTTTTTATGCAATAAAATAATTAATTTCTTCTATAGATTTAAGAAAAAAATATTCATCATCATTTTATATCGAATATTATTTTATCAAATTTTCATAGTTTTGTCCACTATTTATCAATTCTATTCAGAATTAGATTGTGGCTGAAAATGAATTTTTGACAAAAATACTATCATTTTATTGCAAAATTCATTTTAAATTGATAAACTTTTTTAAATCATTTCGGAGAAAAATCGGAGAAAAAGATGAAAATATTAAAAATTAGTAAAGAGAATGGAATTTTTCAACAAATTTTGTCTATTAAAGAGAATAGAAACAAGCGTAAAGTCTTAAAAAAATTTTTTGTAGAAGGGGTGCAAAATATTAATGATGCATTAGACAATGACTGGGAAATTGATTCACTCTTTTTCACTGACTTTAACAATTTATCAGGTTGGGCAAAAAATATTGTAAATAATAATTGCACGAATAATTATGAATTGACTCTTCCTTTAATGCAAAAATTGAGTGATAAAACTGACACAAGTGAACTTTTAGCAATATTCAAAATAAAAGAACAAGAAATTACAATAAATAGTAAAAATCCTATTTTGCTATTTTTAGATAGACCGAGCAAAAAGGGAAACTTCGGCAACATAATACGTAGTGCAGATGCTTTTAATGTTGATTTAATTTTGTATTCCGGTCATAGTGTTGATATTTATGACCACGAAGTAATTTCAGCCTCAATGGGTTCATTTTTTAAAGTACCTTTCAAATTTATGAGTTCAAATTTAGAATTTGAAACTTTTATAAAAAATTTAAAAATTAGATTTCCGAATCTAAAAGTTGTAGCAACTTCTTTGCAGGCACAAAAACCAATAAATAAAGAGGACTTTACTAGTCCTATATTACTTTTAATGGGAAATGAAAGAGCGGGTTTGGGCAAATATTATTACGAATTGGCAGATACTATAGTGAAAATTGAAATGAATAAAAATATCGATTCATTAAATTTGGCATGTGCTACTAGCGTATTTTTATATGAAATCAATAGACAAAGGAGAATATAGAAGTAAAATGAGAAAAGGTGTTAGTTTTTATTTTGGCTTTGATAACAATATAGAAGAACGTGTCAAAATGATTAAGGATGCAGGTTTTGATTCTGTAATGACCAATGCTGACAAAAAATTTAATCATCAGAATGGAACAATAAAAAAACAATGCAAATTATTTAAAAAATATGGTTTGAAATTATCAAGTTTACATTTTCAATATGAAAATAAAAATTTACATTATTTTTGGGAAAGTGGAGAATTTGGAGAAAAATTAAAGAAAAATCTAATTAAAGATATTAAAATTGCAAAAAAATATGGTTTTTCTTGCGTTGTAGTTCATTTAAAAGGTGAGTATTCTAAGATTGGCGAAAAGAGATTGAACGAAGTTTTAGAAGTGTGTTCAAAATTAAATGTTATGTTGGCTATTGAAAATATCGATTGTCAATCTGTTTTTTTAGAAACGTTTAAAAATATTAAACATGATATGTTGAAATTTTGTTATGATTCAGGACATAATAATGTTTTTGATAAAGATTTTGATTATTTAGAACTTTTCAAAGATAAATTAATAACATTGCATTTGCATGATAATAATGGGAAAATTGACCAACATACACTAAATAAGTTCGGTTCAATAAATTGGGATGATATCGCAAAAAAGTTGGCAAAATGCAACAATGTTTTAGATGTTATTTCATTAGATTATGAGGTCTTATGCAAATCTGGTGAATTAATTGATTGTCAAGAATGTTTATTGGAAATAAAAAAACAGGCAGATGAATTGGAAGAGAAAATGATAAATTATTCTTCAAAATAATTTTATCTGCAACTTTGCATTATATAAACATATGAAAATTTTCTAAAAAAACTATAATTTATTAAAATTAATTGACATAAATTTTGCAATTTTCTATAATAAAATTAATAGGAGGTATCTATGGCAAATTCTTCAAAAAGCTCAAAATCAAGCAGTTCAAGTTCTAAACGTAGTAGTTGGGGACTAAACAAAATCTCTTTTTGGACAATTGTTGCTGTGACTGTTTTATATGCAATAGCATTAATCCTTTCAGCTTGTGGTATTAATGCAACTGTAGTTAATGCTCTTCAAGGTCTTGCAACTGCAATTATGATTGTAATTGTGGCAATTCTTGCATGGAGATATGTACGTTCAAAACAGATGATTTGGAAAGTTTTATACTTTGTTTGTCTTTTGATTGTAATTGCTGGTATAATTGTGCCATTAGTAATTTCATAATTAATCAAATGTAAAAAGCGGTACAATGTGTACCGTTTTTTTATTGACTTATTAAAAAATAAATGATATTTTTATCATAATATGATGGAGAGTTTATGATAGAAAAATATTATAATTATCACAATTTTTTTAATATAGATAAAGATAAGAAGTTTGATAAGAATAATTTGATTATAATAAAAAATTTTGAAGTGTTTCAACAGTTAAAAGATAATACGTGTGGACCTTGTTGTGCGAATATGGTATTGAACTTCTATGGAGATAAAACTTTTAGCGAAGATAAAATAAAAAAAATTATGAAAACAAAAAAATTTCCAATTGGAACTGATTTTAATGATTTTTATAATTTTTTTGAAAAATATATTGAATCAAATAAAAATTTCAAATTAATTTCAAGTATCAATTCAAAGAAGGATAAAAATGGACAAGTGTTTTCCACTTTTAAAAAATTTAAACAATTTGTTTTAAATTATCTAAAAATGGGTTGCCCAATAATTGTAGAAAATGTTGATTATGGTGGTCATTATAAAATAATAATAGGATATGATGTTAGCGAAGATTCAGAGGAAGAAGATATGTTGATTTTCGCAGACCCATTCAGTAAAATAGGTGGCTATGCGTATCAAGAAGCGGAAAGATTTTATTATAAGAAAATAGATGTCAACCATTTTTGATTTTGCAAAAAATAAAATAATTACAATATTAAAATGAATTTAAAAAACTTTTGTATCATATAAAAATAAACATAATACTTATATCTTTTCTTGACAAAATATTTTAAATTTTTTACAATCATTTTATGAGTAATGAAATTAATTATAATGAAGAGAAGAATGAATTTGAAATTAAAAAATTTGAATTATCACAACATGTTCATTTGAAAAATTTTTTGATTTTTTTGCTTTGTTTCGGGATAACATTTTTGTTTTTTCTTTTTTGTAATCCCAATTCTTTTTTATATGTATTTAACAACAATCCAGACCAAAATTGGTATATAACTATGGGTGAGGGGTTGTTAGCTGGGAAAGTGCCATACAAAGATTTATTTGAACATAAAGGCCCTATTGTTTATTTTGCATATGCATTAGTTGCACTATTTAATAACGTATACGTTGGAGCATTTTTATTTGAATTGATTTTTGGTGTAGCATTTTTGTATATTGCTTTTAAAATTTTGAGACGCTATTTATCAGAAAAAAGTAGTATAATTTTATTGTTTTTAGTCGCTTTCTTAACTTTTACATCTTACTATACTATTCTTGGTTATGGTTCTGTGGAGTTTTATAGTCTGCCATTTCTAAATTATATACTATTGGCATTTTTGGAATTTATCGAAGATAATAAACAATTTTCACTTTTGCGTAGTCTTGGGATAGGGTTTAGTATTAGTATCATTTTTTGGATTAAGTATACTATGCTAATATTGCCTATTGCAATTATGATAATGTGGATTGTAATGTGTATTAAAAATAAAAAGATAAAACATATGTTTGCTTCTATTGGTATGATGCTAGTAAGCTTTGTTGTGGTGACGATACCAATCCTAGTTTATTATGCAGTAAATGATGCATTATATGATTTGTTTTATGTATATTTTTATGTTAATCTGTTTATCTATTCAGGCAACTCTGTTAATATATTTACAAATATTGGACTTCTTTTAGGTTTGGGTAATGTTAACTTTATTTTCATGATACTTGCAATAGTCTTTTATTTTAAACAATTTGGAAAGAAAGGTTATTTCATATTATCAGCATTTTTATTTAATATACTATTATTACTTGCACAAGATTGTCATGTCAATTATTATGCTATTTTATTTCCTTTTTCAGTTTTGGGTTGTGCATTACTATTTAAATATCTATCTAAGTTTAAAATAAAACAAATTACGAAAAAGGTGTTGGCAATAATTATGTGTATATTAGTGTTCCCAATTGGTTGGTCGATTAGTGGTGTGACAAGAGAACTAGGGAAAAGAGAAGAAGATTATGCTCAATTTCAAGTAGCAGAAGATATACGAGAATTGTCTAAACAATATAATATAGATTCTCCAACTATGTTTTGCTATAAAATGTACGATTATGGGTTTTATAATGTGGCAAAAATTGTGCCAACAGAAAAATTTTGGGTTTTAAATTTATTCAAAAATGGCATTTTCCCAGAATTGGATAATAGTTTGGTTGAATCTATCGAAAGTCAAAGTTGTGATTTTGTTGTCGTATTTTCAAATGTTTATGAAGAAGAAAAAGAATGGCTAGAACAGTATTATACAGTATATGATTCTTATTATTCATCATATTATAGACAAAATTTTACGCAAAGAGAATTGGATGTGAAATTGTTAATAAGTAATAATTTGATAAATTAGTTATTTGGAATATTTTAAATGTCTATAAAAAATTGCTAAATTTAAGTTTAGCAATTTTTATTTTTTCATTAATTTCAAAAGATTTTTGAACTTTTGTTTGTTTTGAGTTTTATACACGAGATAGAAATGAACTGTGGCTTCATCATCTAAAATAGGTATACTGACTCTATCATTGTTTGTACGCATTGATAATGTTGTGTTAGTAGAGAAGTTAGGGATTGTAGATGAATTGATTAACTCTTCAAGATTGTCCATAGATTGAGGAAACATCTTAGATTTTGGAAGATTTTTGGCAACTATTGCGTCCCAAATTCCTAAATTGTTTGAAACTAAAAATGATTGACCATCGATTTCACTAAAATGTATTCCATCTTTCATGCCAGAAAGAAAATGAGTCTTTGGCAGAGCAATGTATAAACTTTCAGAAAATACAAATTCACAAGTTAAAAAATCGTGTTCAATAGGATATGATAAGAAAATAAAATCATAAACACCATTTATAACATTTTCAATCAAATTTTCTGCTTTTTCAATTTTACTAAAAATAGTTTTGTTCGGGAATAGAGAATATAACAAATTTCCGTATTTAATCATTGGGCATGGCGCAACTGAACCTATTGATATGTTTGTCATTTGATTATAAAAGGAGATTGTTTTTTCTTTCATTGTCATTTCGGCATCTATAACATACTGAGCATTTTTCACAAGTTCTCTACCAGTATCATTGAGCATTAATTTATTTTTAGTTCTATCAAATATTGGGACTCCGATATAATCTTCTACTTTTTGCATTGCTCGGGTAAGTGCAGATTGTGAGATATGAAGGACATGACTGGCTTTGGTTAAATTTTCGGTTAAAACTTTTGGTAAAGTAATAATCGGTGGAATTGAGTTTAATATAATTGACACAAATGAAGGATTTGATATAATTATTCCAGAGATTAATGCTGTTTATACTCATATGTTAGGACATGATTGTCATTCAATAGTTCCAGGAGAAAGTGGGGCAGATGCAATAATTTCAAATCTTCAAAATTATATAAATAATGGTTATGGTTTAATATTAACTTCGCATTATACACCAGAAGATTTAAAAGATGTTGAAACAAAAATTAATTATATAAAGATTTGTGCAACATGTTGCCAGATTTTGCAAATAAAATAAAAGTAGACTATTCATTTTGTGGTTATTTTGGTTGGACGGACAATAATTTGGGATTAATAGGAGAAACTGAAATACCCAACATATATGATTTCATTAGTTGTGGAGCAAATGGAGTTATCAATGCATTTGCGGGAGTACAAATCATTTTAGATGAATTTAATAATATTGAAAATCCTTTGTCAAAATTGTTCAGTCCTATACGAAAAAAATAAAAATTAAAGGTTTAGGTGCTTTATAAAAAAATATTTGCTTGTTTGGCAAATATTTTTTATGAATTGTTAGTTAATTTTAAAATCGCTGTTAAAATAGTCAAATCATTCAATTCAACATTTGATTTATTTCTTCAACTTATAATAATATATTCATAATAAAAGGCTAGCAAATAAACTAATTTGTGAATGTGTAATTTGCATCACTTCCTATTTCAGAAATATTAAAACCAGCTTTTTCTAATTCAATCACACTACTTTCGTTTAATGGGAAAAAACTAGAATCAATATCTAATTTTGAAGCAAATTTCCGTAAAAAATTTGTTGTGATAAATGTTGGCTTAATTGATTGGGTTTTATAGAAGGTAGATATTTCGTCCAAAAGTTTTGTTCTATAAGTATTTGCAGATTTTGATAAATACAATAGAGGTTTTTCACACATTTTTGCCCGAATAATTGGCTCTTCCATAAAACCAATATATCCATTGATGTTTCCCCATAATGGATGAATTTTTTCAGAATGCTCAAATAAATTAGGATTAGTTTGATAGATTTCATCAATGATATCGACAAATTTTTGAACGTGCTCGTAATCAGTATAAAGAACAATACTATCAATCCTAGAAGATGGTGAGAATTTGAAATGAGTTGGGATATTTTTTTGTGCGCAAGCAATAGTTAGCAAAGATGCTAGTCTATAAATATTGCTAGGAAGTATGCGTAAATATAATCTACATTCCGTTTTTATTTTTTCGGAATTATTGATTTTAATGTGTACAAATTCGTCAGTTTCAATATTTATTTGTTTATCGTCTTGAACTAATGTTTTAATTATTTCAATAAATTTTTTACGTTCTTTTTCAAAAAATGCAGAATTAAGTAAATTTTCATTAGT
>ERZ1643249.5284-NODE-5284-length-10411-cov-255.703553_pt1 | contig 10411 bp, 10 predicted proteins | sample MGYA00579263_ERZ1643249 | MGnify/ENA primary metagenome ERZ1643249 (study PRJEB29033, sample SAMEA4952264) | chicken gut metagenome | biome: Broiler Chicken; feature: Gastrointestinal Tract; material: Caecum | place: Ireland | collected 2018 | study: Broiler...
TAAGCTGGAATTGGGAAGGCCCATTGATCTTTGAAGGCGGTTGATATTGATTTTCCTTTTGCTATGTTGTTAATGGCATTATGAATTAGTTGTTTATATATTTCGTTATTACTTACTTTATCTAAGATTTCCATACTATTAGTGATGAAAACATTGTGAGCAAGCAATGAGGCGAATGTTTTGGAGAACATTGTAACTTCGTTATAGATAACAACGTTACCAAATACTGGTGTGTGCATAACTAACCATTGAACACCAGTTTTGAATGATTTAACATTTTTGTATAAATAAAGGAATATTAATAAGAAGAAAACGATTCCAACTAATATCCAAAGGATATATTTTTGGAGGAAGTCACTTAGGGCGAGGACGGCTAAAGTAATTCCTGGAATATCTGCCCCATCCATTGTTTTGTAGATGTCGACGAATCTTGGGACGACGAATAACATGATGAATGTTCCGACACCTAGGGCGATTATTAAGATTATAACTGGATAAATCATAGCTGTAACCATAGCTTTACGTGTAGCTTCAGTTTCTGCAAAGTATTCTTCCATATCATCTAGAGTTTCTGGAAGTTCACCAGTCATTTCAGATGCTTTTATCATGTTGATTAGAATTGACGGAAAGGCTTTGCCTTGTTTTTCTAAGGCTTCACTAAAACTTTTTCCGGTTGTTAGGTCATAAGCTATACTATTTAAAACTAGTTTATAACTTTTCTTTTCAAATTGTTTTACTAAAATTTTAATGGAATCAGCTAATGGTATTCCAGCTTTTAGGTAAGTAGATAACTGGGCAAGCATGAAAATTAAGTCTTTAGTTTTTATTTTGATGTTGCTTGTTCCGTGCTGGCCATACATAATTTGAATCCATTTATTGGTTTGAATGTCATAGACGGTATAACCTTCGTTGATCAAATAAGAGTTAACTTCGACTTTGGAAAAAGCATCGAAATAACCTTTAATCATTTTTCCTTCACTATTTTTAGCTATATATTGATAGGTTAATTTTTTTTCACTTTTTTTTGCATCTTCTCCATCGAAATTAAGCCTTAAAGGTTCAAGTGGAACTTTTCCTTTATAAACGTTGTCTTTACGTTTTTTTTCTTTTATTTTTTTGACTTTTTCTGGAGCGTTTACGATGTTTTCACCTAAATTGTTTAGACTGTCAGTGACAGATATTTTTTCTATTTTGTGTTTTTTATTAAATGGTTTTGTTAATGCTAAAAAGAAGTGGTATACCCAGACACATGGAGTTACTAAAATTTTTAGAAACATTATAGACACCTTCCTATTCTTTTACACTATTTTTATTATAACATAAATTTATAATTATTTTAAAACTTTTTAGGACAAAAACATATAATATTTTAGAAAGGGGCAGTAATATGAATTTTTATAATCCTTATTATATGACTATGCCAGTAAGTACAGGACGTGGCCTTATGGGTCTATTTGGACGAGGTGGCTTTAATTTGGGAAATTTACTTAATGGAGCTCAAAGGACTTTGGGCTTAGTAAATCAAGCTATTCCACTTATTAAGCAAGCAGCACCGATGGTAAGAAATGCCAAAACGATGTTTCAAGTGATGAACGAATTTAAACGGGTCGAGACTCCGCAAGAGAATGTAAGTAATCGAATTGTAGAAAGTAGCCCCGATAATAATGTTCAAAACGATTATGTTCAAACAAATAGTGTGAATAGTTCTGGTCCAACTTTCTTTATATAAAAAGCCAAGGGTTTAATCTTGGCTTTTGGCATATATTATAGTATAGTCTTTTTTATCGTTTACTGATATTTCTTTTTCAATTTTATAATTTTTGCTTATCAAAAACTCTTTTAAATCTTCAATATTGGTATGACTTGAAATAATTAAATCATTATGAATATCAAAGTTTAGTATTTTGATTATATTTTTAGTTCCCATGCCGGAGATAACGATGATTTCGTCTTTTAATTTTAAGCCGGTTAAGCCATCGTTTGTCAAAGTTTCTATGTTGGCTTGATATTTAATAGCGTTTTCTTTGGCTTTTTCAGTACAATATGGTGATATGTCAGTAGCTAGGCATGAGCAATTTTTATATTTGTTTAAGTAAATATCCAGTAAGGCGTGATCGGCGCCGACATCGATTACTTTTGAGTCGTTTGGAATTAAATCGCTTATAGCTTTTAATCTTTTACTTAATTTCATTTAGTCTCCTAAGTAATCTTTTAATTTACGGCTACGTGATGGATGACGAAGTTTTCTTAAAGCTTTGGCTTCGATTTGTCTTATACGTTCACGTGTAACACCAAATAGTTGGCCAACTTCTTCCAGAGTTCTTGGGCGTCCATCTTCGAGACCAAATCTTAATCTGATTACTTTCTCTTCTCTTTCTGTTAAGGTAAGTAGTACTTCAGATATTTCATCTTTTAAAAGTTCATTGATGGCGAAGTCTTCAGGTGACATGTTTGTTTCGTCTGGAATGAAGTCGCCTAGATGAGAATCGTCTTCTTCACCAATTGGAATTTCAAGACTAACTGGTTCTTGACTTATTTTGTAAATATCTCTGATTTTATCGACACTGATACCCATTTTTTTAGATAATTCTTCTTCGGTCGGTTCCCTATTTAGTTCAAGAGTTAATTGTCTTTCGACACGAGCTAACTTATTGATGGTTTCAACCATGTGTACGGGTACTCGAATTGTACGAGCTTGATCGGCAATGGCTCTAGTGATTGCTTGTCTTATCCACCATGTTGCATATGTCGAAAATTTATAACCTTTGCTGACGTCGAATTTTTCAACGGCTTTCATTAAACCGATGTTTCCTTCTTGGATCAGATCTAAGAATAACATGCCACGACCAACATATCTTTTGGCGATACTAACAACTAGTCTTAAGTTAGCTTCAGCTAAAGTGGCTTTAGCTTGTTCATCACCTTCTTGGATACGGTCAGCTAATTCTAGTTCTTCTTCTGTTGTTAAAAGTTTAATTTGACCGATTTCTTTTAGATACATTCTAACTGGGTCGTTGATTGTTAAATCTTTGCTTAAAAGTTCAGCGTCTGTGCCTGTAATGTCGGTTTCGTCATCATCGGGGTTTTCAGAGATGACTTTGATGTGATTTTCACTTAGGGCATTATATAAATCATCTAAGGAATCGGCATCTAAATCTAATCCTTTTAATTTTTCGGCTAATTTTTCATAAGTAACAGTTCCGGTTTTTTTACCTTCAGCAATTAGTTCTTTTTTTCTGTCTTCGAATGTTTTCATTTCTTCAAACATGTTTTTACTCTCCTTTTCTTAAATCAATTATTTTTTGAGCAATAGCTGCTTGTTTTAGTGGATCTGTTTCGGCATCCATTTTTTTAGTTAAGCGTTTTACTTCGCTATTTATATTATAATCTTTAATGACATTTATATAATCTTCGATTTCTTCATTTGTATATTTTTCAGAATAATTGTTTTGGTTTATTTTTTTGATTGTTTCCATAATATCGGGATCATATTCGATATAGTCGAGAAAGTCTGCTTCATTTATATAACCGTTTTTCTTGTAGAATTCACTTATTTCTCTGGCCAGAAGACGGTATTCGGTTTTTGGCATATAAGTGACTTTGCGATCATACATTTTAATAACTTCTGAACTTTTTAACATGTGATAAACCAAAGCCGCTTCAGCTTTTTCGTATTTGTTTTTGATTATGTTTTGAGTGACTTTTGTTTCTATTTCTTTTTTTGGCTTTTCAGTAAGATGACTTTTCAGAAAATCCTTATCGATATTTGCTTCATCTGCCACTTTAGAAATGGTTATTTCTCTTAAGATGTCGTCATCAATTTTGTTTATTTCGGCAATTACTTCTTTGATGTAACTGGCTTTATCGACACTGTTTTCGAGATTTTTATCTTTTTTCAAATATGAAAGTTTGAATTCTAAGGAACTTTGTGGATGGTTTATTTTACTTATAAAGGCATCCTTACCTTTTTGCCTGATGTAGTCATCTGGGTCGAGGCCATCTTCAAGTCTTACGACTTTAGGATTTACGCCAAGAGAGATTAATTCATCGATAAACGATAAAGTTCCTTTGGCTCCTGCTTCATCACCGTCAAAACAAATTATCACATCTTTAGCCAATCTTTTGATTAAATGGGCCTGGGTATTAGTGACGGCCGTTCCCATGGTAGCAACGACGTTTGGAAGGCCATTAATGTAAGTTCGAATGGCGGCCATAAAACCTTCGACGACGATGATTTGATTTTTTTGTCTTGCAGGTTCTTTGGCCCGGTGATAATTATATAGAAGTTCACCTTTTTTGAATATTGGGGTTTCTCTGGTGTTGATGTATTTTGAATTGTCTTTACGGTCATAGATACGCCCACTATAAGCGACGACTTCACCATTTAAATCATATAAGGGGAACATTATACGATTATAGAATAAATCGAAATAGCCATATTCATTTTTTTTAACTAATCCACTTTCTAAAACATCTTCGGGTTTAAATTTACTCAAAAGAATTTTTGCTAAATCGCGGTCATTTTCGAGAGATAGGCCGATTTGAAATTCTTTGATGATACTTTCATCGACATCTCTATTTTTAAGATATTCTTTAGCTTTTTTGCCTTGCGGGGTATTGATATTGTTGGTGTAAAATTTTAAACTCAAGTCATATATTTGATGAAGATTTGGGTATGTTTTAGCTGTTTTAACTTTACCTAAATTAACTTTAATCCCACCTAAATTGGCAACTTTTTGGACGGCTTCTTTGAAGGAGACATTTTCAAAGTCCATAATGAATTTGAAAACGGTTCCCGTCGCTCCACAGGAGAAGCATTTGTATATTTGCCTTTCTGGGCTGACGCTCATACTTGGGTTACTGTCATCGTGAAATGGACAAATACCAAAATAGTTTTTACCTTTAGGAGTGAGAGAAACATACGATGAAATAACGTCGACGATATTGACACTGTTTCGAATTTCATTTATTTGTTCTTGAGTTAGTGTGTTCATGAATACCATACCCCTCTATATATAAATATACAATATTCGAGTCGAATTTCCTTTTTTTTTTCGAAAAAAAATTAAAAAAATTATATTTTTTTGAATTTTTACCAATATTATAGGTAGAAAAAGGTGATTTTATGACGGTAAAAAATATTAAAGTTGCTGGGTTTTTTATATCCTTTTTAAGCTTTGCCTTGGCCCTACTTTTTTACGATGCTTTTCCGTGCTTCTTAACGAGTATTTTCTTTCCAGTAAGTCAAAGTTTATTCGAAAGTTTAAAAGTGATTATAAGTGGTACTTTAATAAGTTTATTAATCCAGTATTTTATTTTAGAGAAAAATACGATAAATGTCAAAAATTTAAGTTTAAGTATTTTTACAACTGTTTTTATTGATATTTGCTTGTCTATCATTTTTTATTTACCAATTACTTTAGAATTTGGTATAAATTTGATTTTTACTTTGGCATTTTTAATTATAATTTCCATTTTTAACCAATTTATTTCCTACTACTTTATATTTATAAAAAACTTTGGATGGCTTAATTATTTGGCTTTAATCGGGATAATTATAATTTATATTATTTTAGGACTTTTAACATATTATCCATTTTTAAATGATATTTTTTTCGATAAAAACGCACATAAATTTGGAATAAACACTTATCTTATTTAATTAAATAAAGCGTTTATTTGTCTTCGGTAATTTAAATTGGTTATGACATTATATATTTCTTCCTGGGTACAAAGGTGGTAGATAGTCTCGTTTGTTAGATATACTTTGTAACCTGATTTTTTATTTAAACCTATTTTATTTTGGGTTAGTACTTCTTCGATGTAGGGTTTATCTGTCGCCTCAATTTTAACGGCAATAGTATTTATTTTTAGATTTTTAAAATGTATTTTTTTAAATAATTTAAAAAGAATTTTAGCTTTTAGAGAAAAAGCTTTATATTTTGATGGCTTTTTAATTTCTAAAAAGCTTACTGGGATTAGAGCGTATTGGAAATTATCCTGCTTCATCATCTAGATTCCTCCGTTCTTGCGGGTTATTATAGACTTCTGTTTTTGTTTCGTCAATTACTTTTTTAAATATTTCACAATAAATTTAAAACCCACCAAAATGGTGGGCATCTATATAAAACGCTAATGCATTAGCGGACGGATGTAATGATGGCTTTGGTCGTTAAGTTTATTTTAACCGAGCCATCATCTTTGGTCACAAAAACTTTACTATCTTTTAAAGTTTTAAGTGTCTCTTTATGAGGGTGGGAATAAATATTATTTTGACCAGCCGAAATTAAACTGATTTGGGGTTTTATTTGATTTATAAATTTTGAGCTTGTACTGGTGCGGGAACCATGATGACCTACTTTTAGTATATTCATCTTTGGTAAATTATATGTACGAAGGAGATGGCTTTCGACGTTTTGGGAGGCGTCTCCCATTAATAATATATTCTCCCCCTCTAAGTTTGCATATATTATTAAACTAGAATCGTTAATGTCTTTGGCTTGATTACCCTCTAGAAAGGTAAATTTATTTTGAGAAATAGTTAAGACTTTAGTATTTATTTGTGAAAATTTGATTGTTTTTCTTTTTGCAAGATTTTTGATATTTTCTATTAGTTCATTTGAATAAGTATTGGTTATGACATTTTTGACTTTAAAATTATTTATAAGATTTTCGGCCATTCCAGCGTGGTCGAAGTCACCGTGAGTAATGATAAGATAATCGAGTTTTGATATTCCTTCTGATTTTAAATATGGAATTGTGATGTTTGAAGCAAGATCATATGGTTTTTGGCCATCATAATTTAACTGGCCCCCAGTATCGATTAAAATGTTTCCCTTATTATGTTTTAGTTTGATTAAAATACTGTCACCTTGACCGACATCAATCATCGTCAAGGTTGTATAAGGGTTTAGATAACTTAGGCTATGGTGGAATAATAGTGCGGGGATTATTAAAAGTGTATATAGTGGTTTTCCTTTATCCCATTTAATTAAAATACAGGTTATTAATATATAATATAAAATATAAAAGAAGACTGGAAGTGAACATAGAACTATGTTAAAATTATTTATTTTGGAGAAGAATAAGGATGATTTTTCCATTATTTCAATTAGATAAAACAAGGTGTTATCGAGGGGTTTTAAAAACAAGGTAAGAAGAGATAGTGGATAGATTATTAGAGATACAAACGGAGTAAATAAACAGTTTATAACTGGCGATAGAATGTTTATTTCGAAGAAGTTTTTGATTAATAAAGGCGTACTTGCCAGAAAAGCAATAATATTTATAGTAAATAATTCTTTTAGAAAACTTTGGGATTTAGATATTAATTTGGAAAAGATGATTAGATAAAATGAGATGATAAACGAGAGAAGAAAACCTAGGTTATAAAGATAATACGGGTTTACGAAGAGAAAGAGACTAAAGAGTAATATCAGTAAGTAGATGGTTTTAATTTTTAAATTTAACTGTTTATTGATGGTTAAGATAATAAAAAGACAAATAGCTCTTAATATTGAGGGAACAAGGCCGGTTAAAAAGAGAAAGAATATTAAAAATAGAAAAACAATTAAATAAGATATAGTTTTATTTTTTATAAAGAAATTGACAATTTTTAGGATAATTGCCGATATTAAAGTGATGTTCATACCGGATATGGCAAGCAAATGAGTAATTCCGTTTTTTTGATAGCTGTTTTTAGTTGTTTCATCTAGATAATCGTCGTTTCCGAGGATAAAGGCGTGAAGGTGCGAGCTTGATTTAAAGGTGTTTATATGGGATATTATTTTATTTTTGATTTGATATGGTAAAGATATTTTTTTATTTAAAATGGTTATTTTATCCGCACTAAAAGTATATTTGATATTTAAACTTAAAAGGTATTTTCGATAGTTAAAAAGATTCCAGGTAGTATTTTCTTTTGGAATCTTAAATTCGCCTTGGGCTTTGATTTTCTGACCTAATTTAAACTCTTTTTCCTCTGAATAGTTAATGATTAAGGGTTCAGTGCCAGTTATTTGGATCTTAGTATACCCATCTTTTATTTGATAAGAGGTTATTGTGCCGCTTACAATATTTGCATTTTTATCGTATTTACTTGAGGGGTATGTTTGAATTTTAATTACTGAATAAATTAGGCTTAAAACTAGAAGGGATAGACACAAGATGTTAAACGGTGATGTTTTCTTTAATTTTTTCAAATGTGCTATCCCCAATGCCTGAGACGTTTTTTAAATCTTCAATTGTTTCGAATTTACCGTTTTGGGTGCGATAATCAACGATGGCCTGAGCTTTGGTCTCCCCTATTCCACTTAATGCTTGAAGTTCTTCGGTAGTCGCAGTATTGATGTTTATTTTGCCTGTCGTTTGGGTGCTTTCGGTTTCTATTTCTTCATCTTTTAATTCTGCGGTTTTATCTTCTTCGGTTATACAGGCGTTGTTACATGGTGGACATACGACTTCTTCGGCTTCTTTCATTTCTTTGATTTCGCTCGAACTATAAACGATGATAACCATTTCATCGGATAGTTTTTTGCTTAGGTTGATGTTACTGGTATCACTTTGTTTGGTAAGGCCGCCTGCCATATTTATGGCATCCATAACGGTATTAGTGGATAAAAGTTCATAGACACCAGGGGTAGTTACTTCGCCTTTAACATCGACGATTACTTTTTCTTCTTTTATTTTTTCAGTTGTTTTTTTGGTCTCTTCCTTTTTAGTTACGGTTTCGTTTGAGGCCATTTCTTTTTCATCTTCGATAGTAACTACGGAGGAAACTGAGTAGAATGCGAAACAAATAAAGATTAAAACAAATATTTTGGTTTTATGTTTTTTTAAAAAACTCATAATTTTCACCTGCCTTCATAGATATATATAGTATATCGAAGGCTGATTTCCTTTTAAAAAGATAAAAAAAACAAACTTTTAAGCAGTTTGTTTAATTTTTATTTTTTCTTTTTGGTTTTTTGATTCAACACAAACACGCTGAACGATAGCAAGGGCGGCGATTAGGGACATAACGAAGCTACCACCATAACTTAAGAATGGAAGTGGTACTCCGGTTAGAGGGATTAAGCCAAGCATTCCACCTAAGTTTACAAAGATGTGCACAAAAATGTAGGAGGCGATGCCTAAACACATGTAGCGTCCACGTAGGGTGTTTGATTTGGAACTGATAACGAGGATTCGCCATAGAACGATTATATAACCGATAAAGATAAATACACAGCGATATATTCCGTATTCTTCGGCGATGATGGCAAACGCCGAGTCGGTGTGAGGTTCTGGAATATATGAATATTTTTGTTTACTTTTACCAATTCCAAGACCAAATAAGCCACCATTATTTATGGCAATATAACTGTTACAAACTTGATATCCTCCGTTTTCGTAGTTGCCACATGGATCTAAATAGCTTTTAAAACGACTGATTCTCTGATCGTTTAAAATGTATCCTTGAACATTATAAATTATGAGACCAGCAAGAGCGATGACGGCAATTAATAGTAAAAATGATTTTAATTTATCAATTTTCAGAATTGGACTTGCGAGTAACATCATACCAACAATAAACAAAGTGATAAGTAAGGTTCCGAAATCTTTTTGCAGGAAGATAAGAGCGGGAATTATCATAGATAGGAAGAGGATGATTCCAATGGCGTTATATCTTTTACTGTCTAAAGTTCTTAATTTTCGGTAATATTTTTCAAACATAATAGACATTAGAACGATGATTATCGGTTTTGAAAATTCACTTGGTTGGAGTTTGATAAAACCTAAATCAATCCAGTTTTTGGAACCGCTGAGTTCTTCTCCGGTTAGGGCAACTAGGTTTAAAACAATAACGACGACGAAGAGCACGGGAATGATTATTTTATAGGATTTGGTATCTATTTTTATTATTATTAGGCTCATAATAAGACCAATCGTGATAAAAAGAAGCTGTCTATAAAAATAATAGTAAATTGATACGTCATAATTGACTACAGCGGCTCTTGAGGAGGCTGTAACAATGTTTAACAGTCCAAAGATAAATAAAGCCATACTAACAAAGAGAAGTGGCTTATCTAAATCGTGAAATATTTTTCGTAATGATCTTTTATCCTGCATTTCCCTACTCCTATCTTATATAATGATAGCATATTCTCAGATTTTTTGAAAGATAAAAAATAAAATTAGGTGTTTCTAATATACGTTATTTGATATAAACATACACTATATTAGAAAAGATAGGAGGTATTATATGTATTACTATGGTGGTTATCAAGGCTATGGTTGTGGCAATCCTTGTGGTGGTTACGGCTATGGCGGCGGATATGGAACAGGATATGGAGCAGCGATTGTTTTAGTACTTTTCATTTTACTTGTAATAATTATAGGCGCAAGAGCTTACGGTAATAATCGATAAAAA
>ERZ1643249.5287-NODE-5287-length-10409-cov-3.979911_pt1 | contig 10409 bp, 6 predicted proteins | sample MGYA00579263_ERZ1643249 | MGnify/ENA primary metagenome ERZ1643249 (study PRJEB29033, sample SAMEA4952264) | chicken gut metagenome | biome: Broiler Chicken; feature: Gastrointestinal Tract; material: Caecum | place: Ireland | collected 2018 | study: Broiler...
CAGGGAGGAAACCACCTCCAAAAACATCTCCTTTGGCCCGGAGGACGCCGCCACTGCCGGGACGGCCCGGAGCACCATGGCGTTCCCGCCGAAGTCCTCCGCCAAAAATCCCAGTTTGGAAAGGGTATCCAATCTTTCCAAAGCCGCCTCATGCTCCCCCCGGGAAAGGGTCACGGTCAGAGCCGTAAGAAGGTACTGCTTTTCCAAGCCCTCCTGCTTTTCCTTCAGCTGATTATAAAGGATCCGCTCGTGGGCGGCGTGCTTGTCAATAAGGGCGAAGGCGTCGTCGATCTGGGCTGCGATATAGGTGGAGAAGAGTTCCCCAAGCACCCGGATCCGGTACTGGCGTTTGGGCGGCGGAGGGGCTTTCTCCGGAACCGCCGGTTCCGGGGCGGGTTCTTCCTCCGGCTCCACATCCCAGCGGCTGTTTGCAGGGAGATTGGCCGCGGCAGGCTGTGTTCCCGCATGGTAAACCGGTTCATCAGCCACTATGGGCTTTCGATAGATTTCCCGCTGTTTTTCCGGCGGTATGGCAGGCGTTTCCTCCAAAGCCGGCTCCGGCGGCTTTTCCTTTGGAGCATCCGGCGTTTTTTCCTCCAGAATGGGGGCGGAAAAGAGCTGCTGTTCCCCTTCCTGCACCGAAAATTGGGCCAGCGGGTTCACGGAAGCCTTTTTCTGAGCCGGTTCCGGCTGTTTTTCCCGGGGGGCAATTTCGTTGCCCAGGGCGATGGCCCCTTTGACGGCAAAATAAACGGCGTCGAAAACGGCCTTCTCGCTGACGAACCGCACCTCAATTTTGGCCGGGTGGACGTTGACGTCCACCATATTGCAGGGCAGACGGATGTCCAAAACGCAGGCGGGAAATTTGCCGGTCATAATGGAGGAACGATAGGCTTCCTCCAAAGCCACGCCGCCGGTCCGGGTCTTAGTGTAGCGGCCGTTGACGAAAAAGTGCTGCATGGTGCGGTTGGGGCGGCTGTACATGGGCTTCCCGGCGTAGCCGGCGACATGCACGCCCCCCAGCTCGTAATCCACCGGCAGAAGGTTTTGGGAAAACTCCCGGCCGAAAATGGTGTAGACAACGCTTAAGAGCTGGCCGTCCCCGGGGGTGTGGAAGGCCTGGCGGCCGTCCCGGACGAATTTAAAGGAAATTTCCGGGTGGGAGAGGGCGATTTTTTCCAGGGTGTTCTCCACGGCGTTGGCTTCGGACACATCCTTTTTGAGGAATTTGAGCCTGGCCGGGACATTGTAAAACACGTCCCGCACCACAATGGTGGTCCCAACAGGGCATCCGGCCTCAGTGACGCTTTCCACCTCCGAAGCGGAAATCTCCACCCTCACGCCGGTTTCCGATTCCGCCGTCCGGGTCAGCATTTCCACATGGGAAACAGCGGCGATGGAGGCCAAAGCCTCCCCCCGGAAGCCCAGGGTGCCGATGGAATCCAGGTCCGCCGCCGTCCGCACCTTGCTGGTGGCGTGGCGCAGGAAAGCAACCGGTGCGTCCTCCGCCGAAATGCCGCAGCCGTTGTCGGTAATCCGCAGGTACCGGACGCCGCCGTTTTGCAGCTCCACCGTAATGGTGGAGGCCCCGGCGTCGATGGAGTTTTCCACCAGCTCCTTGACGATGGAAGCCGGCCGTTCAATGACCTCGCCTGCGGCGATGAGCTCCGAAACCGCCCCCGGCAGCACGTTGATTTTCGGCATAAAATTCCTCCTTTCCAGAATTACTCTTCATCGTCCTCGTCCTCATCCAGCAGCGACGGTACCTGGGGCCTCCGCACCGGCGCGCCGCAGCCCCGCTTTTCCCGGAGGACCATGCCGCCCCAAAATCCTAACATACCCAAAAGCAGAAGGGCCCCGCCGGAAATCCGCAGCATCCCTTCTCCGCCGGAAAACTGCAGAACAATGCCGTAAAAGGGCGCGCCCCAAAAGCCCGGGAAGGCCAGCAGAAGCCCGGTCATCACGGCCAGGGCCGCAGGAAAGGCCGGCTGGCGCTTCATCCCGCCGATAAGGCAAAGGCAAAAGCAGTCCAAAATGTAGAGGATGGTCAGGAAAAAGGCGTAAGCGGTGGTTTCCCCGGTCCCGCCCATGGAAACCGGCCGGACACCTTTGACGGCAAACAGGGCGGAGACGCCTATTAGCAGAAGAAGGGACAAAACGCCCCAGACGGAAAACCGCTTCCAGTTCATTGCCATAAAATCCTATCTCCTTTTTACCGCTCGAAAATATTTTTGATTGGGAAACCCGGGGCGATGCGGGCATCGCCCCCTACATTTTTGCAGGGTTTCATTTGCAAGGCGAACACAGTTCGCCCCTACAATATGCCTGGACGCCCTTCCGGGGAATCTGTACCGAAAACGGCGGTTCATCCCGCCGTTCAGGAACCCGACGCGCGGCAGGACGGCTGCGGCGAATTACCAGCGGCGGTTCGCCGCTACATGAGCATGGATTTCAGCTCGTAAAGGGCTTCCAGGGCTTCCCTGGGGGTCATGCTGTCCACGTCCATTTTCCGCAGGGCGTCAGCAGCCCGGACGTCCGACTGGTCGGAAAAGGAAATCTGCTCCGTTTCCGGCTCCTCATGGTAGGTAAGGCTGGGCTTCTGGACGCTTTTTTCCAGCTCGGTGAGGATCACCTTTGCCCGCTTGATGACCTTGTCCGGCACCCCCGCAAGCTTTGCCACCTCGATGCCGTAGCTGTCGTCCGCGCCGCCACGGAGGATTTTCCGCAGGAAGATAATGTCGTCCCCCCGCTTTTTCACGGCGATATTGTAGTTCACCACCCCGTCGTACTGGTTTTCCAGTTCCGTCAGTTCGTGGTAATGGGTGGCGAAGAGGGTTTTGGCATGGATTTTCTTTTCCTTCAGGATGTATTCCACCACCGCTTTGGCGATGCTCATGCCGTCGAAGGTGGAGGTCCCCCGGCCGATTTCGTCCAGCAGCACCAGGCTGTTGGGGGTGGCGTTTTGGAGAATATAGGCCACCTCGCTCATCTCCACCATAAAGGTGGACTGGCCGGCGGTCAGGTCGTCGGAGGCCCCCACCCGGGTGAACACCTTGTCCAGGATGGGGACCGTGGCCGATTTGGCCGGGACAAAGGAACCCATCTGGGCCATAATGCAGATTAAAGCCACCTGGCGCATATAGGTGGATTTTCCCGCCATATTGGGGCCGGTAATGACGGCAATCAGGTTGTTGCCGTTGTCCAGCATGGTGTCGTTGGGGACAAAGGGGGTCTGTGGGAACATGGTTTCCACCACCGGGTGCCGGCCCTCCAAAATGCGGATTTCCCCGTTTACAGAGAGTTCCGGCTGGACGTAATGGTTGTCCACCGCCACCTGGGCCAAGGACGCCAGCACGTCCAGCTGGGCCACGGCGGAGGCGGTGCCTTCGATCACCGGCAGGCAGGCGGCAACCTGCTTGCAGATTTCCTCATAAAGCTCCGATTCCATGGCGATCATCCGGTCGTTGGCGTAGAGCACCTTGCTTTCCAGCTCTTTTAATTCCTCGGTGATGTACCGTTCGGAGCCGACTAAGGTCTGCTTGCGGATGTAATGCTCCGGCACCTGGCTTAAAAAGGATTTGGTGACCTCGATAAAATAGCCGAACACCCGGTTATAGCTGACTTTCAGATTCTTAATGCCGGTGGCTTCCCGCTCCCGTTCCTCAATCCGCGCCAGGTAGTCCTTGGCGTTTTTCTGGATGTCCTTCAGCTCGTCCAAATCCGGCCGGTACCCCTTGCGGATGTAGCCGCCGTCCTTGCGGTTGGCCGGGGCTTCCGGGTCGATGGCGGCGTCGATTAAGTTTTTCATGCTTTCCAGGGTGTCCACCTGTTGGTGCAGTTCCGAAAGGAGGGTGGAGGAAAACTTAGCGGAAGCCGCCTTCACCCGGGGCAGGTTGGAGGCCGTATAGGCCAAAGACAAAAGCTCCCGGGGGGTGACGGTGCCGTAAACCACCTTGGTCATCAGCCGCTCCAGATCGTAGACATCGCTTAGGGCCTCAATAAGCTCCGTCCGTTCCATGGTATTCTGGGTAAGCTCCGCCACTGCCGCCTGCCGCCGGGTGATCTGGGCCACGGAAGCCAGGGGCTGTTCCAAATATTTTCGCATGAGCCGCTTGCCCATGGCGGTGCGGGTTTTATCCAACACCCAAAGGAGGGAGCCGCGTTTTTCCCGGGTGCGGAGAGTTTCGGTCAGTTCCAGGTTTTTTCTGGCGGTAAAATCGATGGACAAAAACTGCTCGGAGCTGTAACGGGTCAGGGTGGTGAGCCGCTTCGCGCCGGATTTCTGGGTTTCCTGCAAATAGGATACCAAAGCCGAAACGGCGTAAAGGGCAAAGAGGGATTTTTGCAGTTCCAGCCCTTCCAGCTGGTCCTTGCCGAACTGCTCCAACAGCACCCGGGCGCATTTTTTCTGCTGGTATTCCTCCTCGTTTACCGGGTCCACCACGCACTGGAGCCGGTTCTGGACAAACTCCCGGGCCTGTTTGCAGTCTGAAAAGGCTGGATTGATGAGCAGCTCCTTGGGGGCGAACTGGGACAATTCGTTGATAAGCCCCCGTTCCGGTTCCGAACCGGTATACTGGGTGAACCGGGCCTCGCCGGTGGAAACGTCGGCAAAGCAGACCCCGTAGCCGGAGGGGTCGTAGTACACGCTGGCGATATAGTTGTTCTCCCCTTCAGGCAGCATGCTCCCTTCCACAATGGTGCCGGGGGTGGTGATGCGGATGACCTCCCGCTTCACCACGCCTTTGGCCTCGTAGGGGGATTCCATCTGTTCGCAGATGGCCACCTTGTAGCCTTTTTCCACCAGCTTTTTCAGGTAAACGTCGCAGGCGTGGTAGGGCACGCCGCACATGGGCGCCCGTTCCTCCAGCCCGCAGTCCCGGCCGGTGAGGGTCAGCTCCAATTCCCGGGAGGCGGTGAGGGCGTCGTCAAAAAACATTTCATAAAAGTCGCCCAGGCGGTAAAACAGAATGTAATCCGGATACTGCGACTTAATTTCCTGATATTGCTGCATCATGGGAGAGAGCTTTCCCAACGTGATTTCCTCCTTGGCCGTAATTTTGAAAACGGACCGCCGGGAAACGGCGGGACGGAAATTCCGCCCCAACCGCGTCCGCAGCAGCCCGCCGTTTCCGCATATTAGTGGCAGCCCCCGCAGGTGGCGCAGGAGCCGGTGCAGTTATTGTCCGGGATCTCGCAGGTGTCGGGATCCTCGCCGTTGACGCACATCATCAGGATGGCGTTGACCTTCTGCATCATTTCGTCCATTTCCTGTTTGGCGATATTGTATTCCATCATGTTTGCGTTGCCCATGACGTCGGTGTAGATTTTCTGGAGTTCTTCGTTGAGGGCCTGGAGTTTTTTCTCGTCCTTTTCCTCTTTCTGCATTTCCTGGTTCATTTCCATGCGCTTGAGGTTGAACTCGCCGATGCCGTCCTGGAGGGATTTGTCCTCGTCGTTGGCTTTAATAGCAGCCTGGAGGCGTTTATATTCGGCAGTCGCCTGAATTTCCTTGCCCATATTTCTTGCCATTTGAATCAGATCCATTGGTTTATACCAGCCTTTCTTTTTTAGAAAAATATATGGCAGCGGGAGCGTCCAATTCTCCCGGTTGCGTCTTATTCCACAGCCCGGATTTCACCGGTTAAGTTATGCTTGTCGGCGCTTACCACTTTCACCTGCAAAAACCGCCCGATAAGGCTTTCTTCCCCGGGGAAGTCGATGACGGCGTTGAATTCCGTGCGGCCCGCCAATCCCAGGGGGCTTTTGCCGTCGCAGAGCACCCGGAAGGTTTTGCCCACATACCCCTTATAATAGTCTGCCCCGATTTTCCGCTGGGCGTCCAGGAGCATGGCAAACCACCGGGATTTTTCCTCTTTTGGGACAGGGTCCTCCATTTTGGCGGCCCGGGTCCCCTCCCGTTTGGAGTAAATAAAGGTAAAGAGGGAGGCGAATTTCACCTCGTTGACCAAGGAAAGGGTCTGCATGAAGTCCTCCTCGGTTTCCCCGGGGAACCCCACGATCAGGTCGGTGGTAAACATTACCCCGGGAATCCGTTCCCTGGCGTAGGAGATCAGTTCCTTGTACCATTCCACCGTGTAATTCCGGTTCATCAGCTTTAGGACCCGGTTGCTGCCGCTTTGCACCGGCAGGTAGATGTGGTTGCAGACTTTTTCACAGTCCGCGATGGTGTCAATAAGCTCCTTGGTGCAGTCCTTGGGGTGGGAGCTTAAAAAGCGGATCCAGAAATCCCCGGGGACGCCGTTTACCTTCCGCAGAAGTTCCGGGAAACGCAGGCCCCCCTCCAGGTCATTGCCGTAGGAATTGACGTTCTGGCCCAAAAGGGTGATTTCCTTAAACCCGGCGTCCGCGATTTCCCGGGCTTCTTTCAGCACATCCTCCGGCCGCCGGCTGCGCTCCCGGCCTCTGACCAGGGGCACCACGCAGTAGGTGCAGAAATTATTACAGCCGTACATAATGGGCAGGCTTGCCTTGACCCCCGGGGTCCGGTGGACGGGAATCCCCTCGGCCAGCACCCCGTCGGATTCCTCCACCTGAAAAACCCGCTTCTGGCTTTTTAAGGTGTCCCTTAGGATTTCCGGGAATTTGGGCAGGCTGTGGGTGCCGAAGACGAAATCCACCTGGGGGTAGCTTTTTTTGATTTTTTCCGCAATATGGCTTTGCTGCATCATGCAGCCGCACAGGCCGATGAGCATTTCCGGCCGGGCTTTTTTTAAATGAGACAGCTCCCCCACGTTGCCGAATACCTTCACCTCGGCGTTTTCCCGGACGGCGCAGGTATTATAAAGGATTAAGTCGGCGTCCGCCGGGGTTTCGGTAAAGCCAAAGCCCATTTCCGCCAGCATCCCCATGAGCTTTTCCCCATCGGAAGTGTTCTGCTGGCAGCCATAGCTGTGGACCAGGGCCAGCAGGGTATGGCCTTCCCCGAAACGGGGCTTTAAAAGCTCTGCGCATTCCAAAAGGAAGCCCTTCTGCCGGGCGATTTCCTCCGGCGGCATCACAACGGTTTTTTCGGACAAATCGGCACCTCCGCCTAACACGAAAATTTCAGATACATATTTTATTTTACCATGCTTCGGCAGGAAAGGCAAGAGTTCCGCCAATTTTTTTCCCATTTGCGGAAAAAAGGCGGGGATTCCCGCCTTTCAGAGTATCGAAAAAGGATATAAACAGTAGTAAATGACGAAGGCTTATCGTTTAATCAATTGCCGTATTGTCTGCCGTGCCCAACAATTCACCGGATTGTTGGGCAGAGAACACTTCGGATACAGTCGAACGGCTTTTAGCCGTTTGGGAAACCCCGCCGCTTGAAAAGCGGAGGATAGGTTTTCCCAAACCCTTCCTGATCTTTCAGTACAATAAAAATTCCGTTTCCTGCGGGAAACGGCCGAGGGCGTTGCCTACCGTGAATTTATTCACGGAATGAACCACCCACCACCAGTCGTGAACTTGTTCACGACATAAAACAAGGTGGACGAAAACTTTTTCTTTACTCTTTTATACAGTTTTACTCTTATAAAAAGAGTTTCCATTCAATTCCGCGCATATACCGAATCAATCCCAAGGTATTCCTCCAAACAGAGGCCGCTGTCCTGTACCGCCTTTGCCGTTTCCTTCCCCAGGTAACGCAGGTGCCAAGGCTCGTACTGGTAGCCGGTGACCCCCTCTTTCCCCTTGGGATACCGGATAATAAACCCGTATTCCCAGGCGTGTTCCGCCAGCCATTTGGCCTGGGGCGTGTTTGCAAAGGAATCATTCACCTGGTTTACGTCGAAGGCCAGGCCCGTTTGGTGCTCGGAATACCCGGCCCGGGCGGAATACCGGTCTGCGGCGGCTTTGCCGTCCCGGTTTACATACTTCCGGTAAAGCCCCGCCTGGTAATCATAGGAACGGTATCCGGAGGCGACCCACAAAGACAGCCCTTCCGCGGCCATGGCGTTTTGCAGCTCCGAAAAAGCCCGCTGGGTTTCGCCGGTCAGTCCTCCCGGGGCATAATCCGACGGCAAGGGGTAGGATTTATTGGCAATCAGGATGCCGTCCACATAGAACATCCCATTCTTTAAAGAAGCGGTTTTTCCGGTTTTCGTCACAGCCGTGCGGCTTTCCGGATCATCCTCCGTCCAGGCGCCGCTTTCGTCCAGGAAATACCAGCAGTTTCCGTCGTGGACAAAGCCCGTCCGCATCTTTCCGTCAGAGCCTAAAAAGTACCATTTCCCGCCGGTCTGCACCCAGCCGGCGGCCATGGCTCCGGAGGGATAAAAGTAATACCAGTCCTCCCCCAGACACTGCCAGCCGGTATACATTTCTCCCTGACCGCTGAAAAAGTACCAGCAGTCCCCGATTTTCTGCCAGCCGGTGGAAAAGGAGCCGTCCGCCTGTTCATAGCGCCATATCCCGGAAGCGTCCCGCTCCCAGGCGGCGCTCACCGGAACCGTCATGGTCCCGGCAGCAATGGCCACAGCAAAAACTGCGCAAAGAAGCTTTTTCATGGCGTCCTCCTACCGGATTCCTTTGGAAGTCATTTGAGGCAGGATGCTGTCAATCATTTTCCCGGACACAATGCCGGTGCCGTCCAGCATCACCGAAGCAGTCCCGGCCGCCGCGCCGTAAACGGCGGCGTCGCAGGGGGCCATCCCCCGCTGGAGGGCGCAGAGGAAAGCGGCAAGGCTGGTATCCCCCGCCCCAACGGTGGAGCGCACCGGAACCTGGGGCGAATAAATCCGGCAGCCGCTGTCCTGGCCGGCGTAAATCATCCCTTTCGCCCCCAAGCTCACCAGCACATGATCCACATGGGCGGTCAGAGAACGGGCCAGCTTCACAATGGACTGCTCGGTCCGCAGGTCGGAGCCGCTCATCTGCCTGAACTCCAAAAGGTTGGGCTTAATCAGGAAGGGGCAGATTTCCGCAATGTCGCTTAAATGGAAAAAGGAATTATCTAGGGCGAAACAGACCCCTTCCCGCCGGAAGGACAGCAGGAACGCCTTATAGGATTCCGGCGTCAAATTGGCCGGAAGGCTTCCGGCGAAAACCAGCAAAATTTTGCCGTTCCCCTGAATTTCCTCCTCCACCTTGGCCCGGAGCTGCTTCATGCCCTCAATGGAAACCGGGAATCCGGCCCGGTTGATTTTTAAAACCCGCTTGTCGGGGATGACAATGGTCAGATTTTCCCGGGTTGACCCCTCCAGCCTGACAAAGTCGTTTGAGACCCCATCCTGTTCCAGCAGCTTCAAAAAACGCCCGGCGTTTTCCTTGCCGCACAGGCCCAGGGCCTTGGCAGGCATCCCCAGGGAGGTCATCACCCGGGAGATATTCACCGATTTCCCCCCGGCGAATATCTCCTCCCGGGCCGCCTGGTTCGGCTCGGCAAAATCCATGGTTGTCAGCCAGATGGTTACGTCTAAAGCAGGGTTCAGGGAAATGGTCACGATCTTGTCAAACATTGGTTCCAGCCCCTTTTCTCATTGAATTTTGGTCACTTTTGTGCCCTGGCGGGTTTCTTCCACCGCATACCCCAAAGCGGCGATCTGATCCCGCAGAGCGTCCGCCTTGGCAAAGTCCTTGGCCTTCCGGGCGGCTTTGCGCTCTTCCACCAAAGCCTTTACTTCTTCCGGAAGCTCCTCATTTTCCGAAGCCGCCGCAGCTTTCCGGATTTTGTCCGCCTCGGCAAGCAGATTTAAGGACAGCACCCGGTCAAATTCGCCCAGCAAGGCGAGCTTGGTTTTGTCCGTAGTATCGGCCTTTAACACATCGTAAAGGCAGGTGACAGCCTGGGCGGTGTTTAAATCGTTGTCCATGGCGTCCCGGAAGGACTGGCGGAAAGCTTCCGCCGCCTGTTCGTCCATTTGGCCGCCGTCGGGATTTAAGGCCGCAATCCGGCCTACCAGCTTCTGGTAAGCCGCCATGGCCCCGTCCATGCCCTCCCAGGAAAACACCAAGGACCGGCGGTAATGGGACTGAAGGCAGAAAAGCCTGTACGCCAAGGGCAGATAGCCCTTTTCCTCCAGCAGGGACACGGTTAAAAATTCCCCGGAAGATTTGCTCATTTTCCCGGAATTGGTGTTCAAATGGTGGACATGGAACCAGTAATTGCACCATTTATGGCCGATGGCCGACTCGCTTTGGGCGATTTCGTTGGTGTGGTGGGGGAAGGCGTTGTCAATGCCGCCGCAGTGCAGGTCCAGGTATTCCCCCAAATATTTCATGCTGATGGCCGAGCACTCAATGTGCCAGCCGGGATAGCCAACTCCCCAGGGGGAGTCCCATTTCAGCTCCTGGTCGTCGAATTTGGATTTGGTGAACCACAGCACAAAGTCCGCTTTATTGCGCTTGTTCTGGTCCTTTTCCACGCCCTCCCGGACGCCTTCCTCCAGGTCCTCCACATCGTGGTC
>ERZ1643249.5288-NODE-5288-length-10408-cov-5.054187_pt1 | contig 10408 bp, 5 predicted proteins | sample MGYA00579263_ERZ1643249 | MGnify/ENA primary metagenome ERZ1643249 (study PRJEB29033, sample SAMEA4952264) | chicken gut metagenome | biome: Broiler Chicken; feature: Gastrointestinal Tract; material: Caecum | place: Ireland | collected 2018 | study: Broiler...
AAGGGCGATTTTTTATGGGGCAAAATAACCCGATTATTCCTAATGCAAAAATTCAAACTGCTATTAGTAATTATGCTTTTATAAATCGTGACGATATTACTGATATTGTAATTCCAAATGGTATAAAATCAATTGGAGAAAGAGCTTTTGCTAAATGTAAAAATTTAAAAAGAATAACACTACCTGAAAGTTTAGAATTTATTGGTGCTAGTGCTTTTTCCGAATGTGAAAATCTTGAAGAAATTATTTTACCAAAAAATCTAAAAAGATTAAATTATAGAACTTTTGGAGATTGTAAAAGATTAAAAAGAATTGTTATACCTGAAGATGTTGAAGAATTAGATTGGGGCATATTTGCTGGATGTGATAATTTAGAAGAAGTAGTTTTACCTGAATCATTAAAGAAAATAGATAAGCAACTATTTCTAAATTGTAAAAAACTAAAAAAAGTTAACATTCCATCTACAATACAACAATTACCTGATGAATGTTTTAAAGGCTGTTCAAGTCTAGACATTATACTAAATGACACAATCGTAGAACTTGGTAACAGAGTCTTTGAAGATTGCTTTAAATTATCATCATTTCCAAGCCATGTTAAATCTTTTGGTGAAAATTGTTTTAGAAATTGTAGAAGTATTACATCTGCAAATATAAATGAACAAACATCTACTCTTTCTGACGGAATGTTTGATGGATGTATAAATTTAACAAATATTAATTCATCAAAAAAACTTAAAATTGGAAAAAAATGTTTTAGAAATTGTAAAAGTTTAAGTGAAATACCTTCATGTGTTGCCAATTTTAATGAAAGAGCTTTTGAAAATTGTACAGGTATTACTAGTATTGATGTTATTGGCACAGAAGTTCCTAACGCTTGTTTTAGAGGATGTAAAGATTTAAAAGAAATTAGCAATCAAGAAAGAATTTATTCAATGGGTGCTTTTGCATTTTCTGGTTGTAATAATCTTGAAGAATTTGATATATACAATTTAGGAACAATTCCTCCTGAAGCATTTAGCAATTGTAAAAGACTTAAAAAAGTTAGATTAGGAACTGGTGTACGAACTATTGAGTCAAGAGCATTTTACAAGTGTAATAATCTTACCGATGTTAATTTGCCAGATACTATAGAAACAATTAAAAAAGAGGCATTTAGAGAATGTAATAGTATTACATCAATTACTATACCTGCTAATCTAAAATCTTTTGGAGATGCTGCTTTTTCATTTATGGATTCATTACAAAATATAAATGTATCTCCATATAATAAAACCTTTATTACCACTGATCATAAAATCTTAATTCACGATATGCAACAAAAAATTGTTTTATATGCCTGTGGTATAGAAGACAAATCTTATTCGCTTGAAGATTATAATGTTCAATATGATGAATTAGGTCGTGGGCTTATAAGACCAATTAATACTATTGGAGAATATGCTTTTGCTGGGGCTAAACATTTAGAAGAATTAACAATATGTGGATGCACTCAAGATATTGAATCTACTGCTTTCTATGGATGTGATAATCTTAAAAAACTTGATGTACGAGCAATTTCATTATTTTCTTGTCCTGGATTTCATACTAGAGATCGTGGACGATATTATACCAATGAATTTTCAAAGCATAAAGTATTTATGCCTTTTGAAGAAGTTACTTTTAGCGGAGATCCTGTATCAATATTTCCAAATGCACTAGAAAACTTTAAAAGAGTTAAAAAACTACATTTACCTATGGATAAAACTTTTGATATTATGTCCAATGCTTTTTCAGATTGTTCTTTACTAGAAGAAGTTATAATACCAAAAGGAGTTAATGTAATTGCTAAAGGTGCTTTTAACCCTAATACTAAATTAAAATTTTCAAATGGATTAGAACCAAAAGGATTTGTTGAATTAATTCATAATAATGAATATATTGGAGATTACAAATTATATGTTTTAGATGATGGCACATATTATATAGAACAAGGAGATAAAATAACTAAACTTACAAAACACCAAATAGATGAAATATGCTCTAAATCAGAATCTATCAGAGAAAACCCTGTTTTATTCCTAGATTTTATGAATGATTTAATAAAACACGATTTAGCAATCAAACAATTATTTAACGGTATTTTGATGTCAACAATGAGTTTAGATAATAGAACTATATTATTTGATAATTTAAGAAAAGATGATAACTTCTTCTTGAATGTTATAAGAAATAGTCATTTATTAGATAAAAAAGATGAAAATACAGAAAGTTTATTACAAGGCAAAAATTTTGCAACATTTGTTGAGTATGTAGAACTATTAAGAAAATATAATATAACTGATCCAGAATTACATAATAAATTCTTTATGGCAAATTTAGATGTAAATGATTTTGAGTCATTAATACAATTCGATTTAGAACTATTCAAAAGAATTGTAGTTGATAGTAGATTATTTGAAAGTGATAGTATTACTCTCTTGTATGACAATAAAAAAGATGAGAGATCTAGTTATTATTTGACATATCAAATATTACAAAAGAATACACTTCAAGATTTTATAAGACTAGCAAAAAAATATAATATTCAAGACAAATACTTATTTAGTAAACCTTTCGTTGCAACCGCAAAAAATCCACTAATTGAAGATATGATTAAAGTATATGATGCAAATATAAAAAGGTTATTAAAAGCAAGTCAAGTAACAAATACAAACATATCTGCAGTACAAAACCTTAGCGATTTATTAATATTAATGAAAATTACAGGTGCATTAGAAGAAGATGCAATAATTAGACAAAGAGCATCAACATTTATCAGTGAAAAAATGTTTGATGAAAAATTACCAAATGGAAAATCAAATGAATATAGAATTATTGGTGATGATATTCATAGAATATTCAATTTTCCTTATACTAGGGACGAATTTGACCAAGAGTTTGCAAATTTCTTTTTGGAAAATTATCAAGAATTAGTTGAAGAAGAAAGAAGAAAATCTGGATTTATTCAAAGAGTTTACTTGAATTTTAGACAAATCTCAAAAACTTGCACTTCAAATAAAGGATCACAAAGAAAATTAAAAGTTACAATGGATAAATGTAGAAATTATTTATCTAATGTTAAATTTGATGGTGTTACCGAAGATTGTAAAGAATTAGCAGATTTAATCGGACAATGGTATGATAATAATTCAGCATGGCTAAATGCTCTAAGAATATATAATGAATCTTTAAATGCTCCTAGAAACATTTTTACCAAAGTTGAAATTGATAAAGAAAATAAAATAAAATATGATATGAATCCTGAACACGATTTAAAAGAAGAAGTTAGTTCTGATTTCTCTTATCATTGGTTACCTAAACAAGACTATGATAATTTGATACTTGGTAAATATTGTAATTGTTGTGCCCATGTTGATGGTGCTGGACAAGGAATTATGAGAGCTAGTATGATTTTAGATAACTGTCAAAATCTAGTAATTAGAAATAACTTTGGAGAAATAATTGCAAAATCTACATTGTATGTTAATAAAGCACAAGGATATGCAGTATTTAATAATGTAGAAAGTTCATTTAATTATAGAGATGACGAGAGTTTATTAAAAATTTATAAAGCATTTTTAAGAGGAAGTAAGGCATTTGTTAAAACTTATAATAAAAATAACCCTGAAAGCCCAATTACCAACATATCAATTGGAGCAAATAGAAATACTATTCTAAGTTATTTAACTGAGCAAAATAATCATCCTGAAATACCAGTTAAAGAATCACTTAAATTTGGAGAGTACTCTCTTAATGGCTCAGGATATGCTGGAGATTGGGGAACTAAACAAAGGTTAGTTTTAAAAAGGGGGACTAGATAAATATGTATAATATAACAGCAAAGAAAATAGTCATTCCTGAAGGAACAAAACAAATAGATATTGAAGAATTTAAAAATTTTGAAAATGTTGAAGAAATTGTTTTACCAAATTCAATTGAAGTAATTAATATGTTTGCTTTTGCAGGATGCAAATCATTAAGAAAAATAAATTTACCAAACAATTTAAGATTATTAGAACCATATGCTTTTGCAGGATGCGAATCATTAGAGAAAATTACTATCCCCTCTTCATTAAAATATTTATCTGCTGGTGTATTTAGAGATTGTAAAAAACTAAAAAGATTAAATATTCACAACAATATAAATTATATTGATGAATATGCATTAAATAACTGTGAATCTCTAGAAGACTTTGATATTCCATCAAATGTAACAAGTCTTGGACAAATGGCACTAATGGGATGTAAAAAAATAAAAGTAATACATATACCTGCTAATTTGGATACTATTGAAGTTGGTGCACTTGCACTTATGGACTCATTAGAATTAATAGCAGTAGATGAAAATAATGAAAAATATTTTACGGAAGATGATGGAACGGTATTGGTATCAAAAGATGGCATTATAATACAATATGCTATAAATTGTGATCGCCAAGAATTTGCTTCAGGATACTATATTGAAAATTACGGTGAAGACGAAAATCACGAGCCCATTGAAAGTTATCAATTGATATATAATATTGCAGATTATGCTTTTGCAGGTGCTAAAAAATTGCATAAAATATTTTTACCTTCTGAAACCGAAAGTATTGGAACAAAAACTTTTGCTGGTTGTGATAATTTGAAAGAATTGGAAGTTTACTATACTTCATATGGAAAAGCATTACTGTTTACAATGTTTGGAAGTTTTAGAGAAGAGGCAGACATACCTTTTGAAAAAGTAATAATACCTGAAGGTGTTACAACTTTATGTGAAAATATGTCTGATATATTTAAAAATGCTAAAGAAGTTGTATTACCTAGTACACTTGAACATATTGGTAAAAATGTTTTTTCAAAATCAAAGTATTTAACCAAACTAGATATTCCTAAAGGAATAAAAATGATTAATCCTAATACCTTTGAAGATAATATATTATTAAACTTTTCTGATTTTGGAATTGTTAGAGGTATAGACTTTAATATGCTTCAAACAAAAACAAGTGATGATTATTATATTGAACAACATGATAAAGATAATATAAGAATTTTTGCACTAAATGATGGAACTTATTATGTTAAAATCGATGATTATGATATTGTAAAAGTAAATAGAGATGAAATTATCAAAATGTCTGATACTTCATTTGTTATGAAAGACGATCCAGATAAATTTATTGAATATTTATGTGATTTATTACATATAAACAGAGAATCTTCAAGTATTATGATGGGAATATGGACAGATAAAAGATTAGAAGAAACATTTAGTAAATTTGTAAATGACATGAATTGTGTTAGAAATATTGCAGAACATAAAACATCAACTGCAATTAGGGAAATAATCAATAATTCTGGTATCTATGATGAATTCTTATTTTCAGGAATGATGATGAAAAAAATGGGACTACAGGACATTAAAAAAATATTAGAAAACTACAATAATTCAATAAGTAGATTTTTTAGATTATGTAGAATTGATGAAAATCAAGATTATGACGATGTAGTTATAAATGTAGATAATTTAATTGAATATTGTAAATTATTAGAAAAGTATAAAAAATATGATAAGTTTTTATATAATCCAATATTTTTTCAAAAATTATCCCACAAAAATGCTGAATTACTTATAAAGCACTTTAACAAAAATATTAAACATATTCTTCAAAATAGTGAAACATTAAGTGATCGCTATGGAAATAATTTAAATGATTTGATTACATTTTGTAATGCTTTAGGTGTTTTTTCAGATGACACTGTCATCAGTCAAAGATTAAGTACTTTTATTAACGAGAAGATTTTAAGTAATAAACTTCCAAATGGAAAGGAAAATGAACATAGAATCGTAGGAAATGATATTCATACAATGTTTGGAGAAATAAAACCTAGAGATGAAATTGATTATGAATTTATTGCATTATTTATTGAAAACTATGATCAATTAGTAGAATTAGAAAAGCAATCTTCTGGTATAATTGCACGAATATATAATGCATTTAGAGATATTTCAAAAACATCTACTTCTCATAGAGGTTCACAAAGACATCTAAAAGTTACACTTGATAAATGTCTAGATTATTTTTTAACCCAAAAATTTGAAGGTGTAACTGAAGAAAATAAAGATCTAGCAACTAAATTACAGTCCTACTATTCAGAATCTTATGCTTTAAGCATAGGTGAAATGATTGTAAAGCAAAGTCAAGATGCCCCTAGAAATGTATTTAGTAAAATAAATTACAATGAAGATGGAAATCCTATTTATTCTTATGATGAAAATGAAGATTTATATGAAAAAAATTTATATGGTTTTTCTTATCATTGGTTACCTAAACAAGACTATGATAATTTGATACTTGGTAAATATTGTAATTGTTGTGCCCATATTTTAGGTGCTGGTGCAGGAATTATGAGAGCTAGTATGATTTTAGATAACTGTCAAAATCTTGTAATCAGAAATATTGAAGGAGAAATAATTGCAAAAATGACAATTTATGTTAATAGAGAGCAAGGATATGCAGTATTTAATACAGCAGAAGTAAATTCTAAATATCATTCTGGAAGTGATTTAAACGAAATATATGAAGCATTTATGCGTGGTGTCAACAGATTTGTTGATGAGTATAATAAAAATAATATAATACCAATATCAATAGTTTCTATTGGAGAATACCGTAATGTAATTAAATACAATTTAGGTAATGAAGAAACAAGAATATTAGATACTCCTAACTACTCTACTTATGGATATTATGCTGGTGGGCAAAGTGTAGGAACTTATGATGGAGATGCTAAAAACAAACAATTATTAGTCCTAAAAAGGCAAAAAAAAGGAAATCTTGCAATTTAAGATTTCTTTTTTATTTTGAAATAAATTTTTTATTTTCTGCATTTATTCTTAATTTTAAATCTTCATAGTTAATATCTGTTTTAAATCTTGTTAATTCAGGTGCTAAAATATCTTTAAATGGATGCTTATCCATGTTTTTTTCCATCATTGGCATTTGTTTAAATAATAATTCTACAAAACCATCATGAAATGTAGAAAAATCTTCATTATCCCTTTCTGGATGATTTAAAACCGCATCTCCTGGTATTATTTTGCTCACAGTTGGATGTTCTAATTCATAATAAAGACTTTTTTCAAATTTCAGCAATGAAAATAAATCATATACCCAAGTTGTCGTACCTTCTTCAACTTCTATCCAAGAATTATAGTCTAGATGTTGAACACCATACATAAAAAACTTTATGTTACGAGTAGAATCAACACTACCATGTACTATTTGAAATTTTTTATCTTCTAATGCATGTGTCAATAATTCCACTTTATTTCCTATATTATTAAAATCAGTTGGTTCATAATATAAATATATAATTGCAGAATAAAAACCATAATATAATTTTCTTAATCTTGTTAATGTAGTTTGATCAAAGTTAGTAATTTTTCCACTTTTTAATCCATTAAGAAATTTCAAATATTTTTCTTTATCTTGAGATAAATTATGAACAAAAACAGATTCACCATTTAATTTTATTGTACCATATAATCCTTTTTCATTTATCATCAAATCACTTCCAAAACTTACAAGAATAAATATAAAAATACAATTATATTATAACATAGATTTTATCTAATCCCTACCTATTTCAAACAAATACTCTATCTTTCCAAATCATTACTATCGTTGCTTATAATGTCATCATATAAATCTAGCAAATCATCTCTATTTTCCCATAGGTCATCTATTTCAACATTTAATCTATTAATATTACCAATAATAGCATTTTTGAAATATCCAAATTTATTTTTAATAAATTTGCCATCTTCATCTTTAAATTGTCTATTAACTACTCTTGGAACAATATAATGAATTATTTGTACTAAATCTTTGTATGAATTATCTTTTAACAATTCTTTAAACAAATCATCATAATAGAAGATTTGTATATCATTTTCATTTATATATCCCCTATTTATTAGTTCCATAGTAAGAATGTTATGTTCTTCTGCAACAAAAAAAGATGATATTTTGGTTTTATCATCTTTATCTATTTTGTTATTAGTATTTATTTCATTAGTATTTATTTGTATGTCTTTTTCCACATCTCCTAAATCCACATCTCCCTTTTGGGTATCTGGTTGCTCATATATTAAATATTCATATTCAAATTGCCCTACTTCGTTTTGTTTTTTCTCAATAACTAAATATCCATATCTTTGCAATTCTTGTAAAATATTTCTTATTGCTTTTACTCCCTCTTTACTAATAGATACAAGTCCATTAATGGAATAATCCCAATCTTCTGGTAATGAAAGCATAAAAGATAATAATCCTTTTGCTTTATATGATAGATTTTTATCTCTTAAATGATAATTACTCATAACAGTATAATTTCTACTTTTTTCTATTTTAAAAACTGACATTATAACACCTCCCAAATAAAAAAGCCAATTACTTGGCTTACATATACAACTTATAATAATATTCTAAAATATAAGGTTTTAAAGTAGTTATATTGTTATTTCTTCGCCTATAACTTGCGACTGCTTTTTTATCACTACCACATCATTAGCACTGGCCATAGATATACCTTTCATCATATCTTCAACAGTCATTTCTTCTCCTGTTGTTAAATATATCTGACTACCTCCCATACCTGAAGCATTGGCACTTGCTGTTACTGTATCAGTCCATTTAATCTTACCCTCTTCAATTTGTTCAAGTATTATAATCTGAGCGACCATCTTAGTCATAGATGCAACTGCAACTTGTTCATCTTTATTCTTTTCGAAAATTATCTCTCCTGTAGTAGCATCCATTAACAGTCCGGCAGTGGCATTAGGAATAAGTGATGTATCAGTACTATTCTCATTATTTGTATTTCCTTCACTATTAGTATTATTTTCTGTTGCATTTTCATCTTCATTTAAAGTATTATTCTCGTTATCATTTGTCTCAGTAGCATTATCTTCTATATTAGTAGAATCTTCGTTAATATTAGATTCTCTATTTTCAGGAATATTTTCTTCTTGTATTTTGGTATTATTATTAGTTTCCTCCGCTTTAACAAAACATGGTATTAAAAGTATAGATAACATAATTAATAAAAATGTCTTCTTCATTAAATCAACTCCTAATAAAAGCTATGACATTCTTTGTACAAAAAGTACATATTTTATATTATTTTTCGTAACACTTTATGCGTTCTTAGTTTTTGATTGCATCACTAAAATTTCTCCATATAATAAAAACAAGATTAAGAAAATTTATATATAAGGAGTTGAGAAATATGCATCCAATGACAGCATATCAAATTAGTAAGTCAAAACAAAAAGTAAAGCACAATGCAATGTTGGACCCTGTGCTTCGTAAGAAATATGAATTAAATCAAAAAAGAAATGAACAACTTAGGAAAGCGGAAGAAAGGATCCGATTTAATTATTGGTGGTCTATTGGAAGTGAAGGAGGAAGAAATAGTTATTCAACATATACAAAATCAGAAAAACAAACAGAAACAAAAACTGATAAAAAAGAAATAACAAGTAAAAAAGAAATACTAGATGAACTATTAGAACTAGCAGACAAGTTAGAATTTCTTAAAAAAGCAGCTGAAGAGCAAGGGTTTACATTAGAAGATGTAATTAATGAAGCGACTGAGAAAGAAGAAACAAATGGAGGAATTCAAAAGAAATTATCTTTATAAAATCAAACAGACAATAACACTTGTACTTAATAAAATAACATTTCTTATTATTTTTTACTAAATTAATTATAAATATGATATCATGGTATTAATAAAGGTTAAATGTAATAAAATTAAGTAAGGTGTTGTGAATGAAAAAGATTATTATTGTTTTAAGTAGTATTATTGTTATTATCTTTATTATTCTTATGATTTTTTTATTTAATACTAATACTAAAGATAAAGATGTTAATGATGGTAAAGAAAAGGAAACTACAGAAAATACTTCTCAAAAAGAAGATAATGAATTTAGTAAATTATCTTATTATAAAGAAGAAAATCTAGATAGATACAAAGCTTATCAAGATAATAATAAAGATTTAAGTATAGAAGATATTGTTACAAGAGTTAATTTAAATCTAGACAAAGATCCTTATACTGATACTATTCCTTCTACTAATTTAAATACAAATTATTTACTTGTTAATAAGTTTAATTATTTAGATAGTAGTTATATACCAAATAATTTAGAACTACTTGATAATAGTTATGCTAAAAGTGGTATATATTTAGTTAAAGAAGCGAAAGATAATCTTGAAAAATTGATAAATGATGCTAAGAATGATGGTATGAATATTAGAGTAATCTCTGCTTACAGATCTTATACTTATCAAGAAAACTTATATAATAATTATGTAAAAAATGATGGTGTAGAAAATGC
>ERZ1643249.5289-NODE-5289-length-10408-cov-4.984449_pt1 | contig 10408 bp, 8 predicted proteins | sample MGYA00579263_ERZ1643249 | MGnify/ENA primary metagenome ERZ1643249 (study PRJEB29033, sample SAMEA4952264) | chicken gut metagenome | biome: Broiler Chicken; feature: Gastrointestinal Tract; material: Caecum | place: Ireland | collected 2018 | study: Broiler...
GCTTACTGGTCAGATCATACATCACCCGGTTAACCCCCCGAACTTCATTTATAATCCTGCTCATCACCTTATTGAGTACCTCATACGGGATCTCCGCCGCCTCTGCAGTCATGAAGTCCACCGTATTCACAGCTCTCAGCGCCACTGCATAGTCATAGGTTCTTTCATCGCCCATAACGCCGACGCTGCGCATATTAGTCAGCCCTGCAAAATACTGCCCGATGCTCCGATCCAGTCCTGCGTTGGCAATTTCTTCTCTGTAGATCGCATCCGCATCCTGCACGATCTTTACCTTCTCGGCAGTCACCTCGCCGATGATGCGGATACCAAGCCCCGGTCCCGGGAACGGCTGGCGAAATACAAGATGTTCCGGAAGCCCCAGCTCAAGTCCGGCTTTTCTTACCTCGTCCTTAAACAGATCGCGGAGCGGCTCGATGATTTCTTTGAAATCAACGTAGTCCGGCAGTCCTCCCACATTGTGATGGGACTTAATTACCGCGGATTCTCCGCCCAGACCGCTCTCCACGACGTCCGGGTAAATCGTGCCCTGCGCTAGGAAATCCACGGCACCGATCTTCTTTGCCTCTTCCTCAAATACACGGATAAATTCCTCGCCGATGATCTTACGTTTCTGCTCCGGTTCTGTTACGCCTGCGAGCTTGCTGTAATATCTCTCCTGCGCGTTAACGCGGATAAAGTTCAGGTCAAAGTCACCTTCCGGCCCGAACACAGCTTCCACTTCGTCTCCCTCATTTTTACGGAGAAGGCCATGATCCACAAACACACAGGTAAGCTGTTTTCCAATTGCTCTCGAGAGCAATCCTGCTGCCACGGAAGAATCCACACCGCCTGACAATGCCAGAAGAACTTTTCCGTCCCCTACTTTCTCGCGGATGGCCTGAATTGAGTTTTCCACGAAGGAATCCATTCTCCAGTCACCCATGCAGCCGCAGACATTTTTCACGAAGTTGTTGATCATCTTTGTGCCTTCTGCCGTGTGAAGCACCTCTGGATGGAACTGGATTGCATACAGTTTCTCCGCTTCATTTTCAGCCGCCGCGACCGGGCAGTCTGCCGTGTGCGCAGTGACCTCAAATCCGGGCGCTGTCTGCGCGATATAGTCGAAATGGCTCATCCAGCACACCGTCGGTGTGGACACATTTTCAAATACTTTTGACGCCGTCTTGTCGATCAACACCTCTGTCTTTCCATACTCGCGGACATCCGCCTTCTTCACATCACCGCCCAGCACATGCATCATAAGCTGCGCGCCATAGCACAGACCGAGTACCGGGATTCCCATTTTAAACAGCTCGTCCGTGTAAGTCGGTGAATCCGGCAGGTAGCAGCTGTTCGGTCCGCCGGTCAGGATGATCCCCTTGGGATTCATCTCTTTGATCTTCTTGATATCCGTCCTGTAAGAGTAGATCTCACAGTACACATTACATTCTCTCACGCGCCTTGCGACAAGCTGGTTATACTGCCCGCCGAAGTCGAGTACGATCACTAATTCGTTCTTCACGTTTTCCTCCTGTAAAATGCGGCTCTTCGGCCGCGTTCTCCCTCTAATATTATAGAGGAGGACACCCTGTTTTACAAGCCTTTCCGCCGCACAAAAAAACAAATCCCCGGAAATCGTCCGTCTCCACCGCCATCACAGCAGTGCCAGAACGAAATCTCCGGGGATTCTTTTTATTTAGATTTTCTATCTATGGCTGAGCTGCACTTCTCCTATCCGAGCTCTTATTTCTGATGTTTCTTATTACTTGAGCTGCTTATTTCGTCTTTCTTCTCTGTCAGCTTTACAGTTTAAGCCGCATATTTTGCAATCTTCTCCTGCAGCTCCGCGCAGTCATCCGCATACATTTTCAGTTCAATCACGTTATTGAGTCCGAGATTCATTATTCCAAGAACTGATTTTGCGTCAACCACAGCCCGGCCTCTGCGCATATCCATATCGAATTCATACCTGGAGACTGTGCTCACAAATTCAAGGATTTCATCAGGGCTCTTGAAAGTAACCTTCATTTCGTTCATTCCTAAATTTCACCTCTTCTTTGAATGATACTGTGAAAAATGCTTCAAGCGTTTCTCTTTCGTTAACGGTACGATATTACCACATTTTTTCTCTTTAAAAAGGGTGAAATTCTTTAGAAAAGTGTATTTTTTTAATGTCATTTCCTCACAGAGAGCTTACCGGACTGATTGCCGGTACTCGGTCGGCAGCATTCCCGTTTCCTCTTTAAACACTCGGCTCATATATTTCGGGTCCGCATATCCGGTCAGTTCCGCTATCTGATTCAGTTTCAAACGCGTACTTACCAGAAGCCCTTTCATTCGCTCTATCCGAAATCCCCTGACTGTCTCCGTGAATCCCTTTCCGGTCTCTTTTTTAAACTGCGTACTCAGATATTCCTCCGACACGAACAGCCTGTTTGCCGTCTCCTCCAGGGTGATCCCCTGATCATAATATTTCCTCACAAGCTGTATCGCCTTTCTGACAAGAGGGCTCAGCTTCTCATCGCCGCTGTCTGCAAAGGCTCTCCTCACCATTTGTTCCAGGAATCCTTCCATAGCTATGCGTATCTGTTCCCAGCTCATAGCTTCTGCGATCTCCTGCATAGAATGCTGTATTTTCACCTCTGATTCAACGACATTTCTTGTTTTATAGGAATCCAGTACAGCCATATTAAAGCGAATCAGGCATTCTTTGATTTCTTCCGGTCTGTGCGCATCCCTGCGGAACAGATCATATATTCTGTAATAAGACTTCTTTATCTCCTCTCCGTCGGCTGAAACCACCGCTTCGCGCAGCCTCTCTTCAAATTCGGTCGGGTAACGCAGCGGGATCACATCCAGGTTCTCAATATCTTCCGGGCGTATCAGTTCCCCTCTGTCGAATACGAGATTCCATTCGCAGAGATCTCTCAGTTCTTTCATTCCATCCGGAAGACTGCTCAGCTGCTTCAAATCTTTCCACATACACACTACCGCTCCGGTAATATTCCGGCAGAGCATCGGAACCGCGTTCTCTTTAAAATATGTATATTCCGGCTTTTCTTCTGACACACGATACACGACTGCCACAACCATCCGCCAGACATTGATCCGCATCACACAGAGTGAAATCCCCTGCGTCCGGCCTGCATTTTCCAATATGGCGCACACTTTTTCACACTGCTGCATATAGCCGTTCCCGAGCCATACGGCCAGAACAGCTCCTGGATCTTCCAGAGTGAATCCAAACCTCTCGCGGATCACGGCCTGAAGCTTCCCTCCCAGATAGTTCTTCCCGTTTAAACAGGAAGTGAATATACTTTCAACCGTAAATGCCGCCTCCATCGCTCGTTCCATGCTGATTTTCTCGGCAATCTGCGCAGCGGCCTGTCTGACCCGATATTTATTAACCGGCTTGAGCAGATACTGATCCACTCCCAGTTCAATCGCCTGACGTGCCTTTTCAAAGTCCTGATCTCCCGTAAGGATAAGCACTTTTGCTCCGATCTGTTCACTTCTCAGCTTTCTCAGCATTGTCAGACCGTTCATCTCCGGGAGCTGAATATCCATGATAACCATATCCGGGCGTTCATCCCTGACCAGTCGGTATCCTGCTTTTCCGTCTGCCGCAGTCCCCGCCAGTTCACAATCATCCGGAATCTCCCGTACGATCTCCGCCAGCATTTCCCGATCTTTTGATTTTCCGTCAATAACCGCAATCTTCATCCTCGCTCCTCCACTAAGCTGTCCGACTCCATCAGTGTCCGGCGGAGAATTTTAAAATCAGTCAGCTTCGATATATGGGCGTTCATTCCGGCCGCGGACGTTACATCCGGATCTTCCGCAAACGCGTTCGCCATCACTGCTGTAATCGGAACGATCTTCGCATCTTTTCTCTGCCGCCCGTATAATTCTTCTTTCTGTCTGCTCTTCTTCCTCTTCATTCCATGAGCTCCCTCTGTTTGTATATAACAGAAAAGGCATAGTGAACTACTATGCCTTTTCTGTTCATATCCACCTATTTAGAGTATAAAAGACTTCCCGGTAAAAGTAAAGATTTTATCCTTTCACAGCACCTGCCGCCACACCTTTGATAATGTGCTTCTGGCAGGCCAGATAGAAGATGATGACCGGAATAACGGCCAGGATCAGCGCTGCCATAATCGCTCCCATATCCACGCGCCCATAACTTCCCTTCATATACTGGATAGCGATAGAGATCGTCTTGAATTTATTCAGATCCAGCACCAGATATGGAAGCAGGAAATCATTCCAAATCCACATAGTTTCCAGGATTCCCACAGAAATATACGTCGGTTTCATAATCGGAAGCACCACGTTAAAGAACGTGCGCAGCGGCGTACACCCGTCAATCATCGCCGCCTCTTCAATCTCGAGCGGAATGGATTTCACGAAGCCGCAGAACATAAACACTGCCAGCCCGGCTCCGAACCCCAGATAAATAATAATAATTCCCCACGGCGTATTCAGCCTTGTTCTGTCTGCCACCAGAGACAGAGTAAACATTACCATCTGGAACGGCACAACCATAGAAAACACACACAGCAGATACAGGGCTTTTGTGAACCTTGTCTTTACCCTGGTGATATACCATGCGCACATAGATGTGCATACCAGAATCACCAGCACGGAACCGACTGTGATGAACACTGTCCAGCCCACTGAGCTGAGAAGATCGTATTTATCAATTGACGTCAGGTAGTTCTCAATACCGTTCCACGTCTTCTCTGTCGGCAACGTAAACGGTTCCTTATTGATATAGACCTTCTTCTTAAATGAATTCATAAGCACAATCAGTATCGGCGCGATATAGACCAAACCAAGGATCGTAAAAACACCTGTCCCAACCAGACTCAGAGTCTTTTTCTTCTTCATTTACTGCTGCACCTCCTTTGAGCGAGTCGCACGCAGCTGGATCATACCGATCGCAACTACGATTACAAAGAATACTACTGCCTTTGCCTGTCCGACACCTTCCCATCCGGTACGTCTATAGAAGGTATTGAAGATATTTAACGCCATCATCTCAGACATTTTCGATGGCTCTCCTGCTGTCAGAGACAGGTTCTGGTCGAACAGCTTGAAGCCGTTTGTAATGGACAGGAACATACAGATCGTAATGGACGGCATCATCATCGGGATCGTCACACGGAACAGCCGCTGGATGTCGGAAGCGCCGTCGATCTGCGCCGCCTCCATCACATCGCCCGGAATGGACTGAAGCCCTGCGATATAAATAATCATCATATATCCGATCTGCTGCCAGCTCACGAGAACGACCAGTCCCCAGAATCCATACCATTCATTTAACCCAAGCGCCGTATTATACTGCGCCAGGATTCCGTTGAAGATCAACTGCCAGATATATCCGAGCACGATCCCTCCGATCAGGTTCGGCATAAAGAAGATTGTTCGGAAAACATTGGTTCCTTTCATCTTCTGCGTCAGCGCCAGTGCCAGCGCAAACGCGATCACATTGATCACTACAAGTGATACCACCGCAAACAGCGCCGTATACCAGAATGAGTGCCTGAATATCGTATCCTTAAATGCTTCTATATAATTTGACAAGCCCACAAACTTTGCATCTGTAACCGTGGTAAATTCACAGAACGACAGCCAGATTCCCATGATAAAAGGAACGATGAATCCCAGTATAAATGCACAGAATGTCGGGAGTACAAAAATCGGCATATAACGCCGGATCGCTTTTTCCATGAAATCGTCCTCCTTTTAAAAAGCGGCGTTCAGACCGTTCCTCTGCCCGCCGCTTTTCCGTTTATATATCACTGTTAAAAATGTACGCCTTTATTTCGCTGCCGCTGCCTCAGTTGCCCATCCGTCTACAAAGGCGCTTACAACTGCATCCCAGTTCGCGTCTGTCTGGTCAGCCGCATAAGCTGTAAGGGCTGATCCGACGCCGTTCTTCCACTCTTCGGACGGCATTGTTGAGAATACCCATGTTACGGGAGTCTTGCCGTCTTCCATATACTGGTTTGCTTCATTTACAAGCGTATTCTCAGACTCCAGGTTTGAATTAAACGGAATAACGAATCCCATATCCTTGCACATTGCCTCTACGCCTTTGTCAGAAGTCACGCACCAGTTCATGAAATCAAGTGTCGCCTGAATGTCTTCCTCAGAAGCTTTTGCATTTACACACCAGTAGTTCTCTGTTCCTGTGCACACGCCCTGATTTTCCTCGCCTTCAACACCAATATAGATCGGGAGGATTCCCATGTTCTCATCTCCGATGTCCGCGATATTGTTATATTCCCATGTCCCGTTCTGGTAGAATACTGCTTCCTCTGTCACAAATTCCGCTGTAGCATCGTCCGCTGTCTTTGTGGAAATCTCTGTCGGCTCACATGTCGCGTTATTGATATAAAGATCCCAGATCTGGCGGTAATTGTCCAAATATGTACCTTTGATTGCGTCTGTATTGTCAATTCCATCAGTCTGATACTCATAGTAGATCGGAAGGTTCGCAAGATGGGTTTTAAATCTCCAGTCGGAAGAACCGTCCATTCCTGCTGATGTAAACGCGGAGAATCCAAGTTCATCTTTGCGCGCCGTGATGTCTTCCACTACTTTCTTAAAGCTGTCGAAATCTGTGATGTCATCCGCCGTGTATCCTGCCTGTTCCAGGAGCGCCTTGTTATAGATAATGCCGTAGTTCTCAATTACGTAGGCAATGCCCGCCATCTTGTCGCCATCCATCAGAGCGAAACTGTCGTCTGTCAGTTCTCCGGCAATGTCAGATCCGGACAGATCATAGCAGTAATCTTTCCAGCTCGCCAGTCCCACCGGTCCGTTTACCTGAAACAAGGTCGGCGCATCTGTCTTTGCCATCTCTGATTTCAATGTCTTCTCATACTCCCCTGAAGCTGCAGTCAGAACCGTCACCTCTACACCCGTCTCATCTGTGTATGTCTCCGCCAGCTCCTGCCAGTACTCATCTGCTTCCGGTTTGAAGTTCAGGTAATATACTTTACCCTTCGCCTCATCCGATCCACTGTCACCAGATCCTGAACCGCTTCCGCATCCCGCTGCCAGTCCTGTTATCATTCCGACCGTCAGAATCACTGATAATACTCTTTTCTTTTTCATGATTTACCCTCGCCTTTCTGAAAACCTGTGTTTTAAAACCACTGTTTTCTTTGTTCTGAGGGTATTATAGCAATACCGGCCATATGGCCGGTAACAATTACAAAACCTTGATTATCAAAAAATATACCTGACGCGCTCTCGACATCACTGCTCTTCCAGGAACCGCTCAATACTCTCGTCTTCCTTCACAGTAAACTCCTCCGCTGTCATCTTCCCCTGAGCCAGATCCGGCAGGATCTCACCAAGCGTTTCTTCCTGGAGGATAGAATTCCATTTCACCTGATAATTGGGAACAAGCTGCGGTCCATTCTTATATGCGGCGATATAATCCCTCTCTGCCGGGATCATCTCCTCCGGATTCTTTGAAAACAGCTCTTCTCTCTGCTCCATATTCAGCTGCGTGCGAAGTTTTAGAAGCGCCGCCGCTCCTTCCTTTACCTCGTCGCTGTAACCGGACACAATCGCCCATCCAAACGTCTCCGGAGACGATACCATCTTATTCTCCGGGAAGGGTGAAAATCTGACTTTGTCCTGCCATTCCTCCGGAATCTGGTCCATCATCCAGTATCCGTTGGGAATCATCGCCGCCTGGCCGGAGAAAAAATTGTCATAGGACACGTCAAAATCCGCATACAGAGCGTCATCCGTCGTATACCTAAACAGTCTCTGCAGAGTCTGTGCGATCTGCAGTCCGCTTTCGTTCTGATAGGTATCAGGGTAGAATTCATTCATAAACGCCGCGCCTTCCTCCGTGGAAGCAGCCTCCGCCGTGGCGATCAGCATGGGCGCCCACGCCGTGCCTTCCGTATGGAGGGCCAGCGGGGTAATCCCGCAGCTTAAGAGCTGCTCGCAGCAGTCCCAGAACTCCTCCCACGTCTCGGGAAATTTCTCGATCCCTGCCTGTGCAAAGAGCTCTTGATTCCAAAACATACCAGAACAGGAGAATGCAGCCGTGCTGATCGGTCCAAGATAAATGCTCCCGTCTTCCTCGCTGCACGACTCAAGCACAGCCGGCTCGATCATCGCCTTCCACTCCTCGTCCCCATTAATATATTCTGACAGTTCCTCAATTCGCCCGTCTTGTATCATCATATAGTAAAACGCCGGGAGCATCCTCAGATCCGTAATCACAGCCGGAAGCGTATCCGTCACATTCTGCCGTTTCAGATTCTGGCGGTACTCTTCTTCCGTCTCCATGATCCATTCCACATCCGCCTGCCATTTTCCATCATACATCTGGTTAAATGTATGGATCAGCTTCTCATCGTTCCGAATTCCTGTTGAAGAATCTACGATAAGAATCATCGGTATGGATACCTCTTCCGCTCCGCCTCCGGTCTGCTCTGCCGTTTCCGAACATCCGGATATGATCATTGCCAGAAGAAGCCCCGCTGTCACCGTCCGAACCGCTCTGCCCCTTCTCGCTTTGCATTTCTCACTCCTCATACTCTTACCGTCCTCCATCCCCGGGTATCCTTATTGTACATGTCGTACCGTCCTCTTCAGCTTCACAGTAAAACGCCGCGCCATCACCGTACTTGAGCCGGAGCCGTGTCAGAATATTCACCACACCATAGCCGTGTCTCTTGTCCGGAAAGCAGTCTTTCAGTTCTGAAACGGGCAGCTCATTCATGTGATTGATCTTGTCCATCATAGAGCGCTCAACCGGAGTCCCGTTATTGGTAATGCTCAGATACAGGTCTCCCTCTTCTTTCTTTACAACAATTCGGATCATACCACCCTCAAAAATATCCTGAAATCCATACTTCACTGCATTTTCAACCAGCGGCTGCAAAATCAGTTTCAGCACATAAGTTTCCGCGGCATCCACCCGGCAGTCGATCTCATAGGTAAAAAGAGACTGATTCCGGATCTGCTGAATCTCCATATAGCTCTTCACATTCTCCAGCTCATCGTCTACTGACACGATATCGCTGCCCTTGCTCAGCGAAAGGCGCAGATATTTCGAAAGCGCCTGGATCATCCGCATGGTTGTCTCCTCTTTATTGATACGAGCCAGCATATAGATCGTATCCAGCGTATTATACAGGAAATGCGGATTGATCTGACTGATCAGCATATTGAGTTCCGTCGTCCTCAGCTCCCGCTCCTGCTCTTTGATCTCTTCCAGCAGCCGACGGATATTGTCGAGCATCTTATTGTAGGAATGCCCAATCTCATCCAGCTCTGTGTTGGTGTGAAGATCAATGGTCCGGTCAAAATTATTGCCGTCAAATTCCGTCATAGCTTCTTTGATAACCTGGATGGGTTTCGTAAATCTTCTGGAGAAATAAATACTCAGCACAACGGCGATCACAGCCACCAGAAGATAAATCCCGGCAAGCACGAGAAAGATCGGGATAATACCCTGGTTAAGCACTCTGTCCGGCACAAAGGAAAATACTGCCAGTCCGCTGTTCTCATCCCGGTATGCTGAGAGCATACCGCCCTTTACCTTCTCTCCCGCAAGAATCATTCCCGGCTCCTGCGACTCCTGTCGGCCCGTGATCCGCTCAGCAATATCGTCCGGCATGCGCTCCCCTTCCTCGAAGTCTTCCGGCGCCGAAGACATGCAGATCTGTCCGTTTCTGTCGATTACACCCACCGCAGCCTCGTCTGTCAACTCCTGGTTCATCCCCGTGATCTCCCGCAGGAAACCGTCTTCCATTTTAAAAAACAGCATCCCCGGCTCATGGGCATACTCCAGGCTTCTCACATATCTTCCTATAAAGAGAGCATAGTCGTCGGTTCCGAACAGCGTATCCTTTGCCCAGAACCATTTCGTCCGAGAATACTCTTCGCCCAGATAACTCTGAAAATCGCTGTCCTCTACATCCTGATACGTGACATCAGAGTAAGATCTGCTATACACATTTCCCTTGTTGTCCACATAGCAGTAATCCGCCACATGGTCAAGACCGATATAGGCAAAATATTTACTCAGGGCAATATGCTTCACATTCTCCAGCCCCTGAGTCTGCAGACTCTGCTGTACGTCATCGTAAAGAATGCACTCTGCGGTTGCCTCATCGGTTTTCTGAAACATATTTTCCAGAGTCAGTCCCATCCGCTCTGTCAGAAACTCGTATTTATCAACAAGAGAATTCGTCAGCCGGTTCCTCACACTCAGTACAACGCCGAAACTGGACAGCAGAAGCGCCAGCCCCAGAAGGGCTGCCGTGTATTTCAGATATCTCTTCTGTATCCCGGATCTCTTTTCACTCTTTTTCATCTGATTTCATTCATACCTCGTATTCCTTCTTATATTCACTCGGCAGCC
>ERZ1643249.5290-NODE-5290-length-10408-cov-3.936926_pt1 | contig 10408 bp, 8 predicted proteins | sample MGYA00579263_ERZ1643249 | MGnify/ENA primary metagenome ERZ1643249 (study PRJEB29033, sample SAMEA4952264) | chicken gut metagenome | biome: Broiler Chicken; feature: Gastrointestinal Tract; material: Caecum | place: Ireland | collected 2018 | study: Broiler...
AAAAGGCGGATTTGAGCATTTCATGATGAAAGAAATCCATGAACAGCCGAAAGCGGTTCAGGATACGCTGAACTCTGTAATCAAAAATGGCGTTATCAACCTGTCCAGCGTGGAAATCACTGAAGACGAGATCAAAAACTTCGAGCAGATTTACATCGTGGCTTGTGGTTCTGCATGGCATGTGGGTATGGCTGCTCAGTATGTACTGGAAGATATGGCAGATATCCCGGTGCGTGTGGAGCTTGCATCTGAGTTCCGCTATCGGAAGATGCCGCTCAATCAGAAGGCACTGGTGATTGTTGTCAGTCAGTCTGGTGAAACCGCAGATACACTGGCAGCACTGCGTTTGGTAAAAGAAAAAGGCATCACTACGATGGCAGTTGTCAATGTTGTGGGTAGCAGCATTGCTCGTGAAGCAGACAAGGTGTTCTACACACTTGCTGGCCCGGAAATTTCTGTCGCAACGACCAAGGCATACAGCGCCCAGCTTGCAGCCATATACTGCTTGGCGGTTGAGTTTGCAAAAGTAAGAGGCAAAATCACGGATGAGCAGTACAGCTACTATATTTCTGAGCTGCAGACTATCCCAGAGAAGATGCAAAAGATTCTGGAAGACAAAGAGCGAATCCAGTGGTTCGCGGCGAAGTATGCCAACGCACATGATGTGTTCTTTATTGGCCGTGGTATCGACTATGCAGTCAGTTTGGAAGGTAGCTTGAAGCTGAAAGAAATCAGCTATATCCACTCGGAAGCGTACGCTGCGGGTGAGTTGAAGCACGGAACTATCAGTCTGATCGAGCAAGGAACATTGGTCATCGGTGTTCTGACTCAGAGTGAGCTGTATGAAAAGACCGTAAGCAATATGCTGGAGTGCAAGAGTCGTGGAGCTTATCTGATGGGACTGACTACATATGGCAAATACGAGATTGAAGATCAGGTGAATTTCACGGTGTATGTTCCGAAGGTGGACGAACACTTTATTGGCAGCCTAGCAGTCATTCCGCTACAGTTACTGGGATACTATGTATCTGTTGCTAAGGGTCTGGATGTCGATAAACCGAGAAATCTTGCAAAGAGTGTCACTGTAGAATGATTTCGTAATGTTGTTTCAAGGCTGAAAAGCCTATATTTTATATTAATTTTGGAGGAATACAAAAATGTCTCTGTATGAAAAGTTGATTAATCGTGAAGAAAAGCTTGCTCTGGTTGGTCTGGGCTATGTAGGTATGCCTATTGCAGTTGCTTTTGCTAAAAAAGGACTGGATGTAATTGGATTTGATTTGAATAAAGAAAAAATTGAGCTGTACAAGTCCGGAATTGATCCGACTAAGGAAGTAGGCGATGAAGTTATTAAAACGACATCCGTTGAATTTACTGCCGATGAAAATAAACTTCAGGAAGCAAAGTTCCTGATTGTTGCGGTTCCCACACCTGTAAATACTGATCATACGCCTGATCTGACTCCTGTTATCGGAGCTTCTGAAATTGTTGGCCGCAATTTGACAAAGGGGGCGATTGTCGTTTACGAATCTACGGTTTATCCGGGCTGCACTGAGGATGTATGTATTCCTATTTTGGAAAAGGAGTCTGGTCTTAAGTGTGGTGAGGACTTTAAGATTGGTTACAGCCCTGAGCGCATTAACCCTGGTGATAAGGTTCATCGTCTGGAAAACATTCACAAGATTGTTTCTGGTTGTGATGATGAGTCTTTGAAAGAAATCAAAAATGTATATGACATTGTAATTGAGGTTGGAACTCATCCGGTCTCTAATATGAAAACAGCTGAAGCTGTTAAAGTGGTTGAGAACAGCCAGAGAGATATTAACATTGCATTCATGAATGAACTGGCAATGGTGTTCGATCGTATGGATATTGATACCAACGAAGTTGTTGATGGTATGAATACTAAGTGGAATGCTCTTGGCTTCCGTCCAGGTCTTGTTGGCGGCCATTGCATCGGTGTTGATCCGTACTACTTTACTTATGAAGCAGAAAAGTTGGGCTATCATAGCCAGATTATTCTGAATGGACGAATTGTAAACGATCACATGGGTGCTTATGTTGCAGATGCAGCTGTCAAGCAGATGATTGCTGCTGGACAGGCTCCGAAAAAGTCGAAAGTTGTAATTCTTGGTTTGACCTTTAAGGAGAACTGCCCTGATACTAGAAATAGCAAGGTAGATGACATTATCAAAGAGTTGAACACCTATGGTATTGAACCTGTTGTTGTAGATCCTTGGGCTAGTGAACGTGACGCAATGCGCGAATATGGTGTCACCCTGACAAAATTAGAAGACGCAAAAGACGCAGATTGTGTGATTGTTGCTGTTGCACATAATGAATTTAAGGCATTAAGCTTGGATGATATCAAGGCATTGTTTAAAGCAGGAAATGACAATGAAAAGGTACTGATTGACGTAAAAGGTCTTTATAAAGTATCTGACCTTAAAGCATCTGGCATGCGTTTCTGGAGACTGTAATTCATGAATGAGAAGAAAGTAAAGATATGCTTGGCATCATCATCTGGAGGGCATTTTGAACAATTGATGATGCTTAGACCCTTAATTGAAAAATATAGTGGATATATTGTTACAGAAAAAATTGGTTACGATGTTAAGGCTGGAGATATACCGGTGAAGTACGTTTTACCAATTAATCGAACTGATAAAACATTTTTTCTAAAATTCTTTGTAAATATTATAAAGTCGTTTTCTATTGTTTTATCGGATAAACCAGATTACATCATTTCTACAGGAGCTTTGGCTGCGGTACCTTTAATGGTGTGGACGAAAATTTTTGGCGGTAAAGTGATATACATAGAATCATTTGCGAAAATTAATTCGCCGAATCTTTCCGGAAAAATTGCATATAAGTTTGCAGACCAGTTTTATGTTCAGTGGGAAAGTATGAAGAAATTCTATCCAAATGCGATCTGTAAGGGGGGAATTTATTGATGATATTTATCACAACGGGATCAAGAAGTTTCCAGTTTAACAGATTGCTGGAGGCTGTAGATAAAGCCATAGAGAGTGGAGTAATTACTGATGAGGTTTTTGCTCAAATTGGTTCCAGCAACTATCCGATAAAAAATTATAAATATAAAGATTTTTTGAATCATGATGAATTCAATGAAAAGATGAGAAACTGTGATATTGTGTTGACCCACGGCGGTACAGGAGTAATTGTTAACGCTGTGAAAATGGGAAAACGTGTAGTAGCAGTTCCTCGACTGGCAAAATACCAAGAGGTTGTCGATAATCATCAGATTCAGCTAGTGCAGGCATTTGAAAAACTTGGAATGGTCACGGCATGCTATGATTGTAATAAGATTGGCGTAGCGATTGAAGATGCAAAAGGCAAAGAAGTTAAACCCTATGTATCAAATACGCAGACCATTATTGATTCTATTGATGCGCTAATCTGTGGGAAGACTGAAAGCATGAAAAAGATAAGAATCTTAATGTGCAGCTCAGATAGAAAAGAAAAGGGCGGCATGAATAGTGTTATTGATCAGTTAATGGATCATGACTGGGGGGATGATTTCCAGTTCTCGTATTTAGCTACGCATGTGACGGGAAACCCATTAAAGAAAACATTCTTTTTTGCTAATGCATATAGAAAACTAAAGAAACTCATAAAACAAGATGCGTTTGACATTATACATATTCATATGTCTTATAAAGGAAGTTTCTATAGAAAGTATTATGTAACGAAACTATGCAAGAAATATAATAAAAAGGTGATAATTCACCTACATGGGTCTGAATTTAAAGATTTTTACAATAATGGAAATTCAAAACGAAAGGCACAGATTCAAGAGCTTTTTTCTATTGCAGATTCAAGTATTGTTCTTGGCGAAGAATGGAAAAAGTTTATTCTGAAAATTGCACCAAAGGCTAATGTTGTTGTTATCAATAATGCGGTTTCAATTCCCGATTTTGAAGATAAGGAATCTAATAAAGTGAGAATATTTTTATTTCTGGGAGCACTTATCCAGAGAAAAGGAGTTATTGATTTATTAGATGCTGTGAAACAGATGAAGGATCAAGGTGTTTCGGATTTTCGTCTGTCAATTGCAGGTTCTGGAGTTGAGGAGCAGCGTTTAAGAGAATATACTCAAACTAACGGATTACAAAAATATGTTGAATTTTTGGGCTGGGTTACAAAGGAACAAAAGCCAGAACTACTGAAAAAGTCTGATGTGCTTGTATTGCCTTCTTATAATGAAGGTTTGCCAATTGCTATATTGGAAGCTATGTCCTATGGCTTGCCAATTATTAGTACAAATGTAGGGAGCATTGCGGAAGCAGTAAAAGAGAAAGAAAATGGTTTTTTAATTGAACCGGGAGATGTTGATTCTTTAGCACATGCGATGATTCAGTTAACTAATAATTCGATTTTATGGAAAGAGGAATCGAGGGCTTCAAGAGAGATATGTAAGAAAAAATTCTCTGAAAATGTGTTTTTTGAAGCTGTTGAGAAAATATATCGGGGTTTATATAAATAATGATTAGAAAAATTAAAATTAAAAAAAAAAAAATACTCCGGGGGGGGGGTTACAGTTGAAGAACTCCGGAAACTTGGTGCCACAATAGGAGAGGATGTAGAAATCTGGACCGATAAAATCGATAAAGGACATGCTTTTTTATTGGAAATAGGAAATAGAGTCACGATTAGCGATGCAAGAATTCTCTTACATGACGCAAGTACAAAGAGATTTATAGGTTATAGCAGAGTTGGTCGGGTAGTAATAGGAAGTGATGTCTTTATCGGAGCAGATGCTATTATTCTTCCAGGAGTCACAATTGGAAATAATGTTGTGATTGGTGCTGGGACGGTTGTAACAAAAGATATTCCCGATAATAGTGTTGTCGTGGGCAATCCCGGACGGATAATTGGAAAAGCGGACAGTTTTATAAAGAAAAACCAGAAATGTATGGAGATGCAACCGGTATTTACTACCTATTGGGCCAATAAAACAACAGAGGAAAAATGCAGAATGAAAGAAACACTGAAAAATACGATGGGATTTGATGTGTGAATTAAACGTTTGTGCATATTAATATGAAAAAGGATAATGGATAATATGCAAATACTAAGTGGTACAACAGATAATGAGTTAATAAGTATTATTATTCCGGTTTACAATGTGGAGATGTATCTTGCAAAATGCTTGGATAGTATTATTAAGCAATCCTATAGTGATTTTGAAGTTATATTAATAAATGACGGAAGCGTGGATAATTCTCTAGAAATATGTGAGCAATATGTCAAAAAAGACAAAAGATTTGTCTTAGTGGATCAGGATAATGGAGGGGTTTCAAAGGCAAGAAATACGGGGCTGTTGAAGGCACAAGGAAAGTATATCACATTCATCGATTCCGATGATACAGTGGACTCAAGATATTTGGAAATACTGTATAAGAATATTAGAAGTGCAAATGCGAATATTTCTATGTGTACATGGAATTGTGAAGAAAATGTAGTATATGGAAAGCACCACAAGCCCCAATGCTGGAACAGACAACAGACATTTTTTAATATGTTCAAAACAAAAAAAATCGATGGTAGCGTTTGCTCCAAGTTATATTGTAGAGAATGTGTAGAAAACCTGTTTTTTAATGAAAATCTGAAAATTGGGGAAGATCAGTTATTTGCAATAGAAGCGATAGAAAGGGCAAGTAAAGTTGTTTTTCAAGAGCTTCCTTTATACACCTATTTCATCCGAACAACGTCTGCAATGAATTCAAAACTAGATGCTCGATATTGGGATGTTATTTATCGGGCGGAGTGGTTAGTGAATAAGGCTGAAAATGATCTTCCAGAAATGCGTGGATTATTTCGGAAAGAAGAAATTAATATTTATGTCACTATGATAGTCAGAGACATAAAAAGCGGGACAGATGAATCAAAGAAAATTGTAGAATACGTTTGGCCGCGTGTAAAAAAAGCTAAATGCAGTGAATTTGTAAAATATAGTAATACCTATGAATTTGCGAGATTTGTGTTAGTCAAGTACTTTTATACTCTTGCGTGCTATCTTATTAAAGCAAAAAATAGATGATGCAATTATAAAAGCAGATGTAAAATTTGGCTATAAAAAGGAAAAGATATTTTTAATTTGAAAATAATTAGTATTCAATACGAAATGATTTTAGGATAAGAGCTTGGTTAGATATCTTGATGTTGGGGAGAGCAAAATACAAAATTTGTAAAATCCAGTTAGGTTAATTGCTTGAAATAAATTGTAAAGCTATATGTTGTATATAACAATGAGATAAGTGAAGCTCGAATCCTCACTAACGTTACATAAAAATGGAGGTGGATTTTTTGACGGTTTATATAGCAATGTTTTTTTTGTCTGCTATACTGCTTATGATAAGTGAAAGGAAAGAAGGATCGGGAGCAAAAGTATTGGTAATGCTTGCACTGCTTCTTCCGATAGCGGTTGCTGGACTTAGAAAAGTAGGAATTGGAACGGATACAGAAGTATATGTAAATGTTTTATATGAAGCTGCGAAAAATTCAACAAGTTTTTTTGATTACTTAAGCAAAAAAGTTTATTCCAGCTTTCAATACAAATCAGTAATGAACTGGGAAATTGGATATAATGTATTGCTTTATTATACAACAAAGCTTACAGGTTCAATTCAAGGTGTTTTCTTTGCTACTCAGTTAATTATTGTCTATTTCATTTACAGAGGCATAAAGGAATATAGCGAGGGGTATTCAATTGCAATGGCTATGCTCGTTTTTTACTTTATGTTTTATGGCGGTACCTTAAACGCCATGAGACAATGGATTGCCATTGCAATTATATTTTGGGGAACGCATTTCCTAAATAATAAACAAGATAAGTATTTTTGTATAACAGTTATTGCCGCACTGCTCTTTCACAATAGTGCGGTAATAGGGTTTGTGATATGGGCTGTTTATAGATATATGGACAGCGAGAGACAACGAAGAAGCTTTGCTTTTAATGGTGTAATATTGTCAAATGATCTGTATAAGATTGTGATTATTATGCTGGTAGGAATTTTTTGCCTAGTAGGATTGAATGTTATTGGAGCATTGCTTTCATCAATTAACGGAGTGTTTGCTAGATATGTAAGAATATATATAACTGGTACCGTTCGAATTATGCCTATGCAATTATTGAGAAGGCTTCCTGTCATTTGCCTGCTTGTAATTAATTGGAAAAAAATACAAGAACGATTTACAAAATCGGGATTTATTACTTCAATGTTAGTGCTGGACACTATTACATCGCAGCTAGGAGGAATTACGGCACAGTCTAGTAGAATGGGATATTTTTTTTCCGTGTATGAAACAATTCTAATTGCAGAGATTATCTCAGTAAAAAGAAGAAATACTCGGCTTATTTATTATCTATTTTTTGTGATATTTTTGTTCGCTGGATTTTATTATGATAATGTTCTGATGGGACGTTCGGAAATCGTTCCGTATTTGTTTTTCTTTAATTAGAAGTGAGGTTGGATTGTGAGAATAGGATTGTTTACATTAGATGCACAAATATATAATTATGGTGGACTTTTACAGGAGTACGCCTTATATAAAACATTACAAGGCATAGGGTATGATGTGGAAATTATCAATTATGATAATGGCTCTGAATTGAATACATTTAGTTTTAAACGTAGCATAAAGTTCCTTTCTATTGATAAAATTATAAGAAAATTCGCAAAGAAATTATCAGTTAGGAGCAACTACTCGAATAAGGATATAAGTAGTGAGTCAAAAGAACTGTTTGATAAGTTTAGAAATGATTTCTTACAGATATCTTGTAGATATTCTAATGTGGATTTAAATAGAATAAATAATGCATATGACGTATTTGTTTGTGGAAGCGATCAAATATGGAATCCGGCGTATAATATTCCTTCTTTCTTTCTGGCGTTTGTGCAGAACAAAAACAAGGTAATATATGCAGCCAGTATAGGGGTATCGTCACTATCGATTGTTGAAAAGGAAAGATACGCAGAGTTATTATCTGACTTAAAGCACATTTCTGTCAGAGAGGAAGAAGCAAAAAAAATACTAGCTCCCTTGACATCAGAACAAATTCAAGTAGTTCTTGATCCAACGATGCTTCTAAACAGAGAAGACTGGATGCAATTCATAGGAAAGAATGCTCCATATCAGAAACCATATATTTTTTGCTATTTTTTAGGTCCAGATAAGGACAAAATGGATGCAGCCCATAGATATGCGGATAGAAATAAATTGGAATTGGTAGTAGTACCACAGAATACGCATGTCCAAGCTGAAGAAGAGGAAAATTTAAATGCTGTGGGACCTATTGAATTTTTAAATATGATTTATCATGCTGATTTTGTATTGACAGATTCATTTCATGCTTCGGTATTTTCAATTATTTATGGAAAAAATTTCCGCGTGTTTAGTAGAAATGTTGGAAGTAAAAATATGGATGGTCGCATTCATACGTTACTCAGACTGATTAATAAGGAAGAATTCTTAATAAAACCAGATAAACTGAAAACAACTTATGTAGATGACGATGTAAGTTATGATTATTCACAAATTACCCGCCAGCAAAACGAATCGGTGAAATGGCTAAGGGAGGCTTTGAATAGAAATATGGAGGGGGATTATGCTTAATCAACGAAAAGCGGGAGTGCTGCTTTCTTATGCTGGCGAATTAGTGAAAATACTTGTTAATCTTATATATACTCCTATAATGTTGCGCCTTTTAGGGCAAAGTGAATATGGATTGTATCAGTTAGTATATTCGGTTGTTTCTTATCTGAGTTTACTGAGCCTTGGATTTGGAAGTTCATACTTGCGGTTCTATTCTCGATATAAGGCGAAAAATGATGAAGATGAAATAGCAAAATTGAATGGGATGTTTATGATTATATTCTGCTCAATTTCTGTTATCTGTATTTTGTGCGGAGCTGCTATGGTTGGAAATATCCGCACCATTTTTGGTACTGGCCTTACCGATAGCGAGTATGAAACAGCTAGGGTCTTAATGGGATTACTTATCATAAATCTTGCGATGACATTCCCCAATAGTGTATTTAACTGTTCAATTACAGCACATGAAAAATTCCTGTTTCAGAAGCTTTTAATTCTTCTGCAAAACCTGTTTAGTCCATTTTTAACTCTACCATTACTTATCATGGGGTATGGTTCGATTGGAATGGTATCTGTTACGACTTTTTTGACCTTTGCATTGTTATTATCTAATATGTTTTATTGCTTTAAAAAATTACATATAAGATTTGCATTTAAAGGACTCAAAATTGCTCTATTAAAAGAAATGTGGGTATTTACATTTTTTATTTTCTTGAACCAAATTATAGATCAGATTAATTGGAGTGTTGATAAATTTTTGCTAGGAAGATTAGCCGGTACAACAGCAGTAGCAGTGTATGGTGTTGGTGGACAGATTAATACGCTATATCTTCAGTTTTCGTCATCGGTTTCAAGTGTGTTTATACCGAAAGTTAATCGTATAGTAGCTGAGTCAAATGATGATACACAGTTGACAAAGCTTTTTACTAAAGTTGGGCGTATTCAGTTCATTGTTTTGGGAGTGATTTCATCTGGATTTATATTTTTGGGTATGCCGTTTGTTAAAATTTGGGCTGGAGAGGAATATGGGGCTTCATATGCGGTAGCATTATTACTTATTATTCCGGTTACAGTTCCTTTGATTCAAAATCTGGGAGTTGAAATTCAGAGAGCAAAGAATATGCATAAAGCAAGGGCAGTTGTTTATTTGGCAATTGCGATTGCCAATGTATTTGTTAGTATTCCGCTGATTAAACTTATGGGGCCAGCAGGTGCGGCTCTTGGAACCGCAATTTCCTTATTTGCAGGTAATATCATTTTTATGAACTGGTATTATCATGCCCGAATTGGAATGAACATGATTTATTTTTGGAAAGAAATTGCTAAATTTATTCCGGCATTGATTGCACCTTGCGTAGTTGGTATTGCTATTATGAAGTTAGTCAATATTACTGGACTAGTTAAATTGGGAGTGTTTGCAGTTATTTATGCGGCAGTGTATGGACTCTCAATGTATTTCTTAGGGATGAATGAAGAAGAAAAGCAGCTTGTTATGGGACCAATTAGAAAAATCTTAAGGAAATAAAGAAATGAAAGAGAAGAGAGAATATTGGCAAAGTATCCGAGGAATCTGTATACTGGCAGTAGTATTAATTCACTCTTTGGGTGGATTTGATTATTCTACTGGATATAGTGTGGGATTTGTAATTCTTCGCCAGATTATAAACTTTGCTGTTGCTACATTTGTTTTTATGGCTGGTTATTTTGTGAATGTCGATGCCTTGTCTGATAAAGAATTCAGTTACAAACACTGGATAATTTATCGGGGGGGGGGCGACTGTGTATCCCT
>ERZ1643249.5292-NODE-5292-length-10402-cov-4.301247_pt1 | contig 10402 bp, 12 predicted proteins | sample MGYA00579263_ERZ1643249 | MGnify/ENA primary metagenome ERZ1643249 (study PRJEB29033, sample SAMEA4952264) | chicken gut metagenome | biome: Broiler Chicken; feature: Gastrointestinal Tract; material: Caecum | place: Ireland | collected 2018 | study: Broiler...
TTACTACTTTGCCTGGATTCAATAAACTCTTTTCATGCCATTAATTTTCAGGTTATCTATAAATTTAAATATCCTGATTTTAATAATTCATACTAAACGCACAAACCTCTTGATAGCTACAAATCAAATCCTCCCCCAGAATTTTCAAGCTCCTCTTTCCAGCTTTTCCACTCATCATCCGTACGCTCTGAGAAAATTTTATTTGATACCGGAAGTGTTTCCAGCCTCTTTTTCTGCTTGTCTATATATTCATCATAGGTACACAAAATCCTATAAGTCGTATCATATCCCCGCACAACCACTGAATTGTCTGGAATATCTCTTGAACAAATTGTTCCCGCACCGACAATCACCTTATTCCCAATGGTAACTCCCGGAAGAATTACCGACCCGTAACCTATAAAAACGTCATTTCCTATTTTAACCGGAGCCACTTTTTGTTGTTCCATAACGTGCAAGGATAGTTGTACCTGAAATTGTTACATTATCTCCTATCGTAACCAAATGTCCAAAACAGTAATCAATAGTACTGTCCGGTCCGTCAAAGTTCTCCCCTATAGTTACCCCTCTGGCTCTCCACTGTTCTTCTTTCGACAATGTCGGCTGCCCTTTTCTAATCCCCAAACTGTATATTATAGGTTTCAAAACTTTTTTGATCCAACTCATACATTTACCTTTCAACACTCGGACTCTTTCTGTCCCACTTGCCACCATTTTCTTTAATATGCGATCTATGTTCGTTACTAAAAATCATATAACTACCAACCCTGTTGTTCACAATAGAATTTGCACCAACAACGCTTCCCTCTCCGATTGTTACCCCTTTCAATACCAGTACGTTTGTTGCCAGCCATACATGGTCTCCAATAACTACAGGTGCCGGACGATTTGCGATTTTACCTTGTTCATCTATTATCTGATGATGATCACTGTCATAAACCACAACATTCCGTCCGATCATTACATCCTTTCCAAAAATAATTTTCTCTGCCACAATCACCGTACTATTACTATTCATTGTAAAATATTTACAGTCAAAAACAGCATCCTTCAATATTTCAACCGTTGATCCGTAAGAAATTTTGCATCCTCCATAAATACTCCAGATTGCGCTCTCCCTTAAACGAAGACGCGTTTCTGCTTTTGATTTTCGCAGAAGATCGCAGCCAATTTCTATGTCTCCTCCACCAATATAAATCCGTGCACCTGGTGCAATATCAATAACGGCATTCTTGTACGGAATTAATTTACTCTGATCAGTTCGAATAATTGATTTACAAAAATAATTCAAATGTACGAACTGGAAAATATTTATTCTTTTTAAAAATCGAACTCGCTGTACAATTTTCTTTATCATTTCATGCTCCCGTTAAAATACTCTAACATTGCCCGCCATTGTTCATCATTCTGACCCTCTGCAGCATTAACATACCAAAGACTCCCTTCTGCCGTCCCATAAATTGTAATAGGAAACGAACGCCAAGGAGTTGCCGCTGTTATCTTTGTATTATTACGATATGCCATAAAAGTCAGCCACAGATCATCTGCATAGGGGCATAGTTTCTGAATCAGTTTCACATCAAAAAGCTTTTCATCCAATGTATGTGGCGGATATAATGAGCCGCTTCCCGAAAAAATCTGAATGTTGTCTGAATGTTTGAACGTCTCTTTTAACTTTGGATTTCTCCACAAAGAGGGCTTTGCTTCAAAAGATGGCTCTATTACCTGCGCTGTCATTGTACATATATCATCTGGATTTTCATTATGCATATCCAGTAATTTCTTAATTGTGTCCCGCGGATAGAACATATCATCATCTGCCAAAATAATCAAATCTTCCGGATATTGCTGCATCACATAATAATACTTCTTATGACTACGCAGGTCTTCACAAAACCGAATTGTAAGACCTCTCTCCCTCTGTCGCAGTAATGCTTCAGGTAAATCATCCATATTTTCAAACTGTGTTTTTGCTAACCACAAAATAATTGCATCCGGTTTCACGCTCTGCCGCAGAAGAGTCTCAATTGTCAGCCATACTGTGCCTATACGTTTGGGGTAAGACGTCAGTGATACAATAACCTTCTGTTCTCGTGGTTTTTCTGCTAGGCCACATCGTTTTGATGGATGATTCATATACCAATTCCGAACTAGTACATTATAGAACCATTCTATCCTATCCAAAAATTTTTTTAAAAATTTTGCCGGTTCTTTTCTCTCCTCTTTGGCTTTTTTTTCTGTTCTTTTTAGATAAAAATATAATCTATAAATGAATGAATACATTTTTCTTTACCCTATATGTAATATATTCCGTATAACTCTATTTGTATATTTTATATATAATGCAAAATCCTTTTTTGTTGCTGTCCCTGTCTTTTTCAGTTCAAGATAATGCTTTTTTATCAACTCTGCTTTTTTAGTATCTATTGCATTGCCGAAACGAAGCTTTGCATAATACCCCTTTACTATATCATTATATTTCAATACATCTTTATCCGATATTCTCTCCAGTGTATGTAATAAGATCTGTTCATAATTGTACAGTTGTTGAATGATTTTTTCACTGGAATTTTGACTATGGGAATGACTTTCGGTTCTCACAAAATATTTATATACTGACTTGTCCACATATCCGGGCTCCCCATAGTACCAGCCTAACGGCAAAAGTATCTGAGCATTCTGCCCACCTGCGCCTGTATAAATTTCTCGATTCAGAATTACCTTTTCAAATGCAGCCGTTTTTACCAAATATCCGGAAAAAAATACATCTTTTACCATAAGTATATCTTCAAAAAAAGCATATCTTCCATTTTTCTTCCTTTTTTCAAAAACATCCACTATTTTATCAGGCTTGTCCTCATCTACAGCTATGGCTTTACCATAACAGTAAACATATTCCGAATGCTTTTCCAAAAAATCAATCTTAGTTTTGATAAAATCAGGCATAATTTCATCATCTGAATCTAACCATGTAATATATTCTCCAGTGAATAACTTTAGACCTCTATTTAAGGCTGCTGCTTGCCCCTGATTTTTTTGGTATTCATAAAGAAACCGGATCCCCTTTGCAAAAAATGATTGGCGATACCCTTGAACTATTCTTTCTGTTTCATCATTTGACCCATCATTAATCAAAATTAATTCTATCTCTGAATAGGTCTGATTCAAAATAGACTCTAAAAATCGTGAAAGATACTTTTCGCCATTATAACACGGCGTAACAATACTCACTAGACTTGAGCTCATTCCCCTAATTCCTCTCTATTTCTTTCAAAACACGTTTTAGGAACTCCCCATGAATTAGCTTTTTCCGAAGTTCCAACACATTTTTTTTCATTGATAAATACTGCTCCTCTGATATGGTTGATAGTTCTTTGCTTAAACTATCAATTCTATCTACTATAATCCCTATCTGATATTGATTAATAAATTCTGCAATGGCTGCCTGACTCCATGCAATAATTGGAATGCCTGAAGAAATATACAGTGACATTTTGTGAGGATTATTAATTTTGGTGTATTCTCCTACGGGTCCTGAGCATCCTAGAACAGTATTACCGTCCCATACTAAGCCATATTTTCCTTTTAATTTTCCCGGTATTTCATCCGGCAAAAAATTCCCACAATAAGAAAGATTTCTATTTTTCTGCAATTGATCATTCATGCCAGGCCCATATAGTTTAAAGGATATGTCTGGATTATATAAACACAATTCTGACAGAAACATAGATTTTTCAAGATTTCCAGCAAATACAATAGCATTTTCTGTTATACTCCCTTCCACATTATCTGCATATAAATAATCGAAACAATTTAATTTATATATTTTTTTCACCGTAACTCCAATAGACCTCAGTTTTTTTTCCATAAACCGATTGTGTACTATTAATCCATATGCCATATTTAGCATTCGGAGTTCTTTTTCCAATCCTGCTTCATTCTCTCTCCTCAAGCTCTGTATATCATGTACCAGGAAAATCACTCTATTATGACGTGAAAGTGCTTTGACATAATTATACTCTATATCAAAAGATAACATTGGATATTGAATTACTATTGTACGCTGTTTTATAAAAAGCAAATCAAAATAATATCGAATAAATCCTAATCTATTATTAATATTTGCCTTAATAGCCTCATCTTCTTTACTCCTCAACTCCAACACTCGAGTATTGATAGGCTTCGCTCCTGTTTCTCTAAAAATAGTTTCTACATCATTTCGTGCTTTTGTTCCCGCATGATTTCCTCTATAATTTTCTTCAGAAAAAAAATATAACATCACATTCCCCTTCTATTAATGTTATCTATACCTTACTTGTATTTTTCAATTATCTGATTTATGTTTTCTGCTCTTTTTATATATTCCGGCATCATATTGTTTAAACAATTCCTTATTTCCTTTTCGTGATCACAAATCCACCGAAACGCTATTTGCAAATCAGCTTTCACTTTCAAATTCTCCACAGAAATCACATAGTTTTGATCTGTTCCAAACAGATCTTTGGCAATTCCCCGAGATTTAATAGAATATCCCAACACCAAAGTCGGTACTCCCGTGGAATATGCCGCAATTGTTGCATGGGTTCTCGCTCCAACAAAAAACCGACATCTGGAAATATAACCTTTTAACTGCATACAATTACAATCATCAATAAGCACTACACGACCAGTGTTTTTAAATTTATAGTACAACTCTATCAGGACAGTTCTATCATCATTATCCTCCCACACCACATGAGGAATCAATGCAATAGCACATTCTGTATTTTCTAAAATCCATTGCATCATATATACAAAATTATCATACACAATTCCTTTTCTGGATTCTTTCCTAATAACCAGCGGGCTTACATTAAGTCCGATAGTATTGTTTTCTACAAATCCTTCAGGTAATGGAAGATATTCTGCCGGAAGGGTAAACGCTGAATCTGGATTGAGACCAATATTAGTCAGGCCATTGTCCTTTAACAATTGATATGTCAAAGATTCTCTTGCCGATATGTAATCGTAACGCTTCATATCTTCAACAAAAAGCGGATCATCAAAAAGCTGCTTTTCTAAAGAGCATCCCAATAAAATCGATTTACATCCCCTTTTTGAAATCAGCTCATGCAATTTAATAAATTTGGGATAATCATCATAACAGTAAATGTCTCCTCCCACAGATATTTCCACCGCTCCCTTTTTCAAAGATTTTATACTTTTCCTATAAGGAAGAATATCCATTGGAAAATAGTTTCTGTTTTTCTTTAACTGAAAGTATGCTTGTAAGAAATCAACATTAAGTTTGGAATATGCCTGCATTCCCGGTTGAATGTCTGCTATATCTTGAATTCCATAATGGAAATCCTGTTGCGGCGCTTCGGACAATAGCTTTATCTTGTTTTCCTGCTGCATTAAAATGCATATACTGCGTACGAGCGCCTCACATCCATGATTAGCACTGCCTCCATGATTATAAAGGAATATTTCGCCCATTTTTCCTTACCCTCCTGTAAATCCCCCTTATCATCTTTCTGCCATTCAATAATATTAAAGCTGTATTATAACTTTTCTTTGCAACTGCTTTAAGAAGGCATTTGATAAATCCACTAAACTGCTCAGGATGAATACACTCTAAAATTTCATCACTCTTTCCAATTTTACTAAAATACCCTTTTATTCTCTTCCCACTTTCATTTGTATGAAAAAGCACAAAATAAACATATTCCGCAACTTTCCGGTCAAGTATCTTTTGATATCGCGAATATTGATTTGTCGTTACAAACCACCTTTTTATATCCAGGTGAACTATAAGTTGACTGTAATAATCAATCATACTATTGTTCTGATAATTCATGTCTGTCTGCAAATAAAAAAAGCTGTTTATAGGCGCAAAATACGCCTTTTGAACATAGGGATACAAATGCGCATAAAAATCTAAATCCTCTGCAAGGCTGATTTCTATGGGAAACGCTGCCTTAGATTTTTCCAGCAGTTTTCTTCTTATCAGCTTATTTGAAATATAGCCAAAAAAACCATTTTCGTACTGATATTCAATAAAATTTCTACACAGCCCTTCCTGATCTGCGGTCCCTTGATATTGATTAAAAACTTCCTTTACCAATTTACCGTTTTCATCGATCATCTGAAAATTGGTAAAAAGTATGTCAACGCCAGCACTTTCTGCCAATGCTGTACCTTCTAATAAATATTGAGGGTCTATAAGATCATCGCCATCTAAAAACTGTATCCACTCTCCCCGAGCATACTTTAAACCAACATTTCTCGCATTTGAAACACCGCCGTTAGGAATATTAATCAAACAAATCCTGTGATCTTTCTCTGTATATTCTTCCACAATTTGGGGGCTTTCATCTGTTGATCCGTCATTTATAATAATAACTTCATAATCATCAAACTTCTGCTGCAAAATGGATTCTAATGTTGCTCCTATGTATTTACTTTTGTTAAATAACGGAACAATGATTGATACCTTTGGCATAAAATTTCCCTTTAATCCTTTGCTTTCTTAATTCGATACAAGAGGTCTGTCTGTCTATATTTCATCAAATATAACTGTATTTTTAGCTTTATACCTACCCGAGGCATTTTAAAATCCGTAAAAGAATCTCTTAACTGTGTTGTTTCCAGAATATTTCTTATTCCTCGTTTAGCTTCTAATTTCGGCAATGTCAGTTCCTGTCCAATACAATTACAAGCATAATAAATCATATGAAGCTTTAGCTGTCTGCTAAAATCAAAATCTTTTATGGGATCAAAAAAATTGTGCAGATGTTCATTCATTGTACAATATACCTTCCAAGCCCCACGCCGATAAGATGTTGTTATCGTTCCTTGATTCTGATAATAATGATAAAGGCCTTCTCCCTTCATATAATAGAATCGCTCACAATAATATCCCGCAATTGCACTGAAAATATTATCTTCCGACCAACGTACTTCCTCATCAAAATATAAATTATTCTGATACAGGAAATCCGTACGATATAAACAATGCCATACTGAAAGCAAAGGACCATACTCAATATTTTCTCCCATAATTAAATTAGGAAAAATCATTCTACGCATCTGGTTCTTTTCATAAAGCCCGGAAGCTATGTCCAAAGTTTTTAAATAACATCTACCATCAGCACAAATACGTTGATAATCTGACATAACAAAGTCGACATTTTCTCGTTTTGCAACACTATACATTTTTTCATACATATCTAATGCCACATCATCATCTGAATCGACAAAACCAATGTATTGCCCTTGTGCGATTTTTACCCCTGCATTACGCGCGCTGCTTAAGCCGCCATTGGTTTTATGTATAACCTTTATGCGGCAATCTTTTTCTTGTAGACTGTCACAGATTTTTCCACTGCTGTCCGGACTTCCATCATCCACCAAAATAACCTCTATGTCTCTTAAAGTCTGATTAATCAAACTGTCCACACAGCGTTTCAAATATTTTTCAACTTTATATACCGGAACTATTATACTTACTAACGGCACGCAATCTTCCCCTCCTTACCAAACACTGAGAATACCATTCTCAATCAAGCAGAGAATAAAACTTTTCAATTTCTTCAGAATTGGAATAATCGTTATCCTGACAATTACGATACAGTTTTTCCAATAACTGTTTATTATGAAGGACATCCACTATTCCATTTGCGCAGCTTTCATTATCCAATGGAACAATAACTCCATTTATACCATTTTTTAACTGGCTATCCGAAGTGGCGTAATCAGTAATGATAACCGGCTTCCCTAATAATTGTGCCTCATGGACCGTTACCGAATTTCCTTCATATCGACTGGGCTGGATATAAACATCGCACGCCATTATGTACGGATAAGGATTATCCTTTTTGCCTAAGATAAACACATTGTTCTGCATATCTGCATCCTGAATCTTCTGGCGAATCAGCTCTTCTTCCCCGCCATAGCCAATCAAATACCAGTTCAGCTTTATCCCCTTTTGGATTAATCTTCGGCAAATATCAGGTATATTATCAAAATTTTTGGCGTAGCAGTACCGTCCGATAGAAAGAAAACGGACACTCCCGTTATCAGGCATTTCTTTGGTGGCATCAAATTCTTTCGCCTGCTTTTCAATACATTTTTTGGGTAACATATTCTCTATTTTTACTATTTTATTTGATAACCCCGGGAATACATTTAAAAAATTGCGAGTTACAGAATCTGATATTGAAATGATTTTATCATATCTATTCCACATTTCATATTCTGATTCTATGTCTACTCTTACTTCTGAATAATCCGTGTGTATCCATGCAACTTTTTTCGCTGCATTGACGCGTTCTGCCAGGAAATAGTGCGGTGTCAAAAAACTTATTGCCAGATCGTAATGTTGATTTCCATTTATCATTGGCATAGCCCTTAAAGTATACTTATGACTATATTCCAGTTCCACACTATTTTCTTCTGGAAGCTTCAATTGCTTAACGCGCTGTTTTGCTTTCATTTTAGCTATAATTCTTCCCAGTAAAACTGAAATTTTTCCTCTGCGTAATACAGTTTCTATCGGCACAGCCAGGCAGGCATACTCCGGTATCTCCGGAAGCAAATGAACTTGTGATGGTATCAAATCTAACCATTCGCCAGTATGCCTCATCAAGAATAAGTCTACACTATAATTTGAATAGTCTATGTTCTCCAGAAGACCTAATAACGCACGTTCTGCCCCACCGACCTCCATAGCATGTGTAAAAATAAGAATTTTTTTCATTTTTTCCCTTTCAGCCAACTAAAACAATTAACGCCAAACATCCTATGCAAAGGCCGCATAAGGTTACTACGTAAAATAACCGCTTTACTATGCGGACTTTTTAAATACCAATGTATTGAATATGTATTTTGAGTAATTTGCAGCCTTCCTGTTGGATCATCATAAGGATTAAAGTATTCTTTCGGATAAATTACTGCTCCTTGTATATTTTGTAACATCCCATTAGCAGTCATTCCACATTTTATTAACGCTTGTGTATTTAAAGTTGGACAGCCCACAACATCATGTTTTCCATCAAGTAATTGCTCATATTCCTCTATCATCTGCTTCACTATTCTATTATTAGCTTCGGCCCCAAATCCAAGGCCGGTATTAACATACTCGCTCGATTCAAACCCAAAGTACGCAGAATGGTTAAGCAGCAAATCATCTATCGGTCGAATAAGCTCGACGTCTACATCAAGATATACTCCTCCCTCTTGATAAACCGCCAGAAGCCTTACATAATCACTCAAAAAAGCAAATTTCCTATTATCATATGTAAATGCTGTATATCCATTTTGACGAACATCAAAATTATCCTCATTCCATTCTATAATCTCATAATCCGGGCAATATTTTTTCCAACTATTTATACATTTGACCGCCTTATCAGGAAGCTTATTTTTCCCAAACCAACAATAATGGATTTTTTTAGGTATCATAACTTTTCTCCTCTTTTATTTTTGATCAAACAACAAAATTAACGTATCCCTTTGTCGCATTATCTTTATGATGTATCACTGCGGGATTCCCAATCACAATAGAATGTGAGGGAACATCAAAATTTACAAAAGTATTCGGGGCTATCATTACATCATTTCCAATCCTTACTCTTCCAACAATTGTGGAATTGATCCCTACTGACACACAATCTCCTATTATTGGAACTCCTTCCCTCTTTCCTCGGTTCTCTCTTCCTATTGTACAGCCTTTGTGGAGATTAACATTATTTCCGATTTTGACATCTGCCCCTACTGTAATATTATAAGGATGCCCTAGATAACATCCTTTTCCGCTGCAGGCTGATGGTGAAATTTCTAAACCATATTTTCTCGCATATTGCAGAAGTTTAACACGTCTAAAAAATGTCATTTTATGATGTGCTTTTCGCCATAAAATCATATACCTAATTTGATGTGAAGCCATAATCGTAATCAAACTTCTGATACTTATTTTTTTTAAGCTCACTCCTGTCATTCGATAAAAATCATATTGTGATTCTTCATAAAGCATTACTGTACTACTCCTGTATAAATACGTGTATAGTTTCATAATTGAATACCAAATTGATACGAATTATTAAGATTAACACAGTCTCTCTTTTCAGAAAGAGCGACATCTGCGGAAAAGTTCATTTTTATTTTCCCCGTGCATACACTAAAACCGTCAAAATGACTCCCGGAATTATTGCAAATATTGTCCATATCTTACGCGGAGATTCCTTAATAAAATTTTTGTCACGGGCAATTAAACTGCTGGATACATAATGAACAGAATCTACAAACAGTCTTTTTTTATTTTCCGGATATTGCATACATATCTTTCTCCAGAAAGCAAAACCTTTTGGATATTTCAAATACTGCTTCCACATCGTGCCACTAGATCCATCCGCCTGATACT
>ERZ1643249.5293-NODE-5293-length-10400-cov-12.595940_pt1 | contig 10400 bp, 11 predicted proteins | sample MGYA00579263_ERZ1643249 | MGnify/ENA primary metagenome ERZ1643249 (study PRJEB29033, sample SAMEA4952264) | chicken gut metagenome | biome: Broiler Chicken; feature: Gastrointestinal Tract; material: Caecum | place: Ireland | collected 2018 | study: Broiler...
ATATCATAATAATCTTTAAAATCATATTCCATAAAATCATTATTGACTAAAGTTAAAATTTAACTATATTTTTGTTATTATATGAACTACAATTTCATAATACATTTTATAGTTTATTTGAAATAAATTATTAGTATTTCTTATATATTTTGAATTCATTACTATGTAGTCATAATATTGGTGATGGACGCAATTAAAGATTTATTATTCATATTTTTAGATAATAATACTCGTCCCGTTTCCTCATCCATTAATACATATGAAGAAGCACTATTCAATGAAGCATTTATTTTAGGAATAAACATAATAAACAAAAGAAAAAATAGTAGCACTCTTTTCATATAATCACCTAATAATTTATATGAATGCATACTATCTTTTATAACATTATATTTGTTTGTTTATATCTAATAAATCTTTCGTATCAACACTACTATCTCCTAATAAACTACCACTTGGAAATTCATTATTAACATTATTAGATTGACTGTTATTGTCAGTATTAGTTTGGTTATTTACTTCTTGAAGATTAATAGTTTCGCTTTGGGGATTTATATTAGCACTTGTATTATTATTTATATTAGTATTTAAATCTTGATTATTATTAACTGCTACTTCATTTACTGTAGTCTCATTAATAGATGCATTAATATTAGTTAAATTTGTATTAATAGCAGTTTTTGCTTCTACGTTAGACATATTATTTACATTACTATTAACAGTTGATTGTGGGGATACTTCTTCATGAGAAGCAGTACTCATAACCGGTTGTATCATAGTCTTCGTAATATCAAAATTTGCCTGTACTGGCTCAGCATTATTACTTATATTATTAACAATATTTTCATTACTATTAACTACAGAACTTGTATTTAAATTACCATTATTTTCATTATTACTGTTTTGTAAAGCACTTTCCTCTGATGCTTTTATTACCATATCAGGCATCTTATACTTACTTTCATCTATTGCCGTAAATTCTATTGGTTTAGATATAGAACTCTCTTCTTTAGGCTTGGTATTTTCTAAGAAATTTAATGGGTTCATAGTGTCAATAGATTTATTTTCTTCATTAATAACTGTTTGTTCATAACCCATATTTAATGTATTACTGGTAGTCGTTGAAGAATTTTTACGTTCTTTTTTAATATTAAAATATTTATATATCAAATAAATAACAGATCCAAGTAAAGTAATTCCATATAAAAGCGTCAAAATATTTATTAGCAAATTATCAGCGACAAAAGTATTTAATAAACTAATTAATACAAATAATCCACTTAAGGCATAACCTACAGGAACACTTATAATTAATTCACCAAGTAAATATAAGTTAGTAATAGGAAACCAAGCTAAAAGACTTTTTCTACCATATAATAATTGATGAAAACTAGTAAGCAAAAAACCTAAACCTATATATAAAGCAATTAATAAAATAAATATTATTAATATTAAAAAATTAAAATTAATAAAAAAGTCATAAATTGTATCAATAATATAATATAAATCCATATATTCGCTCCCTTTATTATAATAATTATATCATAATTTTAGCAATTATAACCATAATAATTATGAATAAAGGTGAGAAGATGAAAGATACTAATAAAATTATTGAAAAATTAAAAAAAGACACTAATAATTGTAGTGATATAGTTTACCGTACTAAATATATAACTGGTAGAGAAATTAATGTTATATATAGCGAGCCAATTATATCTTCAGATAAAATTAGTGATTTTATTATAAGAAGTTTAGATTACATAGATAATAAGTATAAAACTGACGTAGATTTAGTATCAATTATTAAAAATGATATTTCTAATTTTAAAATAACAGAATTTAATACTTATAAAGATTTATGTTTTTATTTACACAATGCTTTTACAATAATTTTAATAGAAAACGAAACTACTGGCCTTGCTTTAGAAACTAGAGGTAATATATATAGATCAATTAGTACCCCAAGTACAGAAAATAATTTACGAGGCCCAATGGATGCTTTTGTTGAAAACATTCAGCTTAATTTAGGCCTAGTAAGAAGAAGAATAAAAAGCAATAATTTATGGATAAAAGAAAACTTTATTGGAAAGTATACTGATACCAAAGTATGTACTATGTATATTAATGGTATTGTTGAAGATACAATTGTAAATAAGGTTGATTTATTATTAAAAAAGATTGATATTGATGGAATTATTAATTCTGGTAATATTAAAAATTTAATTGAGAAAGAAAACAAAAGTGTGTTTCCTACCATAATGACGACAGAACGTCCTGATAAAGTAAGTGAAGCACTATTGAATGGTAAGGTAGCTATTTTAATAGATGGATGTCCTTTTGCACTAATTTTTCCTAGTGTTTTAAATGATTTCTTAAAATCTACTGAAGATAGTTTTAATAAAAGCATTAATGTAAGTTTTACTAGAATAGTTAGATATATAGCCTTTATTATTACTATATTTACTCCAGGAATTTATATAGCATTAATTACTTATAATCAAGAAATGCTTCCAACGGAATTTTTAATTAATTTTGCATCCCAGCGAAGTTCAGTTCCTTTTCCAGCTTTTTTTGAAGCTATTTTAATGGCACTATCTTTTGAACTATTGCGAGAGAGTGATATTAGAATGCCAAGCTTTACTAGCAGTGCCCTATCAATTGTTGGTGCTCTTATTTTAGGAGAAGCTGCTGTTAATGCTGGTATTGTATCACCTATTATGATAATTGTGATATCAGTAACCGCAATAACAGGATTTCTATTTTCAGAACCAGAAATTACCAATGGTATTAGGTGGTACCGAATTTTATTTATGATTGGAGCATCAATCATGGGAATTGTTGGAGTAGCTTTTGTATTTATCTATTTTGTAATAAAACTTTGTAGTATTGAATCTTTTGGGAAGCCTTATTTACTACCTTTTGTTCCGATTGATAATATAGGTCTTAAAAATAGTATTATAAAATTTAATACCAAAAAGTTAGATAAAAGAGAGACTTATTTATCTTCAAATAAAATTAAATATAAGGAGAAAGATTAAAATTATGAAAAAATTAATATTAATAATAAGTTTATGTTTACTTTTGTCTGGGTGCTATGACTACCGTGAATTAAATGAACTTGCTATTGTCAATGCTATTTCTATAGATATAGAAGATAATCAATATAGTGTTTCTGCACAAGTTGTTAATCCTACTAAAGAACAAGATATATCCAGTATGAAAGAAAATTCTTTTATTATATATAATGCTAAAGGTAAAACACTTCAAGAAGCATTTAGGAATGTCATAAATGATTCTCCAGCTAAACTATATGGTGCACATATGGAATTATTAATAATTAGTGAGTCAGTTGCCAAAAATGATTTAGTTAATATATTAGATTTTTTAAGTCGTGATCCAGAAATTAGAAATGAAATAAATATTTTTATAGCCAAAGATAGTGAAGCTGCTAATGAGCTTATGATAAAGACATCTTTAATAGATATTCCGTCTTCTAAAATAATTACAAATATGGAAACTAATTTAAAGTATTTAGGTACTACTCAAGATATTAGTTTAAATTATATAATAGATGCTTATTTAAATCCCTATAAAGAACTAACTATTCCCACGATTGAAATTATTTATGATGATAAAAAAATTGAAAATCAAGAAACTCTTACTTTAGATAATATTGCTATTTTTAAAAATAATAAATTAATTGATTTTGTAGATAAAGACATTACTTTAGGAATTAATTTTATTTTAGATAATATTGGGGGTACAGTTATTCAATATAAATGTGATAGTAGTAATTATTTAGTATCAGAAATTCTAAAAAGCAGTACTAAAATAGAAGCTGATGTAAAAAATAATAAAGTTATTATTAATTTAACAGGGCACTCTTCAATTAGTGAAGTTAACTGCGATATTAATATTAGAAACAATGATATCGTAGATGAAATTAGAAAGAATATTAATAAAAAAATTGAAGAAATAGTCAAGAATAGTTTTTATACAATTAGAGATACATATAATACTGATATTTTTAACTTTCAAGATTTATATTATAAAAGTGATTATAATTATTTTAATAAATTTTATAAAGATAACTGGTACAGTGAAATATTTCCTAATTTAGATATCGAAGTAAATGCCAATTATAAACTATATGAAAAAGGAACTACACTAGGAGGTATAAAAAATGAGTAAAAAAATAAATTCTCTTCAACTTGCTAGTTTAATTATTTGTCCTATATTATCTGCAAGTATAGGAATTGGGTTATATAATGCAATTCAAATAGCTAAAAACGATAGTTATATTAGTATTATTATTGGCTGCATAATAGGATTAATACCAATTATTATGCTTTTAATAATTGCTAATTATCAAGAAGATAAAAATATAATTGAAAAAATAAATTTATTATTTGGTAAAACTTTAGGAACTGTTATTAACTACGTTATTTCAATTTTATTTATAATTATTGCAAGTACTATCTTATTTGGAATATGTAATTTTATTATTACACAAATTCTTTCTAATACACCTGTTTTTGTAATTGCAACATCTTTTGGAATTCTTAGTACATATTCCTCAATTAAAGGAATTGAAACTATATCAAGAACACAATATTTATTTTCATTTATAATTATTATTATTTTTATAATATTTACAATTAGTTTATATAAAGAATTTGATATTAGTAATTTAAAACCATTTTTAAAAGATGGATTAAGTAATCCAATTAAGGCTAGTATTTTTTCAATGCTTAGTAGTATTATTCCAACTTTTGTTATTTTAATAGTTCCTAAAAATAATATAGTAGACAAAAAAAACTATTCCAAATGTATATTAATTTTCTATGGAATAGCATCTTTACTAATTATTATTACAAGCTTATTTACAATTGGCGTTTTAGGAGAACATCTTGCAAGTTTTTATCAATATCCGGAATATATATTGTTAAAAAGAATATCTATATTTGGATTCATCGATCGAATTGAAAATCTTTTGTCTATTTCATGGATTTTTAGCACATTTGCAACATTATCTCTAATAATTTATTATATAAGTAATAACTTAAATAAAAAAGAAAAGAAAAAAATACCTAGTATAATTATTTCTATTATTATTATTGTTTGTTCTTTATATATTTTTAAAAATAATACATTTTTTAATAATTATGTAAGTAATATTTACCCATATATTTTAAGTATATTTTTTATAATATTTGTTTTTATAACTTCATTAATATTGATAAAAAGAAAATAATTACTTTCTTTTTATTTTTTTTAATTCCCGTTTAAATAACCTTTCTTTTAATGGATCATTATTTATTTTATCTTCTTTTTGCTTTGCTATGCTTTTACCATTTTTTATATTTGCAATTTCGTTTTTAAAATAATATTTATTTTGGATTACTTCTATTTCATATGTACCAATTAAATAGATTCCAAAAGCTTTTATTCCCAAAGAAATTATACTTACAAAAGAAAAATTTAAAGTCATAGTTATATTAAAAATTAAAAGAAAAATTATACAAGAATAAAGAAATAGACGATAATTATAATTTTTTTTAATTTCTTTTTCATTGCCTAAAATCAATAATTCTTGCTTATGATATATTTTTTCTATTTTTTCTATATTAGCATTTGTATTTTTTACAATATATTTCTCTCCATTAGCTAAAAACACAATAATTATATCATTTTCTTTATGATGATTAACAATATATTTTTTCTCATTAATTCCTAATTCCTTATAATAATTCATATTATCACCTACTTAATAGAAAAAAACAAAATTAAAATTTTAACTTTGTTATTTATGATATGTTTCATTTTTCATTATTTTAAATGCTCTATATATTTGTTCTAATAATATAACTCTAAATAATTGATGTGGAAAAGTCATTTTAGAAAAAGATAATTTAAAATTACTAATCGCTTTTATTTTATCAGAAAGTCCATCTGAACCCCCAATTATAAAAGTAATATTAGAGTGTTCAATAAATATTTTTTCTATTCTATTAGAAAACTCTATTGAATCTATCATCTGGCCTTCTATTTCTAAAGTAATAACATAATCTTTGTCATTAATTACCTTTAATATAGCATTTCCTTCTTCTTCTATGCTATTATCAGGCAATTCTATTATTTCAAGTTTGTGATATTTACTAATTCTTTTCTTATATTCCCAAATGGCATCTTTTAAATATTGCTCTTTTATTTTACCTACGCATATTATTTTTATCATATTTCTATTAACTCCGTTGTTTCATTTTGTTTAGCTATGATAATATTATCAATATGTTTATTATTTTCTTCTAGTTTATTTACCAAACAATTATAAGCAATATCACTTCGATTATTTTCTTCACTTAAATGAGCTAAAACAATATATTTGGTATTATCACCAATAAAATTAGTTAAATATTTTGAACAGTCAACATTTGATAAATGCCCTTTATCCCCATATATTCTTTTACGTAGTTCATAAGGATATGAACCATTATTTAACATTTCAATATCATGATTACTTTCCATTATATATACATTTTTATCTTTTAATAGTTCAAAATATTTATGATTAATATATCCAGTATCTGTTATATATACTAAAGATTTATTATCATTATATAGTATATATCCATTAGAATCACTAGCATCATGTGATGTTTTTATAACTACTATTTTTATATCATTTATATTAAATTCACTACTATTTATTAATTCATAGTTAGATAAATATGGTAATTCTTCTAACATCTTACTAGTTATATATACTTTAGTTTTATATTTTTTACAAAAAACTTCTAATCCTTTTATATGGTCTTTATGAGTATGAGTTATTAAGATCCCATCAATATCTTTAGGATCAACATTTAATTCCATTAACCTTTCTTTTACATATTTACTGCTATTGCCTAAATCTATTAATAATTTAGACTTATTTGTTTCAACATAAGTAGTATTTCCTTTACTACCACTTGATAAATTTATAATTTTCATAATATCAATATAAATTAAATGGATTAATTGTTCTTCCGTAAGGAGAACCTACTCTTACTCCAAAGTGAAGGTGTGTTCCAGAATAAGGACTATATGAACTTGGTACTGGTGAAACATTTCCTGTATTACCCATAGTACCTATTTGTTGACCTCTAGCAACTGTATCTCCTTCATGAACCCATATCTCATTCATATGCATATAAATAGTATAATATCCCCCAGCATTATGATTAATTAGAACATAGTTTCCTTGTCTTCCATTACATGATAAATATCCTGGTGTACATCCTTTTCCTACTTTATACACAGTACCATTATTGGCAGCATATATAGGACTATTATATCCAACATAAATATCAATTGCATCATGGAATTCTCCCCAACGCCACTCATAATATGTTGTTATTGTATATGGCCTTGCAGTTGGCCATGCCCAATAAGATAAATCAGCAATTTCAGGAACATACTTATCACCTTTTACTACAACTTTATTAACAGATGGTTTTAATTCTGTTGAACTAATAACAACTGCTTCTTCTAGTTGTCCATTTACATATTGATATTTTCTAACTACTTGATATAATCCATTTTCTCCTTCTCTTAATACCTTTTCATAACCCTTATATTGATTACTATCATATTGAATTTCTGTATCAAAATTTTTTTCTTCTTCTTCTACACTATGATATTCTACGACAACACTAATAATTGGATCAATTAATCCCACAATTACTTCTTGTGATTCATATAACAAGTTATTAGCACTTGTAAAAGATGGATTAGCTATTAAAAATTCTTGAACATTTAATTTATTAGCTGCGGCTACATCTGCAATTGTATCTCCTTCTTTTACAATATAAGTAGATTGTTCTTCTAATGTTCCATATAGTAAATATTTAGCTAGTTCATCTACTTCTGTAAAAATTTTCTCATCAACAGAGATAAGATCTTCACGATATGATACTTCATCCTGCAAATCAACATTTTCAATTAATCTTCCTGTTGTTTCAATTTCTGGTTGAGTATTATTTAAATAATTTTGGTATTCTTCAACATTTACAAAAGCCTTAATTGTATTATTTAGAGCCTCATCAAAAACTTCTTTATTAATTACATTAATAACTTCTTTCTTAGTTTCTTCACCTTCTGTTTTTGTAATATTTACAACAACACCTTTTATTGTAAATTGTTTGTAATTAACAATTTTATTATATATATAATCGTTAGACATTATTTCATCTTTAAAAGTTGTTGTTTTTTTTATTTCAACTCCATTTGGAGCATATATTTTATCAGTTTGATATCTTTCTTTTAATAAAGCTTCTTTTTCATTTATGTATTCTTCAAAATCATCTTTAGAAGATATCGTTCCTATTTTATTTCCGTCTAAATAAACAGCATATGCATCCATTGGGACTCTATTTTCACTTTTATTAAACCCAAGTAAAAAAATAGCCATTGATAATAAAACAATTAAACAAATATTAGATATATTAAAGCTATTATCCACTAGTTAGTCCCTCCTTTTTTATCGATAAAAATGTCGATGTTTTCTTTTTAAATAACATATCAATTGTCGCAATTGGTCCATTACGATGTTTTAAAATAATTAATTGAATTGGTACTGGAATGTCATCAGTTAATGGAGCTTCTACCGTTGGAGCATGTAAGGCTGCTACTATATCTGCATCCTGCTCTATTGATCCTGATTCTCTCAAATCACTAAGTACTGGCTTTTTATCTTCTCTTTTTTCAACACTACGTGATAACTGTGATAACGCAATTACTGGAACTTCTAATTCTAAAGCCATTGTTTTTAATGCTCTAGATATTTCTGATACTTCTTGTTGCCTTGAACCAGAATACTTGTTAGAAGAATCAATAAGTTGTAAATAATCAATAATAACCAACCCTAATCCTTCACCTTGAGTAGTTAATCTTCGACATTTAGCTTTAATTTCACTAGCTGTTATTCCTCCTGCATCATGAAAGAATATATTGGTATCCGAAAGTTGACTTATAGCTTCACTCACTCTTTTCCAATCATCATTTTCTAGTCTTCCTGTTTGTAATTTTTTATTATCAATTTGTCCTAAAGAACTAATCATTCTCATTACTAGTTGTTCTGCTGGCATTTCTAGAGAAAATACAGCAATATTTTTTTTGGTAGCTTTAGCTGCAGCACAAGCAATATTTAATGCAAATGCCGTTTTACCAACAGCAGGACGTGCGGCAATTATTACTAATTGCGTTGGTTTTAAACCTTCTGTTAGATTATCTAAATCAATTAGTCCAGTTGTAAGTCCTGTTATTCTTCCTTTATTTTTAGACAAAGTTTCCAAATCTTCTTCTGCTTTTGTAAGAACATCTTGGACTTTTCTAAATTCAGTCGTTCTTCTAAATTTTCCTACATTTAAAATGTTTTTTTCTGCTTGTTCAACTGCTGCTGAGACATCTGTTTCTGGGTCATTAGATACTTTAATAATATTAGTAGCTACTTCAATCATTCTTCTTAATGTATATTTTTCAACTACTGTATTAATATAATATTCTATATTAGCTCCCGTAGCTACACTATCAGTTATTTCATTTAAGTATTCTACTCCACCTACTGTATTTATTAATTTTTTGTTAACAAGCTCTGTTGTTAATGTATTAATATCTACTGGTTTTTTATTTTGGTATAATTCTAATATTACTTCAAATATTTTAGCATGACTATCTAAGTAAAACATATCTTTATCTACTTCTTCACATGCTTTTTGTAGAGCACCATAAGACCAAAAAACGGATCCTATTAAGGCTTTTTCTGCTTCGATATTATTAGGCAAACCTTGATTCATACTTCACCTACTTTTCTATAAGATGTACTTTTAAGTTAGCATTTACATTTTTATGTAGAGAAATATTTACATTATGTACTCCTAAAGATGATAATGGTTCGTTTATTTTTATTATTTTTTTATCAATGTCATATCCTAATTTTTTTAGTTCTTCTGATATTTGTTTTGTAGATATTGACCCAAAAACTTTTGAATTATTACCTACTTTTACATTAAATTTAACTTCTTCTTTTTCTAATTTATTTTTTATTTCAGTTGCTTTTTTTATGTTTTCTTCTTCTTGTAAATTAAATTCTTTTATTTGATTACTTAGTATATCACCACTTGTTTTTGTATATTTAACTGCATAACCATTTTTTATTAAATAGTTAGTAGCGTACCCGTCTGAAACATCTTTTATTTCATTTTTTTTACCTTGCCCTCTTAAGTCTTTTAAAAATATAACTTTCATAAAATCACCTTGCTCTTTTATTATACAATATAATTACATTAAAGTCATTAGCTAAAGGACAAAAGTCAAAATAAATTTTGACTAACTTACCTCACGGTAAGTTTTTTCTA
>ERZ1643249.5294-NODE-5294-length-10399-cov-9.784126_pt1 | contig 10399 bp, 9 predicted proteins | sample MGYA00579263_ERZ1643249 | MGnify/ENA primary metagenome ERZ1643249 (study PRJEB29033, sample SAMEA4952264) | chicken gut metagenome | biome: Broiler Chicken; feature: Gastrointestinal Tract; material: Caecum | place: Ireland | collected 2018 | study: Broiler...
AAAGTATAACTTATTCCTGTTTTTTCATCTACAATTTCCTTTTTCAATTCTTTACAATCCATAATAAACCTCCTAATTATTTTATTACTAATCCTAATTTTACAACTGGATTCTTCTCTGCTAAGAAAACCTTTTTAATTTCAATACTTTCTGGAATTATAGGTAATTTATTTCTACCGTTCTGGAATGTTACTTCGGTGTGTACCGTGCTTTTACTTATTCCGGAATTTTTTTGCTGTTCCTCTTACTGTGTCTTTTGAATTTATAATATATCGTGCTAAACTTGTTGCACGTTCTTCAATTGTGTTTTTGCCTATATTTTTTTGATTGTGTATCTGTGTTGTGTGTAAATGTGTTCTATTCATTTTGTTCCTCCATAAGAATACTTTTTGTTTAATTGTATTCTTACTTTAGATAAGTTAGAACTTATTTATTTTTATATTGTATATGTGAAAAACTACTTCTGTTTTGGAAGTAGTTTAAATTTGTATCTTATTTTTCTGCTAAATATTTTTCAATAATTTATCTAAAATAATCAATAATCTTTCTTATCATTCTGCTTTTAGTTTTTTCTGAATTTTCAGTACTTTCTTGGCTTATAGCCTCCGTACGAAGTTTTTCTGCTTTTCCACTTTGTTCTATTTCTTTTTTATTTAATTTTTCTTTTGCTCTTGAAATTAGATTTTTATGTATTAATTCATAATGTTTGTTTAGAGCCTTTTTTGTAAAATTTTTATCTTCACTCACACTATAAACACTATCTACGCCATTACTCCTTATCTCAAAAAAACCTGCATAATGTATAATAAAAATACCAACAGAATTTTTATTATCTTTAATATTTACATTATAAATATCATTATCAACCATTTGATATAACATTTTTACATCTTCTTCATCAATTTCTTTTCTAGGTTGTTCAGATGCTATCAAAAATTTAAAATTTATATTACTATTTTCGTTACCTTTGCCTCCTCTTTTTACATCAGACTTATAATAAATTTCATGCATAGCATTTAATATAGCAGCTATTTCAGTTTTAGTAATTACTAGTTTATCTGAAAAAATTCTATATCTATGATTATTGCCTTCTTTTACTTTATAAATTAATAATTTAAAATCAGAATTATTCTCTAATATATATCCATCTCTACATACAACTGAATCACTTATTTTATTTATAATACCTTTTGCTATTCTTGAATCTTCTTCTTTTGCATCTAATAATTCAAAACTACCTATCTCATTCCATTCACAATTCGAATAATCAAAAATACTTTTATCTAATCTATATCTTCTTAAACCTTCTGCTTGTAAATTTGTAGGATGCTCATCTAATTCATTACTATGATATACTTCGTAATCAGCTCCAATTTTTATTGTTTCTGGAAGTTCTGTAATTTGTCCTTCATTTGTTTCTTGCCCTTGTTCAAATGATGCACTTTCTAAAATTTCTGCTTGTTCTTGGATTATTCTATCCTTCTCACTATTACTTTGACTTAATATTTTCACTTTTTCATTTGCTTGCTCCAATTCTTCTGCTAATTTTTTTATATCATCAGAAAAGAAATCTTCTAAAATTGCATATTGTAATTGTGTTTTTTCATTTTCTTGTTTTTCTTCTTGTCTATTTAATAAATTAGAAATTTGCTTTAACTTCTTGTTTTTATTTATCATATCTGCAAAAACCTCAAAATCTTCAGGATTTTTTATCATATTACTTAATATTGCATCTAAAATATATTTATCTGGTGCTATTTCTAAAATATCATTTGCATCATTTATTGCATCAAGCAATTCTGAACATGATGGTACTCTTTTAAATAATTCTCTATTTTTATAAATTTCTTCATACAAAATTGAAACCATTGCAACTAGCATTTTATCACATTCTGGTAGATTTTTATTTGCTACTTTTAGAAATACCTCTGGCTTCATCGGTCCCAATCTCATAAATTTTAATCTTCTTTCAAGCGGTTCACTTAAATGTAGTCTAAAATAATTTTTGCATAAAATCACTTGTAAATTCTTCTTTTTATCTTCCTGTATTTCAAAATCTCCTAATTGAACAGTATTAATTTTTCCTTTTTGCAAAAATTGATATAAATATGTATCTGTATCTTCTCTTGCCTTTTCAAATTCGTCCAAAAATAGAATTACTTTTTTACCCTCATTTACTGCCTTTATAGCTTTTACTAATTTTCCTTCTATAATTACATTATTTGCATCACCTGTTATGGCAGCAGCCACTCTTATTTCTTCATTTAGTTCTGCTTTTCCTGTTGTTGCATCACACTGAAAATCTATCATTTCAACATTTTCTGATAATATCTCTTCTAATATCTTTTGATATGTTTCTGCATAAAATGTTTTTCCACTTCCAGGCATTCCTTCTAGACATACAGCATGTATATCTTGGCCTTTTTTATTTCCTTTTACTAGTTTATTTATATTATTTATAGTATCCCAAATTACTTTATCAGTAGTATAATATCCAGATTTTTCTAGTAAATCTTTTACTAGGTTATAAGTAATTTCCATTTTTATCCTCTTTCTTATAATATAATTATTTCAACCATATTTTTAAATTTTATTAAATCTAATATTTTATTACTTCTTAGCTTAACTCCATATATTTTTGCTATTTCTTTTAGTATTTCTAAATTTGAATAATAATCATCTTGCTCATATATCTTCTTTGTTTGTTGTTTATTTCTTATATACATTATTTTTCCTTCTAAATAAATTTCTATATTTTCTTCTTTTATAGGTAAATATCTATTTATTTCTTCATTTCGAGACATACCCTTTATATTACTATTACATTTCCTTATAAGTTCTTTTAATTCTATCTCCATACTTCCTCCTTATCTTTTTTTATATAAGGCTTGTCTATATTCCTCATATAAAATATGATATCATCTAGTCTTTCTATTCTAAAAAAACGCCCTTTAAAGTTGAATGGTTGCGCTTTGTATTTTTCAAAGCAAAACCAATATAATTCAGTCTTATTTGATAAATTTTTTATTGCATTTATAGGGTCAAAGTCTGTAAATAATGCTACTTTTTCAGCATTATTTTCTATTAAATACTCATCTAATTGTTGATTTATAACTTGATATTTTAATTTTTCATTTTTTATAGTTTTATCCATCATATTTTCATCAAGTATTACTTGAAATTCTTCTACTGAAATTTTTTTATCTTTTGGTAGTTCATCTATTTGATATACTACATTATCATTGTATCCAATTAATAATCTAATTTTCTTCTGTAAAATTTTTAAAGCTATTAATGATAATATGTGTGAATATTCTCTCATACTTCCAGATAAGTCAAAATAAAAAGAAAGTGGGATTGCTTCAGATTTTTTTTCATCTTTTTTATATCCATACTTATCTTTTAACATTTTCCCATATTCTTTTGTTACCTTATGTTTTACTAATTGCATGGTATCCCATTTTTCAAATCCGTAATCTTTAATTGTGCTATCTTCTCTTGAGTTTAATTGTGAGTCTCTTGTTTGAAATCTTTTGTTTATAAAATTGTCTATTAAGTTGCTTATTAGTGCATCTGAAATTTGAACTTGCCCGTTTTCTAATTCAAATCCATTGCTTATTTCTCTATTATTTATATCTCTATGTGTGGTGTCACTATCTTTTACATTGTCGGATTGTTCTGGCATATTCCAATTTTTTAGTATTTCTCTGAATGTATAACCTTTTTGAGGAGTTTTGCTTTCTATATTGTTTTCTGCCTTTGAATTATCAGATTGAGTTTGTTTGCTTATACATTTTTCTTGTACTTCTGTAGCTTTTGGTTGATTTCTTCTTTGTGCTTGCTCATCTTCTCCTTTTTGAACCTCTTTTATAGTATTATTAAAACAATCTTTCCCATTTAACTGTTTACTTTGATTTTTTATTTTTGAATCTTTTACATTACTTCTCTTATATAACCAAAAACTTCTTTCTTTCAAATTAATTCTCCTTTAAATACTGTGTGAATTATATTATAATTTACTTATTATGTCAAGTATATTTGTAATATTAGTATTACTTTATTATAAATCGTCTGGGGTCGGTTCCTTTTCTATTTTGGAACCGACCCCAGACAAGACTCTTATTCTTTTTTAGGCTGTTTTAGAATTTTCTCTATCTAATTTATCTTGAGACTTTAATCTAACATATCCCAATTCTATCCATTCATTATATGCTAAATTTAATTTAAATACAACTTTTGGTTTAGCTCCAGCCCTGTTTTTATCTACAACACAAGCATAATATCTAACATCTGGATCTTTTGACCTTTCTAAATCAAAATATTCTGTTCCTACTTCTTCATGAGAATACTCATATTTCCATAAATCTTCATTATGTATTTGTTTTATCAAACATAAGGTGTCTAATACCTCTTTTACTGTTCTACATACCGCCAAGTCATTTATATCCATATTTAATGGTGATGTACTATTTTCTGACAACTGTAATGATGAACCTATAAATATTTTTAAATTTTGTGCTAAATTTGATAAAATTGTTGCAGTTTTCTTTAATTCATCTGCATTTCCTATGTTTTCTGTATCTGTTTTTAATGTATCATAAAACATATATTCAATCTTTTCTTTATAGTAATAATTTAAAATAATTTTTTCTAGCTCATCATTTGTATGATCTGTTATATTTACAAAAAATATTTGATTACCTTGTTGTTTTTCTATCCAATTTGTTATTTCAATAACTTGCTTAAATTCTGTTGAACATTTTAGCAATCTTTTTGAAAAATCTTTTAAAGTTTCATTTTCTCCTCTTTTAACAAATCCTTTTTCATCAACTTCAACATCACTATCTTTATCTGCTTTATATTTAAATTCTAGTATTTCGCCCTCTGATTTTATCAATTTATGTCCATGTAATTTTTGAATTTCTGGATTATTAATAACTGTTGTAATTAAACATAGTTTCATTTTTTCTTCAGACATCTCGTTTGAAACTATTAAAACTTTTTTCTTATGAATATATGAAATATATGCTGCTAAATTAATTGTAAACCTACTTTTACCAGAGTTTGAAGGCATTGAATAAGACATTGTTTCACCTTTTCTTATTCCCTTAAAAACACTACTTAAAATCGGAAATGGTAAGCTTAATCCTGTTGTTAAGTCATTTTCACCTTGCAATAAAAACTCTGTTGTTCCACTACTTAGAACTGATCTTCTAAATTTTTCAGTCGCATTTATTTGTTCTATAGCATCTTTTACCTCTTGTATAGTCATAATATCATATAACTGATAATTTACAATATCTATTATTCTTTGTTGAGTTTCTTTTATAGGATTCATTGAATATCCTTTTCTTATTTCAAATAATTTTCTTAATTCTACATATACTTTTTCAAAATCAGCTTTACTAAATCTACCAATTTCTAATAACTCTTTCTTCTTTTTAAAAACCTCAAAACTTTCTTTAGCATAATTGAAATTATCTTTTGCTACCTGTGGTGCATATGCTTCACCTTCTGTAAACAAAATACTTTTGTAAATATTTAGCATTAGTCTACTCTCAAAATAACAATCTTTATATTCAATATAATACATAGAAATGGCTTTTGGATTAGCTACTAGTAAACTTATATATGTTTCCTCTAGTTTTTTATTAGATATTTGCGTTGGATATATAATATCTTCTTCTTTTTGTGATTCTTCTTCCATTTTTGCAACAAGTTCTTCTATTTGATCTTCTTCTGTTACTTCTTTTTTTCCCTCTTCTTTTGCAGTCATATCTTCAATAGAAGAAGTTTTTACAATCTCTCTTTTTATAGGAGCTTTTTTTAAAGTGTCTGCACCAGTACTTACCTTTTTCAATAGCTCCAACATCTCTTTAAGTTTTCCCTCTTCAACAAGTTTTCTAATCTTTTTTATATCTTTCTCATTATCATCAGTAACTTCTATCATGTCAATTAATTTCTGTATTCTTGCAATTTTTTCTTTATCCATTTTTTCTCCTCTTTCTCTTTTGATTTTTGGTTTTAACTTTTTTTCGTTCAATATATTTTCACTTATTTTAAGTATACACATATTAAATTTAAATTTCAAGATTTTTTGGCTATTTTATTTTGGTATATTATTCTAAAATATCATTAATATTTGTTACAATTTTAGCACCATCAAAAATTAAATTATTTGTACCAATACTTTGTGGGCTATTAATATTACCTGGAATTGCAAAAACTTCTCTTCCTTGTTCTAAAGCAATATTTGCTGTAATAATTGCTCCACTCTTTTTACCTGCTTCTACAACTAAAACACCATCAGATAAACCACTTATAATTCTATTTCTTTTTGGAAAATTTTCTTTATTTGGATTTGTTCCATTTGGATATTCTGAAATAATACAACCTCCTGTTTTTAAAATTGATTTTGCTAAATCTTTATTTTGAGATGGATATAATTTGTCAATTCCACATCCTAAAACAGCTATTGTTTTTCCTATGAGACTTTCTTTTTGAATTTTTTTTGATAACACTTGTACATTGCCAAGATGAGCATATGTATCTATTCCTAAAGCTAGACCACTTATGATATTAAAACCTTTTAAAGATAACTTTTTTGAAAAATCTAATGCAACCTTTTTACCATATTGTGTACATCTTCTGGTTCCTACAATTGCAATACCTTTTTGATTTAAAATACATTTATTTCCTAATATATATAATTTTAATGGTGGATTATATATATTTCTTAATTTTTCTGGATATTCCTTTGAATTAATTGAAATTTCTTCTATTTGCAGTTTTTATCAACCTCCTTTTTTATAATAACACAGGGCTTCTTTAATATTTTTTATCTTTATGAAGCCCTATTTTTAATAGTTAAAATTTTGAATTTTTTGTTGCTTTTATAACATTATTCATAAGCATTGCTATAGTCATAGGTCCAACTCCTCCTGGTACAGGAGTTATATAACTTGCCTTTTTTTCAACATTTTCAAAATCAACATCTCCTGTTAATTTTCCATTTTCATCTCTATTAATTCCAACATCAATAACTACAGCTCCATCTTTAACCATATCTTCTGTAACAAATTTTGCTTTACCTATAGCTACAATTAATATATCCGCATTTTGAGTATGTTCTTTTAAATTCTTTGTTTTAGAATGACAAACTGTAACTGTTGCATTTTTATTTAAACAACATTGAATTAATGGCTTTCCTACTATATTACTTCTACCTATTATTGTAACATTCTTACCTGTTAAATCCACATTATAAGCTTCAAACATTTTCATAATTCCATAAGGTGTACAAGATACAAATGTATCTTGGTTTAATGCCAATTTTCCAACATTTAAAGGATTAAAACCATCAACATCTTTATTTGGTGATATTTTTTGAAATGCTTCATTAATATCTAAATTACTAGGTATTGGACTTTGTAATAATATTCCATTAACAGAATCATCTTGATTTAATTTTTCAATTAAATTTATAAGTTCTTCTTGCTTAATATTTTCATCTAACAAATATTCCTCAAAAATAATTCCAATCTCTTCACAAGCTTTACTTTTATTTTTTACATATACCTGTGATGCTTTGTCATTTCCTACCATTATTACTGCTAATTTTGGATTAATTCCTTTACTTTTTAAATCATCACATCTACTTTTTAATTTCATTCTATATTCTTTTGCTAATTTTTTTCCATCTATTATTGTAGCCATTTCAAATTTCTTTCCTTTCATTATAATGTTGACAAAACGTTGACAATTATTTCAAATTTTACTATTAATTATCAAAATTCAGGTCATCAGAAACCTTATACTCTATGTCTTCCATAAAAGGAAAAATTTCTTTAACCCTTTTTAATGTAAGCATTGACATTTTAGGTTGGGGATTTTTAGGGTCATTTGTTAATAACTTTTGAGTATAGCAATTTTTTGCAGTTTTAAATAAAACATATCTATTTTTTACATAAGTATAATAAATTTGGTATCCATTTTTTAGATCTAACCACATATCTTCAAAAGTATAATTTTCCATAAAATTCCTCCATAATTAATTTTTGTATATGTTACTTACACATTTCTGTAAATTCCTCTTCTGTTATAATTTGAATTCCTAAACTCTGTGCTTTTGTAAGTTTACTTCCAGCATCTTCTCCAGCAAGTACATAGCTTGTCTTTTTAGAAACTGAACCAGATGTTTTTCCTCCAAATTTTTCTATAATTTCAGATGCTTGTTCTCTTGTATATTTTTCCAAACTACCTGTAAGCACAAAAGTTTTTCCAGCAAATCTATCATCTTCTTCATCATCTTTAAGCCTAGTCATATTAACTCCAGCATTTTTAAGTCTTTTTATTAAATCTTTTGTTTGCTCTTGGTCGAAAAATTCTCTTATACTATTTGCAACAATTGGACCAATTTCTTCAACAAAACTTAAGGTTTCAAAAGATGCTTTTGATAAATTATCTAAATTTTCAAATCTTTTTGCCAAAATTTTTGCTGCTTTTACTCCAACATGTCTAATTCCAAATGCTGTAATTAATCTATATAAATCATTGTTTTTACTTGCATTAATACTATCTATTAAATTTTGAGCAAATTTCTTTCCATTTTTCTTTAATGATAATATATCTTCATATTTTAAATCATAAATATCTGCAATATTTGAAATTAATTTCTTTTCTAGAAGAATTCCAATAATGTTTTCTCCTAATCCATCAATATTCATTGCCTCTCTTGAAACAAAATGAACTAGATTTCTATAAAGTTTAGCAGGACATTCTATGCCTGTACATCTTACTGCAGATTCTCCTTCTTCTCTAACAGCTTCTGCACCACAAACAGGACATTTTGTTGGCATAACAAAATCTTTTTCTGTTCCATCTCTTTTGCTAACTACTGCTTTTACTATTTCTGGAATAACATCACCAGCTTTTTGTATTATGACTCTATCTCCTATTTTTAGTCCTTTTTCTTTTACAAAGTCTTCATTATGAAGTGTTGTTTTAGATATAAGCGAACCTGCAACCTTAACTGGCTCTAGTATTGCTAATGGTGTTATTACTCCTGTTCTTCCTACTTGAAACTCTATATCTTTTAAAATTGTTTCTTTTTGCTCTGGTGGATATTTATATGCAATTGCCCATTTTGGAACTTTTGATGTTGTTCCTAAAATTTCTCTTAATTTTAGGTCATCTACTTTGACTACTGCTCCATCAATTCCAAATGTTATTTTTTCTCTTTCTTTTCCAATTTTATTTATTGCATCTTTTATTTCTTCTATATTGGCACAAGGAATACATACTGGATTTACGTTAAATCCAAGTGTTTTTAAGTAATTTAGTTCCTCATAGTGAGAGTTGAATTCTTTTCCTTCGATTTTTTGAACATTGAAAATGTATATGTCTAATGGACGTGATTTTGTGATTTTACTATCTAGTTGTCTTAGTGATCCTGCTGCTGCATTTCGTGCGTTTGCAAATAGTTCTTCTTCGTTTTCTTCTCTTTCTTTGTTCATTTTTTCAAAGTCTTTCTTGGAAATGAATACTTCTCCTCTTACTGTTATGTTGATTTTTTCTGGTAGTTCTTGTGGTATGGTTTTTATGGTTTTTAGGTTTTCTGTTACGTCTTCTCCAACAAGTCCGTTTCCTCTTGTTGCTCCTCTTATGAATTTTCCTTCTTTGTATTCTAGTGCTGATGATAGCCCGTCTATTTTGGTTTCGACTACGTATTTTACGTTTTCTATTCCGTTTTCGCTTGCGACTTTTTTTACTCTTTCGTCAAATGCTTCTATTTCTCCAAAGTTGAATACGTCTTGTAGGCTTTGTAGTGGTACTTCGTGTTCTACTTTTTGGAATCCTTCTTTTACGTGTCCTCCTACTTTTTGTGTTAGTGAGTTTTTTGTTATTAGTTCTGGGTATTCTTTTTCTATGTTTCTTAGTTCTAACATCATCATGTCGTATTCGTAGTCTGTTATTTCTGGGTTGTCGTCGTCATAGTATTTTTTTGCGTAGTATTCTGTTTTTTCTCTTAGTTCTTTTATTCTTTTTTCTGCTTGTTTTTTGTCCATTTTTTTCTTTCCTTCCTCTGCTTCCTTTGCCGAATTATATCATTTTGTTTGTGGGTTTTCAATAGGTTTTGTATTACTATTATGTATTTTAAATTAAATTTTTTGACATTTTACAAGTATATTGTTGTTAATTAAATAAGAATATGTAATAAAAAATTTTATTTTTTATACCAAAAATTGATTTGAAATTTTATACTTTCATATATTTACTATAGAATTGCTTATTATATAAATAAATTGAATACATCTTATGTTAAAGTTTAATAGTGTTACTTATGTTTCAACTGTTCTTGATTTATTTAATTTAAATACATCTTATGTTAAAGTTCAAT
>ERZ1643249.5295-NODE-5295-length-10399-cov-6.110112_pt1 | contig 10399 bp, 8 predicted proteins | sample MGYA00579263_ERZ1643249 | MGnify/ENA primary metagenome ERZ1643249 (study PRJEB29033, sample SAMEA4952264) | chicken gut metagenome | biome: Broiler Chicken; feature: Gastrointestinal Tract; material: Caecum | place: Ireland | collected 2018 | study: Broiler...
TCTTATCTTCGTCAAAATCGGAAACGGAGACCTGCTGTTTGACGAGCGCGCGCTTGCTGACCGTGCGCTTCTGCTCCACATACTGTTTTTCGTATGTCGTCTTTTTCTTTGCCGCGCCGCCGAAGTTCTTTGCGGGAGACGCAGGAACCACGGGTGCAGACGCGGCATTGAATCTGCCGCCTGCGGCGGGACGGGGTCCCGCAGGACGCGCACCCGTCTGCGGACGGGTACCGTATGCCGGCCTTGTTCCGCCTGCCTGCGGGCGGGCGCCCGCTGCGGGACGCGCCCCCTGCGCCGAAGCCGCACCATAGGCGGGGCGCTCGGGACGGTCGTTGCGGTCATTGCGTTCGGTGCGCTCGGTGCGCGTCGGACGGGGTTTTTCGGTGTTTACGAATGTAGGACGGTTGCGGCGGTCCGCATACTGCGTGCGGATGACCTTCTCCTCAATGCCGCGCGTCTTTTTGGTCTCCCATGCAAGCCCCGAAGACGTATTCCCCTCTTTTGCCGCCGCAGCGGGTGCGGCGGGTGCGGCAGGCGTTGCGGGCGTTGCGGGCGTTGCAGACGTTGCAGGCGCGGCGGGTGTTGCGGGCGCCGCAGGCGCAGAAGGCGCTTCGGTCGCCGCAGGCGCGCTCTCGCGCACGGGCGCTTTTTCTTCGGAGACAGGCTGTTTTGTCTCCTCGCGGACAGGTTTTTCCTCCGCGGGCGCAGGGGCTTCCGCTTTTTCCGCGACAGGCTCCTTTTTCGCCGGCTCGGAAGCGGATTCGGGGACCGCCGCCTTGGGTGCCGGTTCTGCGGGCGCAGCCTTGGGCTGTTCGGGAGTTTCGCCGTTTGCGGATGCGGCGGACTCTTCCGCGCGCGCCGCCTCTTCCTGCGCGCGCCTTGCCGCCGCGCTCTCGAGGTCGGAGAGCTTGCGGAGGATGTCCCCGACTTTTTTCTCCGTGCTCTGCACGTCCTTGAGCAGAGAGCCGATGCCCTCCGTGCCCAAAAGCGAGCCGATGTTTTCGATATTCGCGTAATTTTTCTTTGCTTCCGCCATCTTGTTAAACGATGCCTCCCGAATAAATTTTGAAATTTTCATCTTCTGCCCGCAAGATCGCTCTTGCGAGGTTATGATCTCTCACTGCCGCCAATTTGCAATTTACCTTGCCCGTGATCTCCTCCAGCGTCCTGCCGCAGGACACGAGCATCTCACAGCCGAACCTGTTTTTCAGCTTGAGCGCGCTCTTTTGCGCGTTCTCCGTCGCCGTGTGACAGAGCAAGAGAAGGAACACGTCCTTTTTCTGCTGTTCCACCGCGTTGAAGCCGCAGGTCAGTTTTCCGGCCTTGATGCAAAATCCGATGTAGCTCTCCGCTTTACTTCTTTGCAAAGAATTCCTCCTCGATCCTGTCGTAGACCGCGGCGGGAATGTCCGCAGAAAAGGTCTTGTTCAGCAGACGGCCCTTTTTCAGCTTTTTGATGCAGTCGGGACAGTCGCAGATATAGGCGCCCCGCCCCGCGGCCTTGCCCGTAAAGTCGATGAACACGTCCCCTTCCTTGGGGCGGACGACGCGGAGCATCTCCTTTTTCGGTTTCATCTCATGACAGGCGATGCACATCCGCATCGGGATCTTCTTTTCCTTCAAAGAGCATCACTCCTCTTTTATTCTTCCGTCTCTTCCGATGCGACGGACTCCTCCGCCTCGTCTTCGATGCGGCGCAGTTCTTCCATCTTCGCGGCGGCGCTTTCGCTCTTGACGTCGATCTTCCAGCCGGTCAGGCGCGCCGCAAGGCGTGCGTTCTGTCCGTCTCTGCCGATGGCAAGCGACAGCTTGTCGTCGGGCACGACGGCGATCGCGGACTTCTCGTCCACCTGCGTGACCGAAATGACCTTCGCGGGAGAGAGCGCCTTGGCGATAAATTCGAGCGGGTTCTCGCTCCAGGGAATGATGTCCACCTTTTCTCCGCCAAGCTCGGCGACCACCGCATTGACGCGGGAGCCCTTGTTGCCGACGCACGCGCCGACCGCATCCACCTGCGGATCTTCGCTCGCGATCGCCATCTTCGTGCGCTGCCCCGCTTCGCGCGAGATCGCCTTCACGACGACGGTGCCCGCCTTGATCTCGGGGACCTCGTTTTCAAACAGGCGCTTGACAAGCCCTGCAGACGTACGCGAGACGAGCACCTGCGCGCCCCTGCCGCTGTTCTTGATGTTTTTGACGTAAACTTTGAGGCGGTCGTTGACTTCGTATCTCTCGCCGGGGACCTGGTCCTGCGGAAGCATCACGCCCTCGATCTGACCCTTGCCCAGCTCGACGTAGACATTCTTCGCGTCGACCTTGCGCACGACGCAGCTCATCAGCTCGTCTTTTTTGTCGGAGAACTCGCTCAGCGTGTTGTCGCGTTCGGTCTCGTGCAGTTTCTGCAGGATGACCTGCTTTGCAGTCTGCGCCGCGATGCGGCCGAAGTCCTTGGGCACGAACTCTTCGTAGACGAGATCCCCGACCTTGTAACTCTTTTTCAGAAGCTGCGCTTCCGCCAGGGAGATCTCCTTCTCGGGATCGACGACCTCTTCCACCGCCGTCTTGACGGTGTAGTATTTGATGCTGTTCTTCTCGGCGTTGATGCGGATGTCCACTTCGCTTGCGCCGCCCTCGTACTGCTTCTTGTAGGCGGAGATGAGCGCGTTGCGGAGCGCCTCGATGAAGATCTCGCTGCTGATCCCCTTCATTGCCTCCAGATCTGCCAAAGCATCAAAGAACTCTTTGCTAACCATTGTTCTCTCCTCAAAAATTTCTATCTGTTTCTCGTGCGGCGCTCAATCGAAGTCGATCGCCTGCGACATCCTCGCGATCTGCGAGAGATTGAGTTTGATGATCTCGCCGTCTTTGTCCAACGTGACGTTTTTCCCGTCCGCATTGTATCCGACAAGCACGGCCTCAAAAAATTTTTCGCCCTTGTGCGGCGCGTACAGCCGCACCTCGACTTTCTTGCCGAGGTTGCGCTCGTAATCCCTGTCGCGGCGAAACGGACGGTCCAGCCCCGGGCTGCTCACGTTGAGCGTATAAGGCTGACCGAACGTGGGATCCAATTCGTCAAGCACGGGGTCGATCGCGTTATGGAAGCGCTCGCAGGTGTCGAGGTCGATCCCCCCTTCTTTCTCCGTATCCAGATACACCGTGAGCGAGGGATTTTTGCCCTGCTTGAACACGATCTCAAAGATCTCCACCTCCATCGCCTGTGCGACGGGCAAAAGCGCCTGTTCGATCTCCTGCGTCGTCTTTACTTTCATCGTCTGCCTCCGAGCGTTGAAAACCGCACATAAAAAGATTTGAGAGCGGGCAACCACTCTCAATTCCAAGCTAACAGTATTCAGTGTCTATATTATACCATATATCTATACTTTTGGCAAGCATTTTTTTGCTTTTATGAGCTCGATAAAGATTTTTGCCGTCGTGAGCGCGTCGTCCCACGCGCGGTGATGATTGAAAACGATCCCGTAATGATCGGCGACGGTGTTGAGCTTGTAGTTGGACAGAAACAACAGGCTCTGCGCGAGAGAACAGGTATCGAACGCCTTGTATTCGAAGGCGTACTCCTCCTGCGAAGCATAGTACTGCACGAACTTGTAGTCAAACTGCACGTTGTGCCCGACGAGAAGACAGCCTTCGCAGAATTTCAGAAAATCGGGGATCACCTCTCCGATCTTCGGCGCCCCTTTAAGCATCTCGTCCGTGATGCCGGTCAGCTTCACGATCTCCTCGTCCAACTTGCGCTCGGGGTCGACGAGGGTGGAGAATTTTTCGCGGATCTCGCCCCCGATGATCTTGACCGCGCCGATCTCCGTGATCGCGTCCATCTTGCCGCCCGTCGGCGTATTGACGAGCCCCGTCGTTTCGAGGTCGAACACGACAAAGGTGTTTTTCGTGAGATCGTCGGGCAGAGAACTCTGTTCAAAGAGATTCATCTGATTGTAATCGGTGAGCTTTTCGGGGAAAACCTTGGAATAGCGCACGGGAATCGCCTTGCCCGCGCGCTTTTCGGGCACGAAACCTTCGGGGATCTTGCCGCGGTTGATCGCGCGCGCTGTGAAGCTGAGGCGGTCGTTGAACATCTCGTTGACGCCCGTACAGACGATGCTGTCCCCCTCCTTGAGGGCACGGATCTTCTCCTCCGTCCTCTTTTTGGGAAAATAGGAGAGCGTGAGTTTTCCCGTCGTGTCCGAAATGGTAAAGCGGAGATAGGGTTTGCCCTTCTTGCTCTCCCGCTCCTGGATATAGGTGATCTCGCCGCAGACGGTCAGAGATTCGGCGGTAAAATCACAGTCGGCAAGATACGTCGCGATCTTCGGAACGTTCGGTTCGTCGATCGGCTCAAAATCCGTAACCGCAAAGGTGCGCGCAGGGCGGTAGTCGAAGCGCTCTTCGACCTCCTCTTCCTCCTCTTCCGCATCTCCGCCCTTTTCCTTGTCCGCAAGCGAACCGTGGAACTTGTTGCAGAAATTATGCGAAAGCATCTTCTCTACGCCCGGAAGAAGCTGTTCGTTCTTTTCAAAGAAGCCGCGCTCCGCCGCATCGACACCGAAGGTGAACTCCACCGTCTCCCCGACGGAGACGCCGATGTCCTCCGCACGGATGCAAGCCGCCGCCGCGCGATGACTGCGGTCGAGATATTCGAGGATCTTGTGGCGGACGATCTGTTCGTCCGCGACCAGTTTGCGGATGCGCAGACGAGGCTCGAGCGCGTCAGGAACCGCTTCGCGCACGGCCTCCTGTGCCGCACGCTCGTCCTCCTGCGTGTACGGAAGATCGGTCACCAGGTCAAAAAGACAGGTGCGGGCATGCGTGTCCACGCTGATCTTATGCAACACCGCGCGGCGCAGTCCCTCGTTAGAGCGCACGCGCGAAAGAAATTCCGTCTGTGTCATTTTTTCTCCTCTTCCCTTTCGGCGATCAACGCCTCCGCTTCGCGCAGGAACTCTTCCGCCGCGACGTCCGCCGCGACCGTGCGCACAGGCTCTCCGCGGCGAAAGATGACACACTTGTCTTCCCCGCCCGCGATGCCCAGATCGCAGTCGCGCGCCTCGCCGGGACCGTTGACCACGCAACCCATCACGGCGAGCTTACAGGCGACGCGCGCCGAAAATGTGCGCCGCTCCACTTCCTGCGCGAGCGCCATGCTGTTCCATGCGCACCTGCCGCAGGTCGGGCAGGAGACGACTTCCACAAACTCTCGCTCGATGCCGCACGCGCGCAGAATGCGCTTTGCCGCATAAACCTCCTGAACGGGGTCGTCGGTCAGCGAGACGCGGACGGTATCTCCGATCCCGTCCAGAAGAAGGGTGCCAATGCCCACGCTGCTCTTGACAATGCCGCTCTCGCGCGTGCCCGCCTCTGTGACGCCGACGTGCAACGGCAGATCGGTGCGCGAAGCGAGCAGACGGTACGCCTGCACCGTAAGCGGGACAGAAGACGCCTTGACCGAGATCACGATGTCCTCCACCCCGTATTTTTCAAGGAGCGCGACGTTTTGCAGGGCACTGCCGACCAGCGCCTCCGCGCTCCTGCCGTATTTGTCTAAAAAGTCCTTTTCGATACTCCCCGTGTTTGCGCCGACGCGGACGGGGATCTTATGCATGCGAACGCAGTCGGCAACGGTGCGGACCTTGTCCGCACCCCCGATGTTCCCGGGGTTGATGCGGATCTTGTGCGCGCCGCTCTCCACGGCGAGCACGGCGAGTTTCGCCGAGAAATGGATGTCCGCCACGACGGGCAAAGGCGATGCGTCGACAATGCCGCGGATGGCGCGCGCGTCCTTTTCGTCACGCACCGCGACGCGGACGATGTCGCACCCCGCCGACGCGAGCGTTGCGATCTGCGCGAGAGTCGCACGCACGTCGCAGGTGGGCGTCGTCGTCATGGACTGGATGCTCACGCGCGCCCCGCCGCCGATCGCGACGCCGCCGACGTTGACTTGTCTGCTCATGTTTCCACCTCCCGCACCGCGAAAAAGAAGCCCTTACTCGGGCTTCCGTTCGCTGTTTTCTTTTCTGCTCTTCTCCTCTTTCATCAGCGCTTCGAGCTCGCTCATGAAAGACGAGATGTCGGTAAACTGCCGATAGACGGAGGCGTAGCGCACATAGGCGACCTCGTCGATCTGCTTGAGCCCCTCCATCACCATCTCTCCGATCTGCTTGGATGAGATCTCGGGCTCCAGCGAATTGTACACGCGGCGGCGGATGTCCTCGACCAGTCTGTCTATCTTCGTTGCCGATACGGGACGCTTTTCACATGCCTTGATGATGCCGTTTTTGACCTTGTTGATGTCGAAAGCCTGGCGATTCCCGCCGTTTTTCACGACGAGAACGGGCGTGGTCTCCACCGTCTCATAGGTCGTGAACCTCCTGCCGCAGGAGATGCACTCACGACGGCGGCGGATCGCCCTGCCCTCGTCCGTCGATCTGCTGTCGATGACTTTGCTGTCCTCGCAACCGCAAAACATACATTTCATAGTGTCTCCTCCGTCGCACAATCCCTTGTATATTGTATCAATTCTACCACAAAATGCGCACTTTTGTAAAGTGTTTCTCAAAAAAAGTTTGTCATTCGGCGGTCCAAAGCCAGATTTTCACAGGGTGGGCACGCCGCGGATGCCCTGTGCGGGCGTGCGGCGGGCATACAGCGCCACCGATGCCCAGGTCGAGAGGAGCGCGCTTCCGAACGCAAGGACCAGGATGAGCAGCGCGGGCACGATGCCGAAGGCGAGCATCTCTATCTGAGACAGGGCGAGAAGATCTGCCAAGGCGCCGTTGAACACCTCGCAGAGCACCGCCGTTCCGATCAGACAGAGCACGCCGCAGGAGAGCGCGACAAAGAGCGCCTCGACGAGAAAGATGCGGAACACGTCGAAAACTCTCGCCCCGAGCGCGCGCAGCACGCCGATCTCACGGCGCTTCGCCGCGATGGACGCGGAGAGAAAATTGAAGAGCAGGAGCACCGAAAAGACGCCGAACCCGATCCCGCAGCCGAGAAAGATGTCCGAAAAGACGGAGATCGCCTCCGAAAAGGAGTGCACTTCCTCGAAGAGCAGGTTCTCTGCGGCAAAGCCCGTCCCCTCTTCCCCTTTCGACCAGACCAAGCCGACAATGGCGCGTGCGCCCTCTTCGCTTCCGTCAAAGGGAAGAAGCACGCGGGTGACGGGCGCATCCGCCGCAGGCGTATATTCCGAGCGATAGTAATAGGTCACGGAGAGGTCTTGCTCGCCGCGGTAAAGCTGCGGCAAAAGCTCGTCCGAGACATACATCCCGTAGACACGCCTGGCGCCGAAGATGACGCCCGCAACGTTCGCGGAATAGCTTTCCCCGCCCGTTCTTATGAGGACGGAGGGCATTTCGATGCCGCATTGCTCCATCATCTGCCCGAGGCGGACGAGAATGCCGCAGAGCGTTTCCGCATCCGCCGTGCCGTTGAGAAGGGCGAGGTCTAACTCGGTGTAGTCCTCCGAGGAGACGGCATCTCCGCCCCTTTCAAAATACTCGCGAAACAGCGGGTCGATGAGCAGGGCAAATTCATACCCGCCCACCGCGACAGACTGTGCGGGAAGGCTCTGCACCCGTTCGCCGCGTACGTCGAAGACGTCGAGCATGCCGGCCCCCGTGCGGTCGCGAAGGTCGGACAAAAGCGTCCTCTCCCCAAAGCCGACCTCCGTGCCTCCGTCGACGTCGAGAAGGACCGTGTATTTGAAAACGTCGTCGTTTTTCAGAAAATGATCGGCATAGTCCTTCCCTCTTGCCTCGGCATAGTGCAAGAGCGCGCTGCCGTACGCAAGCCCCGCCTCGGAGACGGCGGCGACGGCATACAGACCGTCATCTCTTACCCTCTGCCAACGGAAGGACTCCTCTGTCCCGCTCCCGAGTTTGCCCGCGAGCGCATCCGCGCGCACCGCTTCATATCGCGCGGGCAGAGTTTCCCCGCGAAAGACGCCCGTGACGACAAACGTTTGGCGATAAGTACTTCCGTTCACCGCAAAAGTGATCTCTTTTCCGATCACGTCCTCGTACTGTGCGAGCACGGGAGGCTCTTGCAGGGAGTTCTCGCGAAACTCCCCGTATTGCATACATGAAAAGACAAAGTCGGTGAGAGCGATCTCATTTTCCCCGACGGGCGCCCTGCCCGCAAGCCAATCCATGGACTCGTCCGCAAGCACGAATCCGCTCAGGGTCTTGGAATAGAATTGTCCGACGGAGCCCTCCAAAGAGAGCGGGGGCGTAAAGGAGAGCTCTGCCTTTGCCATCGCAATCGCGCCCGGAAAATGCTCGGAAATGTCGAGAAATTCCGCGAGCGTATAGCCCGTCTGCACCTGTTCGGAGGAGCTTGACACCTCCTTTCCGTCTTTGTATTGCACGCGCTCGCGCTCATAGACCTTGCTGCCCGCAATGTATCCGTGATCGGAACAGGCGGCAAGCGACGAGATCGCGGCGTTTTTCTCGCTGTACAGCGCCATTGTGGAAAAGAGACCGAAGCACAGAAACGCGACGAGGGACAAGAGGACGGTGAAGGCGAGGCGCACGGGTTTTGCGCGCAGGCTCCGCATTCCGATGCGGAAGGCATAGCGCGCGGGAAGATGCGCGGGAGACAGCGGGCGCTCCGACGGAGCTTCCCCTTCCTCTGCGCGCACGCCGCGCTCGGAGAGGATCTTTCCGTCCTTCATCTCGATGATCCCGTCCGCATAGCGTTCGGCAAAATCGGCATCGTGAGACACGACGACGACCAGCTTCTCCGCCGAAAGCTCTTTTAAAAGAGCCATGACCTGTTCGCCCGACTCCGAATCGAGCGCGCCAGTCGGCTCGTCGGCGAGCAGAACGCGCGGGGCCTTTACGAGTGCGCGCGCGATCGCGACGCGCTGTTTCTGCCCGCCCGAGAGCGCGTTTGCACGGCGGGAGGCAAAGCCTTCCATCCCCACTTTTTTCAGTGCGGCATCGATCTCGGCGCCGCTGTTCTTTGTGCCTTGCAATTCGCACGCGAGGGAGACGTTTTCCCGCACCGTGAATTCGTCCAACAGGTTGTACTCCTGAAAGACGAAGCCGACATACCCGTTGCGATATCTGTCCAGCTCCTTATCCGAAAAGGAAGCAAGGCTCTTTCCGCTCACGAGCATCTCGCCCGCATCGGGACGGTCAAGCCCGCCGAGGATGTTCAAAAGGGTGGATTTTCCGCAGCCGCTCTTTCCGACGACGAATATCATCCCCCGCGCGGGAAAGCGAACGGAAACACCGTCCAGCGCCCGCGTCTCAACCCCGTTTTTTTCGCGATAGACTTTTGTCACTTCCTTCAATTCAAGCATTGTTGTCCTCCGAAACAAAATCTGACGAACGGTTCCCCGTCCAACTTGATTGTAGCACTCTTTGGCGCACTTTTGCGCGGAAAAATCCCCTTTCATCTTCGGAATCGCTCTGTATTTTTCCGATTCTGTAAGCAGTTTATAATAAAACAGCTTCGCCGTCAATACACACTTTGTTTTACTCGGTTTACATTCGGTTTACAGCCAAGGCATCCGCAGACAAAAGCAAGCAAAAGAGGGCGGCGCTTTTGCGCCGCCCTCCGAAAGGACGAGGATCACTTGAAATATTTTACGCCGCTCTCGAACAGCTTCATGTCGAAGTTGCCCGTGCAGTTCTTGTACAGGTTTTCGCCCGTGCGCTCGGTGTGGCCCATCTTGCCGTACACCCTGCCGTCGGGCGAGGTGATGCCCTCGATGCCCCAGGCACTGCCGTTGGGGTTGTACGGGTATTCCATCGTCGGCTTGCCCGAAAGGTCGCAATACTGCGTCGCGATCTGACCGTTCTCAGCCATCTTCAGAAGCTCGGAAGAGGGCGCGACGATCCTGCCTTCGCCGTGCGAGACGGGGACGGTGAACACGTCGCCGACGTTGCACGCCGCAAGCCAGGGCGATTTGTTGGACGCGACGCGGATGTCCACCAGCGTGGAGACGTGGCGGGAAATGTTGTTGTAGGTCAGCGTCGGGCTGGAAGAGGTCAGCGGGCGGACCTCGCCGTACGGGACAAGCCCGAGCTTGATGAGAGCCTGGAAGCCGTTGCAGATGCCGAGCACAAGCCCGTCGCGCGCGTTGAGCAATTTCATGATCTGCTCGGCGATCAGCGGGTTGCGGAAGGTCGTCGCGATGAACTTGCCGCTGCCGTCCGGTTCGTCGCCGCCCGAGAATCCGCCGGGGAACGCGACGATGTTCGCGCGGGAGATCGCCTTCGCGATCGCGCGGACGGTCTCTTCGATGTCCGCCGCACTGCGGTTTTTGACGACCAGAACGTCCGCCTTCGCGCCCGCAAGTTCAAATTTGCGCGCGGTGTCGAGCTCGCAGTTCGTGCCGGGGAATACGGGAATGAGCACGCGGGGCTGTGCAACTTTC
>ERZ1643249.5298-NODE-5298-length-10395-cov-3.885203_pt1 | contig 10395 bp, 8 predicted proteins | sample MGYA00579263_ERZ1643249 | MGnify/ENA primary metagenome ERZ1643249 (study PRJEB29033, sample SAMEA4952264) | chicken gut metagenome | biome: Broiler Chicken; feature: Gastrointestinal Tract; material: Caecum | place: Ireland | collected 2018 | study: Broiler...
CCGGCGACCGGCTGGATTTCTGGAAGATGCATGAACTGACCTTTGAACGGCCGGATACAGATACCTTCCGGGGACTGCCCCTGGCCATGGAGGCGGCCAGAGCAGGAGGAACCATGGCTACGGTATTCAACGCGGCTAATGAACGGGCCGTGGCAAAATTTCTGAAAGAGGAGATTCGTTTCCTGGATATTTACGAGATCATCGGCGAGACGATGGCGCGGCACCGGATCTGCCCGAATTCGGGACTGGATGAGATTCTGGAGACAGAACAGATGACATATGAATGGATAGAAGGCAGGTGGTAGATTGAAAATTATCATAGCGATACTGATCTTTGGCGTACTGATTTTATTTCACGAGCTGGGTCATTTTCTTCTGGCTAAGAAAAACGGTATCATCGTGGATGAATTTTCCCTGGGGATGGGGCCGCGGCTGTGCAGCTTTGTAAAGGGCGGTACCCGCTATTCGCTGAAGCTGCTGCCCTTTGGCGGTTCCTGCATGATGCGGGGAGAGGATATGGATGACGAAGAAAAGGGCTCCTTTAACAGCGCGTCCGTCTGGGGAAGAATCAGCGTGGTGGCGGCCGGACCCATATTCAACCTGATCATGGCCTTTTTCTTTGCGCTGATTGTCATCGGCGTCATCGGTTACGATCCGGCTGCGGTGATTGGATTTCAGGAGGATTCCCCCGCGGCTGCGGCGGGACTGCAGGAGGGGGATGTGATCACCAGGATCAACGGGGCACGGATTGATATCGGGCGGGATCTCTATAATTACGAAACCTTTGAGGAAATTAAGAACGAACCCGTATCCATAGAGTATAAAAGGGACGGCAAAGTACACAGCCTGACTTATGAACCCGCACACGAGACGAAATATATGCTGGGCTTTCATTATCTGGCGGATGATCAGCCGGCCCAGGTGACGGCCATCGATCTGGAGCTGCCCTTTCACCGGGCGGGGATTCTGGCGGGAGACATCATCACCGAGGTGAACGGTACGTCGGTTTCCACCGGGGAAGAACTGGCAGCTTATTTTGCGGAACATCCTCTGGAAGGGGAAAGCGTATCTCTGGTCTATGAACGGGATGGAAAGGAAAAAAGCGTCGAAGTGACGCCGGTGGAACATACCAACGTGGAACTGGGCTTTTATTACAATACGGGCCGTGTGAAAACCGATCTGCCCGGCGTGGTGAAATACAGTCTGATCGAGATGAAATACTGGGTAAAAACCACCATCCAGTCTCTGGGCATGCTCTTTACGGGAAAGGTGACGGTGAATGATATGTCCGGGCCCGTGGGCGTGGTCACCATTATCGGAGACACCTATGAATCCAGCAAAGAAGAGGGAAGTCTCATCACCTGGATGAGCATGTTCAATATGATGATCCTGCTGTCGGTCAATCTGGGGCTGATGAATCTGCTGCCTATCCCGGCGTTGGACGGAGGAAGGCTGGTATTTTTGCTGATCGAAGCCGTCCGCGGGAAGGCGGTCAACCGCAACGCAGAGGGGATGGTGCATTTTGTGGGCTTGATTTTACTGCTGGGCCTGATCATTTATGTGACGGTTCATGATATTGCCAGACTGTTTTAGAGAAAAAACTTGTGATCTGGCAGAATCTGGAGTAAAATAGTGCTGGCGAAAATGAAAAAGAAAGGAACGAAAGGGAAAGATGAGCATTAGAATAGGAATTTTAGGATATGGAAATCTGGGCCGCGGCGTGGAATGCGCCATCCGGCAGAATCCGGATATGGAGCTGGCGGCGGTCTTTACCAGAAGATCACCGGAGACGGTGGAGATCCTCACAGACGGCGTTCCAGTGGTAAAGGCGGACGCAGCGAAAGAGTGGACAGATAAAATCGACGTGCTGATCATCTGCGGCGGAAGCGCCACGGAATATGCAAAGATGTTCAACGTCATTGACAGCTTTGACACCCACGCACGGATTCCGGAGCATTTTGCCAACGTGGACGCGGCGGCAAAGGCGGGAAATAAACTGGGCATCATCTCTCTTGGCTGGGATCCGGGTCTGTTTTCTTTAAACAGAATGTATGCCAATGCCGTTCTTCCGCAAGGAAACGATTATACATTCTGGGGCAAGGGCGTAAGCCAGGGCCATTCCGACGCCATCCGCCGGATTGCGGGCGTGAAGGATGCCAGACAGTATACCATTCCGGTGGAAAGCTCTCTGGAAGCGGTGAGAAACGGAGAAAACCCGCAGCTTACCACCAGGGAGAAACATACGAGAGAGTGTTTTGTGGTACTGGAAGAAGGGGCGGATGCGGCCAGAGTCGAAGAAGAGATCAAAACCATGCCCAATTATTTTGACGAGTACGATACCACCGTTCACTTCATCAGTGAGGAAGAGCTGAAGAAGAATCACAGCGGCATTCCCCACGGAGGATTTGTGCTTCGTTCCGGAAAGACGGGATGGAACGAGGAGAACAGTCATCTGATCGAGTACCGGCTGAAACTGGATTCCAATCCGGAGTTCACTTCCTGCGTACTGGTTGCTTACGCAAGAGCAGCTTACCGGATGGCAAAAGAGGGGCAGACGGGAGCCAGAACCATTTTCGATATCCCGCCGGCTTATTTAAGCGCAAAAAGTTCCGAAGAGCTGAGAGCTCATCTGCTGTAAAAGGGAACGAAGCAGGGAAATTATACAGAAAAAAGACAGGCAAACCGCCTGTCTTTTTCAGTTCAGTTCCGCGATGCGGGAAACTGCCACGTATATTTCCTGTATCTTATACCAGGTGGGATAATCCACGATTCCGGTCTGGGGAAGACCGAAAACCTGCTGGAACACCTTTACACTGTTCTGGGTCTTTTCTCCGTAAATCCCATCGGCAATAATAGAAGGAATCAGCGGATAGGACTGACTGATGGTATTCAGCTGTTCCTGGAGCTGGAGCACCTTGGGGCCGCTGGAACCGATGGTCAGATTATAGCCTGGCCAGGAGGCCGGAATACCGGAGATCTCTTCGGCGGTGTTGATGTACATGTCATTTCCGTAATAATAGCGAAGGATATCAATGGAAGAGTATCCCTGATCCCCCAGATACTTGGAACCCCACTGGCTCATGGCGTTGGGACACTGTACCCGCTGGCCGTCGCAGTACTGTGTGAGGATAGGCTGGCGGACATCGGGGCGGGAGAGATAGTCGGCAAAAATCTCATCCACAATCCGGCTGATATCCGTGTAGATATTCCGGCCAGGAATCCATTTCTGATCATAGGCGGTGACGGAGGTGATGGTAAAGTCATAGCCACGGTTCCGGTACCATTCTGTATAGACCCGGTTGAGGGTGAAGGACATGATGGCCAGTATGTTGGCGCGGAGGGTTTCCGCAGGCCAGGTGGCGTAGATCTCGCTGGAGGCCACATTTTTGATATAGTCCCGATACCGTACGAAATAGTTGGAGGCGGTGGAATCATCCGGCGAGCCGTCATGAACTACCACGTACTCGGGAACTACCACACGGCTTAAGACGATCTCCCCGGTTTCTTCCATGGGTTTTATCTCCGCTTCGGGAATTTTAGGAGGATAATCGCCGAACAGCGTGTGGGCCGGGATGACGATCCGGTCAGGGGATTCCTCCTTGCTGGCGGTCATCAGAACCGGCTGGATGGCGGTCACATCGGGCAGCAGTTCCGTGCCGCTGATGGATACCGGTTCGTATCCTTCGGCCCGGATCTCAATGTTATATTCAGCATAGGGCTGGTTTTCTGAAGGAGACAGACTGTATTCCAGGGGCGGCGCCGGCAGTTCTATTACGGGGGACTGGCCGGAGGAATCGGTGGTTACCTCTTCGATGACAGAATCCGGGTCTCCGGTGTAAGAGATGGAGATGGACGCACCGGGAATGGGGCGGTTTGGTAAAAGCGTATTGACCGTGACCAAAAGAGAGCCACGGGAGAGATTTTCCTGCTGCATCGCCTGAAGAGAAGAAAAGTTCATAGCAACCTCATAAACTGCAGTTACTCCAGTATATGAAAATGAGGAAAGAAGTGTGACGGAAAAGAAAGAGCCGGAAACCTGAAGAAATAAGGTTTTCGGCTCACATATATAAGGCTGCGGGAGATGGGACTTGAACCCACACGATCATACAACCACTAGATCCTTAGTCTAGCCTGTCTGCCAATTCCAGCACTCCCGCATGATCATAAATTGCGATACCGAAGGATCTCGCATCCGTCCGGCGTCAACAGTAAAAATTATAAAACATGATAAAAGATTTGTCAATCATTTTTTGGAAAAAATACCGGCATACAAAAAAGAGGTTTTTCTGCATGCCGGTTATCTTCTTTTTTATCTTACTGCTCCAGATTGTTCCAGAACTCACGCAGAGTCTTGGCAGAATTGTTTAAAGCTTCACGCTCGTAATCTTCCATATTGATGTTTACGGATTTTTCAATTCCGTTTGCGTTTACGATACAGGGTACGCTCATGGAGATGCCGGCCCATTCGCCGAACTCATCACCCAGTACGTGGGATACGGCCAGCACAGCGTGCTCGTTCTTTACAATGGCTTCCACGATACGAGAGGTTGCCATGGCGATACCGTTGTAGGTGGCGCCTTTTTCGGCGATGATCTCAGCGCCGGAGTCCTTTGCCTCGGCAGCGAGAGCATCGTAATCGATATTAATATTCAGCTGCTCGGTAAATCCTTTCAGTGAGATGCCGCCCAGTCTGACACGGCTCCACAGGGGAACCTGGCTGTCGCCGTGTTCACCGAGAACGTAAGCGATAACGTCGCTGATGCTGACGCCGCACTCTCTTCCGATGAGGTAACGCAGACGCGCGGTATCCAAAGAAGTACCGGTTCCGATGACACGGTTGCTGGGCAGTCCGGTTTCTCTCTGAATTGCCATGGTCAGTACGTCAACCGGGTTTGATACAACCAGCAGCAGCGGATTTTCCGCATATTCCATAATGCTTCTGGCAATGCTCTTTGCGATGGAGATGTTGGTCTGAGCCAGTTCCAGGCGGGTCTGGCCGGGCTTGCGGCCCACGCCGGCAGAAATGATAATGATGCTGGCGTCTGCGCACTCCTCGTAACCGCCGGCGCGCACCGTAATCTGATCATAGAATGCGGTACCGTGGGCAATGTCCAGGGCGCTTCCTTTTGCACGTTTTTCGTTCAGGTCAACCAGAACGATTTCATTGGTCAGCTCCCGGATCATCAGAGTATAGGCAATTGTCTCACCTACATTGCCGGCGCCGACTACCACAATTTTGTTTTTTTTCTTAATAGCCATAGTTGATTTCCTCTCTTTCAAACTCTACAGTCTACAGTTTATTATAGCGTAAAAAGTCAGGAAATACAATCGGATTTTGCTGGATTTTTGCAGTTGAGTGCGGTATACTACTACATAGTTTGTTTTTAGGAGGAAAGTGGCATGAAATATCTGATACAGATGATGATTATCGGCGGCATCACCTTCCTTGGAGAGATGCTGCATGTGCTGATTCCGCTGCCGGTTCCGGCCAGCGTCTATGGAATGGCGATCCTGTTTGTCTGTCTTTGCCTGCATATTATCAGGGAGGAGCAGATCCAGGAGACGGCTCAGTGGCTTCTGGCCGTCATGCCGGTGATGTTTATCGGGCCGGGCGTGGAGATTATGGAACATTATACCAAAATCGCGGACAGTCTTCTGCCTTTTGCGGCGGTGGTGCTGATTTCCACCGTGCTGGTTATGGCGGCCACCGGATTGACCGTACAGGGAATCATGGCGGCGATGAGCCGCGTCAGAAACAGGAAGCATCCGGCAAAGAAGGGAGGAAATGGCAATGAATGAGGTGTTTAGCGGATCGCTTTATTTCGGCTTTTTCCTCTCTCTGTTTGCCTACTATCTGGGAATAAAAATCCGCAAGGTTTTCCGGCTGGGAATCTTTAATCCGCTGCTGGTGGCGATTGTGCTGATCATCGTTTTCCTAAGTGTGACAAAGATCCCCTATGAAGAGTATAATCTGGGAGCGGACTGTCTGACTTATTTTCTGACGCCGGCGACTGTCTGCCTGGCGCTGCCGCTGTACCGGCAGATAAAAATACTGAAACAGTACTGGCTGCCAGTGCTTTGCGGTCTGGTCGCCGGCTGCGCGGCCACGATGATCCTGGTGGTAGGTATGTGCGCCTTTTTGCAGATGGAGAGCCAGCTGACGGTGTCTCTTCTGCCAAAATCCATCACCACCGCCATCGCCATCGGCGTATCGGAGGAAATCGGCGGCCTGTCGCCGGTGACGGTGGCGGCTGTTGTGGCGACGGGGATTATCGGAGCAGTAACGGCCAACGGCGTGTTCAAAGTGTTCCGCATCAAAAATCCGGTAGCCCAGGGGCTGGCGCTGGGGGCATCCGCCCATGCCATCGGTACTTCAAGAGCGCTGGAGATGGGAGAGATCCAGGGGGCTATGAGTTCTCTGGCCATCGTAGTCAGCGGAATTCTCACCGTGGCAGTTGCGCCGGTGATCGCCGGACTCTTTTGACTGTTTTCGCCGGACGGGATTTTTCCCGGAATTTCATATAAAAAAAGGAAATTCTCCTGGTATGCAGAATATTTAAAATAGAAGATATTTCGTCATCGGGAGGGATTTCATGACCATTCGGGAAATATTTGAGGAAAATGAGTACAGGGAGCTGAGCGAATTTGCCGCTCACAGCAGAGAATCCCGGGGGCGGGAACGGCCGGAGCCGGAGTGTGACGTCCGAACCGTATATCAGCGGGACAGGGACCGTATTCTGCATTCCAAAGCCTTTCGCAGGCTGAAGGACAAGACGCAGGTTTTTCTGGCGCCCCAGGGAGATCATTACCGCACCCGGCTGACCCATACGCTGGAAGTTTCCCAGACGGCCAGGACGATCGCAAAGGCGCTGAAGCTGAACGAGGATCTGGTGGAGGCCATTGCGCTGGGCCATGATCTGGGACATACGCCCTTTGGCCATGCAGGGGAGGCGGCCCTTGACGGGATCTGCCCGGAAGGCTTCGCCCATTTCCGCCAGAGCGTGCGTGTGGTGGAGCTTTTGGAGAAGGATGGCAGGGGGCTTAACCTTACCTGGGAAGTGCGGGACGGCATTTTGAATCACCGGACGGCAGGATCGCCCCATACGCTTGAGGGGCAGGTGGTCCGTCTCTGCGAGAAGATTTCCTATATCCATCACGATATGGACGACGCGGAGCGGGCAGGCATTTTAAGCGAGGACAATATTCCCATCACCATCCGTGTGGTGCTGGGGGGCTCCACCAGGGAGCGGCTGAATTCCCTGATCCATGATATTATCATCAGCAGTATGGGAAAAGACAGGATCCTCATGTCGCCGGAGATCGCCGATGCCATGAAAAGCCTTCGCTCGCTGATGTTTACCTATGTGTATAAGAGCCAGGTGGCCAAGCGGGAAGAGGACAAAGCCAAGAGGATGCTGACGGAACTGTACCTTTATTACCGGGAAAATCCCATGGCCATGTCGCAGGAATACTGTGACCTGATCAAAAGAGGGGAGCCTTTGGAGCGGGTGGTCTGCGATTACATATCCGGTATGACAGACCAGTATTCCATCGAAAAATTCAAAGAGATTTTTGTCCCCCGGGGATGGGATGTGGAGTAGACAGCATGAGATATTCAGAAGAGTTGATTGAGGAAATCCGTTCCCGCAGCGATATTGTGGATGTGATTTCCGGATATGTGAAATTGAAGAGAAAGGGCAGTTCCTGGTTTGGACTGTGCCCTTTTCACAATGAGAAATCCCCTTCTTTTTCGGTCAGCCGGGACAAGCAGATGTATTACTGTTTCGGATGCGGGGCTGGAGGAAATGTGTTTACCTTTCTGATGGAGTATGAAAACTTTTCCTTTGTGGAGGCGCTGCAGTTTCTGGCGGACCGGGCGGGGATCCAACTGCCGCAGCAGGAGTATTCCAAAGAAGCGCGGCAGGAAGCGGATCTGAAAAGCCAGCTTTTGAAGATTCACAAGGAAGCGGCGCAGTTTTATTTCTATCAGTTAAAAAGCCAGAATGGGAAAACGGCTTACCAGTATCTGCTGGACCGGGGGCTGTCCCGGGAGACCATCGTTCATTTCGGACTGGGAAGCGCGTCACGCTACAGCGGCGCGCTGTACCGATATCTGAAGGAAAAGGGCTATTCCGATGAGCTGCTGATTCAGACGGGGCTGTTTTTGCAGGACGAAAAAAGAGGGATGTACGATAAATTCTGGAACCGGGTGATGTTCCCCATCATGGACGTCAACAACCGGGTGATCGGTTTTGGCGGCCGGGTGATGGGAGACGGGAAACCCAAGTATCTGAATTCCCCGGAGACTAAGATTTTTGATAAGAGCCGCAACTTATACGGTCTGAATTTTGCCCGTTCTTCCCGGAAGAAAAATCTCATTGCCTGTGAGGGATATATGGACGTCATAGCCATGCACCAGGCAGGATTTGATAATGCGGTGGCTTCGCTGGGGACGGCGCTGACGGCGGCCCAGGCTTCTTTGATGAAGCACTACACCGACGAGGTCCTGCTTTTGTATGACAGCGATGAGGCGGGGCGAAAAGCGGCTGTGCGGGCCATCCCCCTGCTGCGGCGGGCCGGGCTGGGGCAAAAGGTCGTCGATCTGTCGCCCTATAAGGATCCCGATGAGTTTATCAAGGCAGAGGGGGCGCAGGCTTTTGAGGAGAGGCTGCAAAAGGGCAGGAACGGCTTCCTGTTTCAGGTGGATGCAGCGGGGAAGGAGTTTGATCTGGGGGATCCCCAGGGGCAGTCGGACTTTTTTCACCGGATCGCCTCCATGCTGCTGGAGTTTGAAGACGAGATAGAGCGTACCAGCTATCTGAAAGCGGCGGCCCGGGAATATCACGTGAAAGAAGAGATGCTTTCCAGGCTGGTGAACCGGCTGGCGGTAAATGGGGAGACGCCCGTCCGGCAGGTACAAAAGCCGCAGTCCGTAAAAGAAAAAGAGAAGGAGGACGGTTACGAAAAGGCGCAGAAGCTGATGATCACCTGGATGGTGAACGTACCGGATCTCATAAAAGAGCTGGACGCTTACCTGAAACCGGAGGATTTTGTCACCCCTTTGTACCGGGAAGTGGTAAAGATGCTGCGAAAGCAGTATCAGGAGGGAGAAGTCAACCCGGCCAGGATTCTGAATGAGTTTCCCGACGGGGAGGAGCAAAAGAAGATCGCTTCCTTGTTTCACGCACAGCTTCCCCTGGAGACCAAGGAGCAAAAAAAGCAGGCTTTAAGTGATGTGATCTGCCGGATCAAGGAGAACAGCATCGCCTGGCGTACGGAGCATCTGGATCCTGCGGATATGGCGGGATTGATGGAAATCATGGAAGATAAAAAGCAACTGGAGAACCTGAAAGGGAGAAAGGTGCAGCTGCATATTTCTTTCGAATGAGGATAAAATATAAACAAGCTATGGAAGGATGGAAAACCAATGGAACTTGATATGGCAAAATTTAACGAAAAACTGAGAGAACTTCTGGAACTGGGGAAAAAGAAGAAAAATATTCTGGAATATCAGGAAGTCAGCGATTTCTTTCAGGATATGCCATTGGATGCGGAACAGATGGAGAAGGTTTTCGATTATCTGGAAAACAGCGGGATCGATGTGCTGAGAATGGTGGAGCCGGAAAAGGAGCCGGATGTCCTGCTGCTCTCCGATGAGGACGAGATGAATCTGGAAGAGGAAGAAGAAGTGGATATGGAAAACCTGGATCTTTCCGTTCCAGAGGGAATCAGCATCGAAGATCCGGTGCGGATGTATCTGAAGGAGATCGGAAAGGTGCCGCTTCTTTCCGCGGAGGAGGAGATCGATCTGGCTCAGAGGATGGAAGAGGGCGATGAGGACGCCAAGAAGCGCCTGGCAGAGGCCAACTTAAGGCTGGTGGTCAGCATCGCCAAGAGATATGTGGGTCGGGGAATGCTGTTTTTGGATCTGATCCAGGAGGGAAATCTGGGACTGATCAAGGCAGTGGAAAAATTTGATTACCGTAAGGGGTACAAATTCAGCACTTACGCCACCTGGTGGATCCGCCAGGCGATCACCAGGGCCATCGCTGATCAGGCAAGAACCATTCGTATCCCCGTCCATATGGTGGAAACCATCAATAAGCTGATCCGGGTATCCAGACAGCTTCTGCAGGAGCTGGGACGGGAACCTACGCCGGAGGAGATCGCCGAAGAGATGAATATGGGAGTGGAGCGTGTGCGGGAGATTTTAAAGATATCCCAGGAGCCGGTTTCCCTGGAGACGCCCATCGGAGAGGAGGAGGACAGCCATCTGGGAGATTTTATCCAGGACGACAATGTACCGGTTCCCGCCGACGCAGCGGCCTTCACCCTTCTGAAAGAACAGCTGGTGGAAGTACTGGGAACGCTGACAGAGAGAGAGCAAAAAGTGCT
>ERZ1643249.5299-NODE-5299-length-10392-cov-5.528683_pt1 | contig 10392 bp, 7 predicted proteins | sample MGYA00579263_ERZ1643249 | MGnify/ENA primary metagenome ERZ1643249 (study PRJEB29033, sample SAMEA4952264) | chicken gut metagenome | biome: Broiler Chicken; feature: Gastrointestinal Tract; material: Caecum | place: Ireland | collected 2018 | study: Broiler...
AGGAGCCTCCTTGCCGGGATTTGGCTCTTTTATTGTATCAAAAAACCACACCCTTTGTGGTGCGGTTGAAATTTCAATTTAGGAAAAGATTTGGTATTTCCAAATCTTTTTATTTTTGTTTTACAAACATTTTATTTTGACATATTTTATACAATGGTTTGTCTTATTATTATTTTAGTCATTAATAAATGACAATATTTAACATTATTACGTACTATTTTGCTGGTTGTGTGTTATAATCTATGATAGGTGATGCTAGGTGAAGACAAAGGAGTTTAAAACCCTAGATGAGCAAATAGAAATTTTAAAAAACCGTGGGTTGGTTATTAATGACATTGATGGTACGAAAAGATTGCTATTAAGAGAAAATTATTTCTTTATTAACGGATATCGTCATATATTTCTTAAGAATCGTAATGGAAATGAATTCATAAAGGGTACTACCTTTGAAGAGTTATATGCGGTATTTCAGTTTGATAGGAATTTTAGAAACATCTTGTTTAAGAATTTGCTTATCGTTGAAAACAACTTAAAATCAATACTATCATATTGTTTATCAAAAAAATATGGTATTAAAGAAAAAGATTATTTAAAACCTTCTAATTTTTCTCAAGACATAAAAAAAATTAGACAAGTAAACGATGTTTTAAGCAAGATTAAAAGGCAAATAAAATTAAATGGTAGACAGCATAGTGCTACGCTTCACTATTTAAGTAATTATGGTTATGTTCCTTTATGGATCTTAGTAAAGTTACTATCTTTTGGTATGATTAACGAATTATATTCTATACTAAAACCGGAGGATAAATTACTAATTGCAGAATATTATAATTTAGATGTTGAAACGTTAGGAATATACATAGGACTTTTATCTAATTATCGTAATTTGTGCGCCCATGAAGACGTTGTATATGATCATAAAACGCAAAAAGAAATTCCTGATACTAGATACCATAGAATACTTGATATACCTACCATGAATGATGAATATGAGTATGGTAAAAATGATATTTATGCTGTTGTAATAATGTTAAAACAAGTTTTAGACGAAAGGGATTTTAGCTCTTTTATAGGTGAAGTAAGTTACGAACTAAGTTTGTTAGATGGAAGGGTAGAAGTTATTCCTCAAAGAAAGATTTTAGATATGATGGGATTTCCCGAAAATTGGGAGGATATCACTAATATTTAATAAAGAAAGGTGAGGTTTTGTGGAAAAAATAGAAGTTTCTAACAGTGAAAAAAATAATATTGGTAAGAAAAATAATAAAAAAAGTAAGTTAAAGTATTTTATTTTTCTGTTAATAGCGTTTATTCTTGGCGGAGTAATTATGTACGTTTATAGTATCAATAATCCGACTGTTGTTACAAAAAATAGAACTATCTCCCAAACTAAGGTTACCGAAGAAGCAATGGAAGATGCAATAGATAAAGTGTATGATTCGGTATTATGTATAGAAGTATTAAATGATAACGGGGATACGCTTAGTACGGGAACGGGATTTGTTTACGCAAAAGATGACAAGTATGGTTATGTATTAACTAACGCACACGTGGTTTCTGGTGGTAGTAACATACAAGCCACTTTATCAAATAACGAAGTTGTTAAACTAACCATATTAGGAACGGATTCTTATACTGATTTGGCGGTTTTAAGAATGGATGCAAAAGATGTTCTTCAAGTTGCTAGTATTGGTACGAGTGAAAATATGGAAGTAGGTAATACTGTGTTTACCGTAGGCTCACCAATGGGTGCTACTTATGCGGGAACGGTTACTAAGGGTATTTTATCTGGTAAGGATAGGCTTGTTGAGACAAGTACTTCTAATAATCTTTTAAATTCAGAATCTTACATAGTAAAGGTGTTACAAACTGATGCTGCAATAAGTCCTGGAAATAGTGGTGGACCTTTAGTAAATTTAGCAGGAGATGTTATTGGGATCACGTCACTTAAATTAGTTGACGAGGAAGTAGAAGGTATGGGCTTTGCCATTCCGATAGAAGATGCTATGAATTACGTGGATACACTTGAAAAAGGTGAAACAATACAAAGACCTATGATGGGTGTACAAATAATTGATTTAACCAATAAATACGTTTTATATAGATATGGTATAAACGTTGATGATAGCATAGAATCAGGTGTTATGCTAATGGAGGTTAGTAATGGTTATCCGGCAGCGGATGCTGGTTTAAAAGATGGGGATGTTATAACCGAAATAAATGGTGAAAAAGTAAGTACAACTTCTGAATTTAAATATGAATTATATAAACATTCCGTTGGAGATACAATAGAAGTAACTTATATTAGAGATGGAAAAGAAAAGAAAACTAACGTAACTTTAAATAAAAATAGTGAATAAATAAGTATTAAGTAGAATATTCTTTAATGAATGTTCTACTTTTTGTTTACATGTTATATCATAGATATTATGTTTATTAATTAATAAATGCTATAATTGAATAGGGAAGTGATAACGTGAGTATATATACTTATTTTTTACTGTTCATAATTTATTCATTTGTAGGATGGGTAATAGAAATAATTACTGAATATTATCATCATAAAAGATTTGTTAACAGGGGTTTTTTAATAGGACCATATTGTCCCATTTATGGCGCTGCATCAGTAGTTATGATATTATTTTTAAATAAATACATAGATGATCCAATAGCATTATTTGTTATGGCACTCGTAATATGCTCAATTATTGAATATTTGGCTAGTTATGTTATGGAAAAATTATTTAATGCTAGATGGTGGGATTACAGTAATAATAAATTTAATATAAACGGGAGAATATGTTTAGAAACCATGATACCATTTGGCTTTGGTGGTTTATTATTAATGTATTTTATTAATCCTTTTGTGGTAAAAGTTTTATCCTATGTACCAACAGATTTGTTAAAGATTATAGCGATTATTCTGTTTTTATTATTTTTAATGGATTGTATTATTTCGTTTAAGATAATATTAGGGTTTAAGAAGGTTACTTTTAAACAAGAAAGAGATAATACCGCAGAAATAACGAATAAGGTAAAAGAAACTTTAATTAAAAAATCAAAGCTTAACAAAAGATTGATAAATTCATTTCCTAATTTAAGGGTAAGAAAACGAAAAACAAAAAAAAGAAACAAGTAGTTTCTTTTTTTAAATTATTAAAAATATAGAATGTTTCTTATTATCAACCTATTTTTAAATCCATATAATATAAAAGAGAAATGATGGAGGTTATTTTTATGTATTGTGATAAGTTAGATTCTTGTAATAAAAGTTGTTGTGGACCTTTTAAACGTGTGTATCCTATTCCTGGGCCTACTGGCCCGACAGGGTCCACGGGACCAATGGGAGCAACTGGCCCAACTGGTGCATCAGGAGTAGCGGGTTCTATGGGGCCAACAGGACCGATGGGAATACAAGGTATTACAGGTCCAACCGGGCCAATCGGCCCTACTGGACCAGTAGGTGCTACCGGACCAACTGGAAGTGTTGAGGTAAACCCATATGATTTATATGTTCAATCTACGGCAGCACCTGGAGGAGATGGTAGTCAATCTGCGCCTTTTCAAACAATACAAGAGGCACTAGCAGTATCAAAACCTAATGGCACGATAAACGTTTTAAGTGGCACTTATTCTATCACGCAGCAGATTACTTTAAATATTCCTGGATTAAAGTTAAAAGGTATGGCTGGAACAATGATTTTGCTTAAGGCACCGATTGTACCATTTCTATGTACTGGAGGTAACATTACGATTGATGGATTTACCATGACAAGTGATGCACCATATCCGGTTGAATTTATACAAATTGCAGGAGATGAAAACCAAATTTTAAATTGTCAGATTTATGGCCCAGACCAGCAGGGAGATTCTTCAACGTGGGTAGTAAACAGGGGATTTGTAACCCAAAATAATGCTACTAATTTGTTAGTACGAAATAATGTTTTTCATACGCTAAGGCAACCTGCATATTTAAATCCTAACTCTACTGGAACAATCATGGATAACGTTGTTTATAATACTCGCGGGTACGTGGTTGATCGGGCAATATTTTTGTTTTCGGGTAATTCTTGGGGAATTCCAGAAAACGCGGTAGATATTGCGTTACTTGCAGGAACTAAAACAGGTGCGCCTTATGATCCACTACCAGCTTTAGAAGCTAATAATAGTAATGCTACAATCAGTGATCAGCGGTAAAATAAGAGTATTTAAGTGTAATAATATAAATAAAACTTTCGTTTCAATTTTTTTGCTATCACCCAATTAGGTATTAATCATAAAATACTTTGAAGGAAGTGATAATATGGTTATAGTAGATGCTGGGCATCAAAGGTACTTTTTAACAAGGTATATAAAATAAAGAAATATAAAAGTTTGAGCTGACAATAAGAGTTAGTTTTTTGAATTATTGATTTCCATAAATCTCGGATGCATTTTTGTTAATAAAATCCCATTAGGGATTTTTTTTGTGCAATTTTATTTAGTAAGAGCACCACCTTTCTGTAAAAAAAAGATTAATTTTACAGAAAGGAGCTTAAATGAATATACCTAAGAGGCGAAAAAGTAAGGATAATCCATATAACTTAGGCATTAATAATGAAGGTAAATACTTAGTTTCATTTAAAAATGCTAATCATTATGAAGTGTGTATTGAAGTTAGCTATTTAATTTTTAAAACATTGAACGAATTTGAATTAAAAGATTTATCTCAGTTAAATGAATTTGATAGACATATAGAGCACTTAGATTTAATGGAAAATGATGAAATTTTGTATAAAAGAATTCTAAAAGAAGAGTTATCTATTGAAGAAATAGTTGATATTAAACTTTCTAAAGAAAAATTAATTTTTGCTACAAATAAACTTTCTATAAATCAAAAAACAAGAATAATCAAATACTATTTTGATGGTAAAACAGAAAGTGATATTGCTTTAGAAGAGAACGTAACACAGCAATCTGTCCATATAGGTTTAAAACGAGCAATAAAAAAATTAAGAAAAATTTTAAAAAGTTTAGAAAAATAGTCTGTTATTTTTCATTTTAGTGAGGAAATGGGTGAAGGGATATATATTCCTTTTACCTATTTTTATTAATTAGGTATGATCTTTGACAACTTAATATTATTAATTAAAAAAAGTCTAGTGAAATTCCAGTAGAAAAAATTTTATGATGAAGCTGTTAAAGAAAGGAGAATGATATTATGAATTTAACAGATCAAACTGTAAGTGGAACTAATGAAGTTAGCTTACAAGATTCACTTAATGCTTCTTTATTGAAGTTAAAAGTGACAATGGGTGCAAATACAGCAGCACCAGAAGATACAGATTGTTTTATCTATGTAGATAAAGCATCTAGTACAAATCCTACGGAAGAAAAGAGAAATTATCTTTTTGAACTTTCAGAACCATTAAGATATTGTAATGGAGTAGGAGATGAGTTATTACAAGAAATAAATATTGTAAATAACGATGTTGTAATGAAAACAATAGTAACTAGAAAAGTAGGAATATCTGAAGATGGAACTTTAAGCGTTTTAGAAACACCTACAACAGAGGAGATTGATGCATATCCAGTTACTTTATTTGAAGGAATTAATTATATTTATACTAATTATTCAAATGCGGATATTGAATTAATATATCCAAAAGATACTGATGAAAACAAAATGTTTTTAAACAATGCCATTTATTGTAATCACAAGTTAAAAAATGATGGTGAATTTTCGCTTGATGATATTTCCTTTAAAGACGCATTTACTAAAACAGAAGATAAATTAAACCTAGAAGTAAATAATGCTTCAGTTGATTGTATTACTTCGAATAATAATAAATTCAGCTTAGATAGTGAAGGAAATTTAATTGTTAATTCAATTACTACTGCGCAAGGGTCACAAGGCTCTTCATCTGATAATGAAACAATATGTAATTTGATATATCCAGTTGGTAGTATTTATATGTCTGTTAATAGTACTGATCCAACAACTTTATTCGGCGGTACATGGGAACAGTTAAAAGATAGATTCCTACTTGGAGCTGGTGATTCCTATGGAAACGGAGCAACCGGTGGAGAAGCAAACCATACATTAACTATTAATGAAATGCCAAGTCATACCCATACTCAAAACCCTCATGCACATAGTGTAAGAGCTAAAGGATTTAATGGTACATCTAATATTAATGGTTACTATATGCTTCGCAGAAATAGAAATGATGATAGTTATGATAATGTAGATCCTAGTGCAGCTATGAGTGCAACAGCTACTAACCAAAATACTGGTGGTGGAGCAAGTCACAATAATATGCCTCCATATTTAGTAGTATACATGTGGAAAAGGGTATCTTAATGGTATCCTTAGCCACAAAGGATTATTTAATTATGAGAGCACTTAATAATTATTCTAATACTGTTTATGAACTTAATATTTTAAAAAGAAGATTAAATTTACTTGTAAATTATGAATCCGAAATTGCTTTGGAAAAAAATAGGTTAATAAATTTAATAGATAACGAACAACAGGTGATAAAGCAAATGGAAAATGATTTACAAAATTTATCTGGTATTGAAAATAAACTGTATTATGAAATTGTTATTAATGGTACTAACGTAACAAAGGCAATAGATAAAGTAGCAACAAATGAGTTTATCGATACTTCTACTTTGTGGAAAAATTATTATCCTAAAGTAAAAAAAGAAATAGATAAATTATATCTACTATTATCTAAAGAAAATTAATTATAGAAAGGAGATTAGCTATGAAGGAAATAGAGTTAATTGGAAAAAGAAGAGCTAGAGAAAAGCATTTTTTAAAAGAAAATGGAATAATAACAGCTAATGTCTATGATGAAGATATTCATTTTTTAAAAGATGGAAAATATGAAGAGATTGATAATACACTTATTGAGGAAAATGGTTATTTAGTAAATAAAAATAATGCATACAAGGTTTACTTTGCTAAAAAAAGTAAAGATGAATTAATGAAAATTAATATAGGTAACAACTACATTAAAACAAAATTAATTTATCAAAAAGAAGTGAACGTAAAAGAGAATATTATAGAATCTAAACTTCATAAAAACGTATGTTATCCTAATATAATAGAAAATGTTGATTTAGAATATAACATTATGCCTGGAAAGGTAAAAGAAGCAATTATATTAAAAAATAAAAATGTTGATTTAGAAAAATTAGTTTTCTTAATTGAAACAAACACAAAATTAGAATTAAAAGAAAATAAAAAAATTATTTCAACGGTAGACAATAATAATTGTTTCGAATTTGACGCACTTTATATGATAGATGCTAACTTTAAAACAAATAATAATATTAATTATAAATTAACTAAAAGAGATGATGATATATATCAACTTGAATTAATTGTTGACAAAGAATGGTTAAATAATGAAGAAACAAAATATCCAGTAATGATTGATCCAACAATCACAAATTCTGGTCAGAATAATAGTGTTTATGATACTCAAATAACCCCTGGTGATGATAATGAAGATTGGCATGCAACATCGGAAAGGCTTAGGGTTGGTATGATTGAAACAACAAATGGATATCAACCAATTCGAGCATTATTTAAATTTGATTTGCCAGTAATTGGAACTGGTAGTCAAATAGTAAAGGCTACTATTAATTTAATAGGATATCCTGAAAATAGATACCCTGTTAATTCGGATTTGTTGACAGTACATAGAATTACTTCTGATTGGACAGAAACTAATGCCAAATGGAATAATATGAATGATAAGTATGATCCTAAAGTTGAAGGTATAATGGAAGCTAGGAGTAGTTTTTTTGAAAAAGAAAATGTTATAACTCCAGTTTTAAACGGTTCAAATATTACAAGATTAGTTAGAAAATGGTACACAGGAACACCTAATTATGGAGTCATGTTAAAACAAAACGAAGAAAAATATAACCCTGATTTTATAGCACAATTCTTTTCTAAAGATAATAGTATTACTGGCTATAATCCTAAACCTGTATTAGTAGTATCCTATAGAAATCAAAATGGGATAGAAGAATATATGAATTATATAACACAAGATTTTTCTAATGGTAAAGCGTATGCTAATACTTATAATGGAAATTTAACCACCATATTTGAAGTTGGACGAACTATTGGTAGTAAATTACCAATAAACTTGAATTTAGTATACAACACAAACGATGTGGTATTAAAAAATGATATTGGGTATGGTGTCGGATATAGATTTAATTTTTATCAAACGGTAAAAGAACAATTAATCGATGGTAAAATGTATTTAGAATACACAGATGAAGATGGTACTCTACATTACTTCTTAAATCAAAAAATAAGTAGCGATGATACTAATTATAATATAATTGATACTGAAGATACATATTATGACGAAGATGGTTTAAATATGACATTTACAAAAAAATTAAATGATTACATTCTTAAAGATAAAAATGGTAATATGATGAAATTTGTTAAAAATGGAATGATTGCATATTTATCTGAAATAGAAGATATTAGTGGTAATAAAAGTACTATATTCTATAACCCAGAAAACTTAATAACTAAAATTGTTGATTCGGATGATTGTGAAATAAATATATCCTATGTAAATGATACTGTAACTATAATTAGTCCTGATGAGACAGTTACTTTAAAATATATGAATAATAAATTAATTAATATTGATTGTTTACTAGGGACAACAAGTTTTAAATATAATGAAAATGGCGTAATATCGTCTATTACTGGTGTAAATGGTATTAAAATAGTTTATGACTATTATAGCGAAAAGCCATATAAAATAAAAAAGATAACTGAATATGGTTTAAAAGACACTATGGGAGAATATTTTGATATATCATATGGTTTTGATTCAACTACAATAATTGATTCTAAGGGCAAAGTAAAGAATATAGTATTTAATTCTCAAGGAAATTTGGCATCTATTAGTAGTCTTAAAGGAAAAGATGATATAAAAGAAGCTTATGGAATAAGTCAAATAAATGCAACTAACCATGGGACGAATCCTGGTAATAACAATAAATTGCTAAGAACAGAGATTCCTCTTAAATATGTGAAAAATCTCTTGAGTAATACGAGCTTTGAAAAAAATAATATAAATTTTATTGGTACTAATGATGTTAGTCTGTCTATTTCTAATGAGGCTGCCGAAACAGGAATTAGTAGTTTAAAAGCTGTTAGCATTTGTAATGGTCAAGAACTAATTCAAAAAGTTAAAGTGCAAAAGGGAAACTATTATACATTTAGTGCATATTTAAAAACTACTAATAAAGTTAAATTAAAATTATGCTATTATGATAAAAATAACACAACCATAGAATCCGAAAGTGAACTAATTAATCCTAATGATGAATTTGAAAGATGTGATGTAACTATACAATATCCGGAAAATGCAGCAAGCGATTTGTCATTAAAGATTGTTTTGGAGGAATCTGGAACTACATACATTGATGATATTCAATTAGAAGTAGGTGAAGTGGCTAATAGTTATAACTTATTAGAAAATTCAGATTTTTCAGATGGTTTTTCTGATTGGAAAATTAGCATTTGTGATACCTCAACAGGTGAATTAATGGATACAACAGGTAAATTTGAAGTGGTAACATTAAATGGTATAACTAAAGCATTAAGAACAAAAATTAATCCTGCCTATCAATATAATATGGAAAAAACATTTAATATAAGTGGTAAAGGGGGAGATGTATTTAATCTTTCGTTTTGGTATAAAAATGAAGGTATAGATTCGGACTTATCAGAGTATTATGGAAGTAGACCATATATTATTTTTCATTATACAAATCAAGAAGATGGACATTGCGGTATTCCTACACCGTTACTTAATATAAATGATCAATCATGGCAATATGTTTCGAATGATTTTACTGCTGAAAAAGATTATAGTTCTATTACGGTTAGTATTGGACATGAATATACTGCAAATGATTTTTATATTACAAACATGAGTTTATTTAAAGATATAAGAAATGTTTATTATGAGTATGATGAAAACGGAAATGTTATTTTAGAAAATAATTTAGATAATAAAAATAACTTTTTTAATTATGATAAAAATAATCAGTTAATTCAAATGATAGATCCTAAAGGTAAAAACTTTATGTTTGAATACGATAACGTTATAACGGATAGAGTCATAAATGGAATATCTGATATGGGTATATCTAATAAATTTAAATATGATGAAAATAACAATCCTATTTTAACTAAAGTTATAAGTGATAATACGAATGGTGAATTAACTGATGGATTATATAAATTAAGATTAAAGGGAACGCACAAATATTTAAGAAATATTTGTAATGAAATAAAAGTAAAAACTGAGGATTGTAATCATGATTTATGGTATTTAGAAAAATCGGGCGAAT
>ERZ1643249.5300-NODE-5300-length-10391-cov-228.841428_pt1 | contig 10391 bp, 17 predicted proteins | sample MGYA00579263_ERZ1643249 | MGnify/ENA primary metagenome ERZ1643249 (study PRJEB29033, sample SAMEA4952264) | chicken gut metagenome | biome: Broiler Chicken; feature: Gastrointestinal Tract; material: Caecum | place: Ireland | collected 2018 | study: Broiler...
TTCGTTTATTTGTTCAAGTATTTGTTGTTTATTCATTCTTTATTCTTTCCTTTTGGCTATCACAATATAAAGCTTTGAGATAAGCTTTTATTTTTTGATATGTAATTTTAGACAAAACTGTATAAATAGCTTGAAAAGCTATAAGATTGTGTTACACTTAATATAAAAATGTGATTTATCTATCCATATTTTTATATTATCACATTTTTTGTGATACGTCAACAAAAAAATTCACAAGGTCAAAATATGAATGATGCAGAAAAATTAAAACTATTTAGAGAAAAGTATGGTTTTAAAACGCAATTAGAATTTGCTCAAAAATTAGGTTTTGATTCAGCATCTACAATTAGTAATATTGAAAATGGTTCTCGCCCTATTTCAAAAAAAATAGCTTCAAAAATAAAAGAATTATTTAACATAGATATAAAAGAAAAAAATTACCGTACAATAAATAAAAGAAAAAAAACCTTTTCAGAGGCGATATCCACAATAGGTAAGAGGTTATCCAAAATTCAAATAGAGAATGATTTAACCGATAGAGAAATAAGCAATTTATTAGAGATATCTGAGCGAAGATATGAGAAACTTATCGAAGGTAAAGAAAAGCCATATTTTGATGAAATAATGGCTATAGCTGAAAACTTTGATGTATCTCTTGATTGGCTTATTCTCAATGAAAATGCCCCTGTTCAAGAGGAGGAAGAAGATACTGATACAAATCTCACAGAACAGGAACTAAAATTCTTGAAGGCTATATTAAAAAAGGCTAAAAAAACTATTTAAAAAGATATTTTAAGTGAAACCTTCTGTGCTGTTTTCTAAGCAGCATTGAATTGGTGTCTAATTTTGTTTTTATTGTTCCGTCATAACTGTCAATCTCTACATTATGTATTTCTTCCAGAGATTTCTTAGTATTCATATAAAAATGATACTGACCATCAGATAATTCAAGGTATACATACGTTGTCAGGATAAGATTAAGTAATAATAAGAAAATTATAATATTACTTTTTTCTCTTAAAAGTCCTTTAATAAGACTAAGACTGCGATACACCATTTCTTTCATAATTTAACCTTCCATATTTATCTACTCACATAAGAATTGTAGTTTAGATTGCTCAATTTTTCCAAAAATGATAGGATAATATGGAAAAAGATTTTATAAGAAGGGAAGTAAGGAGAATGTATAGATGAAAAAGATTCTTTATACATTGTTAATAATAGTTTTAAGCATAGCAAATGTTTATGCAGGAACATCTCGGGAAATTACAAATATTACCCCTTCTGCTGTAAAAGATAAAATCATTTATGCTGCCGTAAAACATGGTGGACAAGTAACAAATACCGCTTATGATATAAACTCTTTCTCAATACATTTTAATACTAGGGAAAATAACAGGAATCTTTGGTGGGAGTGTGATTTTTCTGTAGTACCATCAGGGGCTGATACCTTGATTTCTACCCGATGCGGAAACGGTGTCGGGTCTTACAGAAGTACCGCATTAAATCTTCTACAGGAGAAGCTTATACTTGATAGAATTGTCCGTTATGTAAATAATACTCCTGAATATGTATATGGGTTTAGAGAACTTAGATATAATTACTGTGATGCTACATATCGTGAATATCCAACGTGGCAGATTATTTTTCCTTGGCGGGGTGTATTATGGCAGGATGCTTTACATACATTTAAAAAAGGGGATAAAATACTTGAAATAAATGGAGAACCTCTCAGAAAAATAGATAAAGTTAAATTTAAAAATTATTTTATTGCAGATAAAAAAGAACCTTTAAAAATAAAGTATCGTAAAAAATCAACAAAAACTATCGAAGAAGTTATAATTAAACCGCATAAATTAACAAAAAATGAATTAATGTTTTATTGTTTTAATCCATATTCTGTACCTTATTAAATGATTTATTTTTAAAAAGATTTCAAAAACCACCCAAAACTCAACAATAACACCATCCCTGATTAATACAACAGCCTTAAAACCAGATGAGATAACACTCATAGTTTTGGCTGTTTTTTAAAAATAACAATCCTTTCTTCTGTAACAAAAGCTTTACATTTCTTAATGTGACAAAATCGTCAGAACTCCTGTCGGAGTAAGATAACACACCAATTCCCTATTACTATATATTACTATAATATTACTATTAAAAAACTAAAAAATAAATAAACAAAAATAAAATATTACTAACCATAATGTGTAGTAAGCTATATAGTGATAGATATTGTAACTATATGTAACTATAAAGTATATACTCTATCTGACATCTAAAAGTGCTCTAGAGATAATGGTTTTAGGCTGTTATTTTGTAATTGTTTTTTTATTGATTCATTTCCACTCAAATAATTGAATTTTGGAGTAGGGTTATTAATAGGGAAAATCAGAGGTATAAAAAAACTGGGATAAAATGAATTATCCCAGAAATATAGTTCATTTAGTTGCATACCGGAGTATGGAACACCTTGTATTTAATAGAGGTTTTTATGTTATTTTTCCTTAGAGAGCTTAGGATAAATTTTAAGCCATGTTAAATTAAAAAGATAGGGATTTATACCTAAAAGATATTTCATCATGGTTCCTGCTCATTCTGGCAGCCTCTATTTTAATTTTCATTATAACATATCAACAGCATTTTTCAATTGTTCAAATTTTGTATGAGTATATCGTAAAGTTGTATTTATGCTCTTATGGTTTGCAAGTCTTTGTATAATTGGAATTGGTACATCCTTTTGTACCAAGAAGCTACAGAAACTATGCCTGAGGGTATGTATTGTTATGTTCTTATCAAGTAGCAGTTCTTTTTTCATCTGATTGAATAGGTAGTAACAGCGTTGATAGTTTATTTCAAAAGGTATGAATGTTTCTGGATTCAGAATATATCTGATTTTACGACTTATAGGTAGTGTATAGTAGCTGTTTACTTTTTTATCGTAGATTTGAAGATTGTTATTTTGAATGTTATCAGGCTGTAGAGATAATATATTATTAATTCTCAGCCCTGTGTATAAACCTATAAGTATTATTTTCAATAATTCTGTCTGTTTATTATGTCTGCACCATTGGATTATTTGTAGTATTTCAGAATTATTAAGAAATTTATCTTTTCTGTTTTTTGTTTTAAATGTAGGAATAAAAGGCATATTTGATATAAGGTTGTTATGGAAGGCATATTTCAGAATATGCTTGAAGTATGCTGTTTTGGCATTGATTGTATTCGGGCTGTTGCCTTTAGCTTTTAGAATTTGAATGTATTTTTTAATTGTTGAATGATTTATTTTACTTATTGATGTGGAAGGTGATAGAATATTAAGTAGTTCTTTTTGTTTACTTTCAATCACCTTCCAGCTATTAGAGTTGTAATATAACAGCTCATTCGTTTCGTCGATTAATTCTTGCAGATTCATGTTCTTTTTGCACCTTTATTTCTTTTTAAACGTTTCAAAATAAAGTTTTTCTATTTTTTCTATTCCTTATTTTTTATAACCGACACCCTCAGGGCGTTTCGTCTTAATCCTCAAAGACTCATCAGGGTTATTCTTATTGAACTGTTATATGTCAGATGTGGGCGTATTATTGACATTTTAGAATAATTGTTGTCTTTGTATCAGTGATTTTTACTTCTTTGCATTTTGCATCATCAAACATAAATATCGCTCTTTTTAGCTGGAGTGCTCTAAGTGCTGCTATTAATTCTTTTTTATCAAAATTTTTAGTTATAATCATTTTTAAATATCCTTTTATAAATTTTATATTTATGTATTGTAACATAGATTTTATAATTCTCTGTAATATAAATTAGATTCAAATTAATTCTAACGGCGGAGGAACTTCATCACCTATAAATATAAGTTGTGGACGTTTCTTTTCCTCTTGTATTACTGGTTGTGGTTGGTTTATTTGAATTGTAAGAAATAAATTCCAGATAATCAGTAATATTATTAAAATACGGGATGTGTTAGCTTGTTTAATCAGTTTATGCATAATTTTTTGACTCCTCTATTTTTTCAGCATGAGATAATTGTATTTCAGCGTTATAGCTATATAATTCTTGATGATAGTCACTATCCTTAATTTTTTCTAAAATATAATATTCAAGCATTACATTAATGCATCTCTCTTTTTCAGATTTATCGGTTTTATAAGTGTAGATAAAATCTTTATAATTGTTAGGTATAAAGCTTATAAAGCCATCATAACTAGTAAAATTTTCTTTTAGATATTTGTCAAAAGCTGTTTTATTCTTATTGATGTATTTTTTGAGCTTTGTTAGGTTTACATCAATTAATAAGTTGAGCTTATCTGTACTATAGTTATAATATCGGGGTGATGTAATACTTAGGTATTTAATTGATTTAATTATTGAACTTTTACAGATTTCTTCTAATAGTTCAGATGCTTTTTGTGATATATCCTCTTGATATGCTTCAAAATTACTTATTTCATACTCTTCATCTTTTTCCTGAAGCATTTCTGTTAGATATAGTTCTGTATCACTGTTAAAAAGATTTGATTCATAGAAACCATCAAAAATATATGTGCTCCAGTTTTGGTATTTTATTCTCATTTTTTAAACCTCTTATTTTTTTTTTTTAATATTTAAAAACTTTATCTTGATTCACTTCAAACCAGTCTTTGCGCTTGACTTCACAAGGTACATACTTCCAACTTGTGCCATAATGAGTTACAGGCATCACGTATAAATCTAATACAGATGAATATACATATTTAATGTCAAATGTTTTCTCTTGCCAGTTTTTTGCCCCATCGCTTAGATCGGTTAAATACCATTGAAATATTTCTGGATATTCATCATTTTCTTCATCATATAATGTTGTGTATGCTTCCTCTGCACATTCAGGGTCTATTTCTGGTAAATTGTTACATAATATGAGGTTTGTTCCTCCCCAAGTAGCTGCTGTTGAAAAATCCGTGTACATTGTTTTTTTTGCTTTCATTTTCCTTAATCCTCTTGCTTTCTTTGCATAGCCAAGCTAAGCCATCTTGAGGCTTTTCTAAACTATTACAACTAAATGAACTGTATAATCATTAACAGCTTTAATCTTTGAGTTTTTTTCATTGCGTCACTGCAACCTGCTTTTGATTATGTGTACATAATATCACATTTTTTGTGATATGTCAAGAAAATATTTCACATTTTATTTAAATTCATGCTATGACATGATTTCAGCCGTTCATATTTCTTAACAAACAAAAAAATATAGAAAATTAAAAAAATGCTGATGTATATTAATTATTAATAACAATAATTATATAGATTTTTCAGGCTTTAGCCTCTAAATAAAATTAATATATTTTATTGAAAACCTTATATATTAAGGCTTTACGCCCTTTTTAATTACATTCAAACCCCCGCCTACGGGGGAATTTTTGCGCAGGGCTGCTACGTATATACCCTTTTAAAAATTTGTGATAAAATTATTACCCCTATAACATATTTTAAAACACATTATAGGGGTTTAAAATCAATTTAAATCAAACCATCCTATTTCTTCTTTAGAATATATACCCATCATTTCTTCAAAACGCTCTAGCTCAGCATCAATCTCTTCATCAATTCTTCTTTGTATCTCTTCATCAGGGTCTATTTGTAGCATTTCAAGGCAATCAGCCACTGCCAGAGCTAAACAATCCAACCTATCATCATGAGCAAGACAATTTCTATCTTTGGTAATTCTGGTTAATTGATAGAAAAGGCTGTATTGCTGCTGTTTTTCAACGGGATATATTTTAATACTCTCATAATCATCTTTAATGACCTTCTTATCCACTATTAATCTATGCTGGTTCATAACAGGTTCAAGAGTATCTATTATTCTTCTTTCTTTCTGGATATTATGTCTTATTTCTTCAAGGGCGCAGGGATATATTTTTCTTAAAACAGGTGATAATAATGCGGTAAACATCCCATCCCCAAAGTTACTCTCAACTTTAATTTTATTTATCTTATATTCTCTCGCTATATCAGACAATTTCCTCAGGTTCTCTTCCGAATAGCCTCCCTGTAGTCCTCCCTGCTTTAAGAGGAATATTTGAGCATTTAACACACCAACAACAGTATAAGCCAGCTCATCCTTACCTCTTCCCGAGGGGTCTATTGCCATCATTTTATAGCTGTAGGGGAGCCATTTTATTTCAGGCAAAGGGATAGGAGAAAAGAATTTATCAGTACCTATACCTATACATGGTATATCTTTAATTATTTGATTGGGAGCTGAGCCGTAAGCTACTTTCTCGGGGGCTATATCTTTATCACAGTCCATAACAATTAAATCGGAACATTTCAGAGGATATCTCTCAAGGTCGGATAAAGTAGTATCCAACATCTGCTGCATAGCAAATTTACTTCTTCCTTCCGATTCCAATTTGAGTATTTCAAATTCTCCGAATCTTATGGGGTCAGTAGGTTGTCCAACAAGAGTAGGGTCTTGTTCCAAGTCATTTACTATAGCAGGAGCCAGTTTATTACCATATTTTTCCTGTTGTTCAGGCGTAGGGTACCTGATGGGAAATATTCTGATTTTATGCCCTTTATCAGCAAGTTTATTATATAGAGATAACTCGGTATGAGGTGTTCCGAGATAGATTAATCTGCCTATTTTAGGGATTAAAATTTGTCTGAATTCAGATACGGCGGCTTCAATCTTATCCCTTTCTATTTGAGTTTTACAATTTTCTGATGTTTCAATATCATCAGCTATAATATCCGTAGCACGATTTCCCGTAAGCTGTCCAAATACACCCAGAGCTTTACAGGATGGTTGTATTCTTGTTATTGCAGGTGCAACATCAAACTGGAGAGCACTATCTCTTTGATTTCTTTTTAAATCCGGTTTTAAATAATTCAGGAAAGGTACAACATCAATAAGATTTCTGGTAAATTTCATAAATTTACAAGCTTCTGTTTGATTTGCCGATACGTTCAGTATTTGACAATTTTCAGGGTCATTATCCAATAACCAAGAAGCATAAATACCTGTTATGGTAGATTTAGCTACACCTCTGAAACCTTCAATAACAGTATCACTATCCCCGTATTGCAGTTCATCGGCAATAGCATATTGTATTTTGGTAGGGGAAGGAAGATTTATATATTTAAAAACAACAAATAAATGATTTTTAAAGTTATTTCTGCATTTTTGCCTTTGAACAGCATCGATGAGAATTTCTATTTTATCCTCCTCAGCGGGAGTTCATCCTCATCAGGGAAAGGGAGAAATGTTTCTGTTTTTGCAACCAGTTCTTTCAAACCTTTATGTTTAGAAGAAGCCTGTAATCCGTTATATTTGATGAAGTTCAAAATAACATTCAAATCTTGAGCCGAACATTCCTCACTATCAAGTTTATGATTCAAAACTTCAACAAATTTATCGTATAATTTCTGCTCTATATCCATATAAACACCTTTAAATTTTTGTATAATTTTTTCCGTTATATTTCAAAACTTCTTTTCTGTTCTTGAATATATTAAAAGATATATGCACCCATTCATCTTTTTCATTGATTAACTGGTCAAAGAGAAGATTCTTTCTGCACCATTCTATTACTTGAGCTATTGTATAACCTTTTACTACAAAATCGGCAGCTTCCCCGCTAAGATGTTGTGAATTATCAGCTCCGCTTACAGCAGTATTTAATTTTTCACATCTAAAACCTGATGTAATAGTGACAGGGGAATTAAAATGTTCTCTTATTTTTTGCAGACAGTTATCTGCAAGACGTACAATATTTATAATTTCCTTAGTTGAAGGATTATTATTAATACCTTTTATTTTTGTCGTATCACTATAATAAAATTCTTCTAATTTAAAATTCTTTGTTAATTGCATTTTATTCTCTCTTATTCAACGCTCCGATCAACAGATTTTTGACATCGGACACATCCTTATGTATTTGCAGCATCTGGTCTTGCAGTGCCTTCTGATTATTTGCATAAGTATCTTTGGTCACAAAATGTTCCATAGCATATTTCATTAAATCCGTTTCTAGCTTTTTTAAGTCTTCAATCCGTGCAAAAATACGCATTGTCACAATGGCATAAATTACAATGACAATATACGGGGCATAAACTTCAATAACTTCAATCTGCATTGTTTACCCCCTCATACAACCTGTTCAAATTTATCTTCTTTTTGCCGCTTTTTAACCACCCGATATTGAAGTTCACCCCGAATCGCATAAGGTTGACTCTCCACTGTGCAATGCACCCGACAGCCTCCATCATCCTCTTGAACTTGTCATTAACCCGCTTAAAGGTCGTTTCTCTCACTGCAAGATAATGCAGAGGTAAATTTTTGCAGATGGTTATCTCCTGCCCATCTTTTGTTATCTCTTTGACAAAACCAAGGCTCCTCAACTCTTCGACAGTAGCGTTTACAACAATCTCTGCGTGATATTCGCATTCAAAATCGTGACCTATTGCAGGACGGATATCCCACTGCATCCTGCCCCCTCCAAGCCATGCAAGCCATCTCGGTATTGTATAACCGTCAGTCTGATAATTCCTCGGAACGAGATACAACACCCCGTCATCATCCTGATAGAGCTGATTGTGTGACGTGTACCACTTGCCGTTGATATCTGACTGCTTTACCTCGGCTTTTCCGGTAATAAAATTCCCCATCACTCGCCCTCTTTATCTTGCTTTTTCTGCTCTTGCAGGGTAATAAACAAAAACTTGCAGTTGTTTATTTTTACGCACTGATTTTCTATTTCAGCGCCTTTTTGGACTTTGACCCTTGTCCATGATGAGTTTTCAATCTCAACGTCTTGAACTGCTTTGTTTTCATCAGCGAAAACACTTGATGTAAGCGCAAATAACACGCATAAAATTAAAATAAAATTTTTCATACTTCCTCCTTTTTAGACTTCCGTTTCCTCCTCGGGCGCCGCTTCATAGGGGTAGAGTGTGCAGCGTGCAAGCTGACCGCCTGAACCTTCTTTTCGTGTTGTAAAAACATCACCTGTTTTAACAGGGATGAACACAGTGTTATAAACTGTTGACCCAGAACTATTACAACCGCCGAATACAACCTGTTTTCCATTGATATAAGCATAAGACATGTGTGTTTCTTGATTTGTACCTGACCATGCTTGAGCAGTAATAGACGCCCACCCGTCAAAAGGCATACTCCCGTTGTTTGCAATACTCACACCCCTTGTCAAATCAGGCTTTAACCATCTAAAACAGGTCTTTACCCCCCCCCCGCCGACGTTTAAGAAGTTTATATCCGCTTTATTGCTCATGGCTGTAGTGAGTCCGTCCACCTCGCTCATCGGTATTTTAGAGCCCAAATTTAGTGTACTTGTCATTTTTAGATATCCTCCATAAATTAAATCGCACTGTAGTCAATCTCAATTGAGTCGAGTTCTTCCTGAGTTGAAGCAGAGTTAATCGCAGCCTCATACTGTTTATATGTCTTATCAAGAGTGTTCAACTTGTTGAATATCTCAAGATAAAACGCTCCTACCTGCTCGGGTGTAAGCTCGGGAGAAGATGTTTCCTGACCGTCTGTATATGTTCTGAAAGACCCCGCAGGGAGATTTGCCTTTGTAATGCTTACAAGATTCAGAAAACCCGTTGCCATAACATCAACACGCCCTATCGGCGTATTCACTTTCACAACTCCGAAGGATGTAGTCAACGACTCTTTGTTCTCAAGTGCCTGTTTGTTCTTGAGGAGTTTTTTTGCTTTTGCCTGTTCAAACTGCTGCTCAAGATACTCTTCTGTTGTAGTGATGTCTGTTAGCTCTCCGTCTACAACTGCATATTTTGTTGAATCATCATAATATGTCAGATTGTTATAGACCTTGTTATGCCCATTAAAAGCCCAATCAGCATAACACTGCAACTGATTGTCCGTTATTTTTGCATATACTGTCATTATGCTGCCTCCTCTGCTATCTTGTCTGGGATTAAATAAAAAGCGCTCCATTGGTTACTATCTTTTTTAGGGCATTCGATTAAGTAAGTATCACCTTTTCGAACTCTAACAAATACTGAGTTATTTGCTGTTAGATTCCCGACAGTTGCTAGACAAATAGTTAGCCCATTTACTCTGGCGTACATGTTATATGATGAACCTTGTACAGAATATAGGGCTGCTATGTTGACGTAAAACCAGCCATTTTCTTCAAAAGTGCCTGTTGTAGTACCTTGGTTATAATTTATTACAATCTTTTTTCCAAAATCAGGAGTAAGCTTATCACTTATTTTTTCTAAACCTGCCTGTGACAGCTTTGTTAAATCATCGTCAAGAAAACCTGATATCCCTGAAGCTTCTGAGATATCTCCCTCTATCTCCGATATCGGAATTTTAGAACCTAAATTCAAATTACTTGTCATAATGTACTCCTATC
>ERZ1643249.5302-NODE-5302-length-10387-cov-4.781552_pt1 | contig 10387 bp, 6 predicted proteins | sample MGYA00579263_ERZ1643249 | MGnify/ENA primary metagenome ERZ1643249 (study PRJEB29033, sample SAMEA4952264) | chicken gut metagenome | biome: Broiler Chicken; feature: Gastrointestinal Tract; material: Caecum | place: Ireland | collected 2018 | study: Broiler...
GATTTCCGATATTATTCTTTGACTTTAATGGGGATGGCTTTTACTTCGTAGGGAGCCAGTTCAATCGCAACCGCCGCGCCGGACACGCTGTCCAGCCGGATTTCATTTCCTTCCGCAATAACCGTTTTCCCCGGAGCCAGCCCGGCATATTGGAGCGGCAATAAATACTGCACTGCCTGCTCGTTTCCGCAGGGGTTAAAGACGATCAGCAAAGCGGGGGTTTCCGCGCCGGGGCGGGTGTGCAGGACGGCGTCCGGCTGATATCCGTTGGGCTGGGCAATATGGATAAAGTCCCCCAAAAGGGTTTCCCGGTAATCCTTAAAAATCTTGAGCCATTTCTGATAAATCTTCTTGGTGTTTTCCCCAATGTAAGGTTCTTTTGCGTAAATGCTGTTGTCAATGCCGTAACCCAGCATAGCCGCCAGGGAGTGCTCATAGGTAGCGGGATTCTCCTCATCCGCCTCCATGGAATGGCCGTGATAATCCTCCAGGTTAAAGGAAGTCCAAACGCAGCAGGAAGGGGTGTTGTACCGCGCTTCATAAACGCAGGACCGGGTCATGGACACCAGGGGCATCCCGCCGAATTCGTTTTGGTCCTCCTCCCGGTATCCGCCGGGAGTTTCATTGACGCCTAAGAAGATCGCGTTCCAGACTTCCGGTACCGTAATGTATTTGCCCCGGGCCACGATATCCCCGTAAAACTTCTTTTCCCACATCCAGTTCATAAAGTTTACCGAAGCAGGGGTGCGGTGGGCGTGATTTACTTCCTCGCAGACCAAACCGTGTACAGGGCCATCCAAAGCAAGTCCGTCAAATCCGATTTCATCCAGCAGATAAAAGAGCTTTTCCCGGATATAATCGCCCCAGGGGGAATGATAGCACATATTCCCAAAAGAATAGGGATCGTACCGCAGCCCGTCCGGCCCCAGGCACTGCCAGTCCGGATGGTTTTGGCAGACCGCCGTATGTCTCCATGCAATGGTAGCGGAGCAGTAAGGCGTTGTTTTCAAGCCTTTTTGATGGCAGTAATCCACCAGCCGTTTCACATCGGCGTAGCCGCCCGGGAACAAGTCCGGACGAGGGATGTAGTCGCCGGTGTTGGTAAAAATCTGTCCTACGGAAAAGCAAAGCAGTTCAAAGCCGTTTTCCGCGGCAATATCCACCGTCTGATATAATTCTTCCGCAGTTTGGCAGGTGCCCACCGACAATTGCAGGTTTAAGCTCTGGATCCAAGGGGCGATTTCCTTATAAATACGGTGAAGAATAACGCTTTCTTCCTGCCGGTCAACGGACGTGGCCGCCTCATAAAGGTCAAAGGATTCCATGGATTCGCCGGGGGAAAGGATCATGTCCAGCTGGTCCGGGAATTCCATCCGTGTCCAGCCGAAATAATAAAGGTCCTGTTTTTTTACATCGTCGCTCTGGGTGTAGTTGGTGAAAACATCCAGCGGGAAGCTGCGCCCAAAGAAACGCAGCATATCCACCGTCAAATGCTCCACAGTTACATCCCGGCTGCCGGTGTTTTTAACGGACACCCGTTTCTGCAAAAAGGGCATTTTATCGGAAATCTCATAATGAAGGGTCAGCTCAACGGGCGGGACATCGCCGCTGCGGGGTGCCAGGGTAATGTCGGCTGTATCTCCCAGACGGCTTTTTCCAATCTCCACAGATTTTACGACAAAACTGCTGGGGCGGTTCCAAAGGTTGTTGTCCCGGCCGTGCTTTGCAGGCGACGCTTCGTAAGATTTGCCGTCTACTACAATGGCCGCTTCAAAGGGCGCTTCCGATTCAAAGCTGAACATGGGATACCATGTATCGCCGAGTTTCTGCCCGCCCGGGCGGATATGGTAGGTTTTGGTGCAGATGCCGTCGGTAAGGTCAAGGACGCGCCGCATAAATTCATTTTCCAGAACCAGGCGGCTGCCCTCTTTTACAATACTCATAAATTACGCCTGCCTTTCAGTCTTTGCGGAGCGGCACAAATACCGGCTGATCCCGCATAAAGATTTTTACCTGAGGATAAGGCGGTTCCTCCCCGTCAAATACGCACTTAAGCAGCAGCATGCTGATGCCCTGTTCCAGCTTTAAGGGGGAGCCGTCGCCTTCTACGGTGCGGATCAGATGGAAATCCTTATCCCGGATTTCCGCTGTCACTCCGCCGTCGTAGATCAGGTACTGGCCGCAGTCCAAGCGCAGGTCAAAGCGGATGAAATCCTCCCCGGCCCGGAAGGTCAGCTGGCTGAAGCCGCCCCGGTCCCGTTCATCCCCGGCCCGCATCCGGAACACCATTTTCTGTGCCGGATAGGGGTTAAAGGTCATCCAGTCCCCGCCGGAAGGCATCCCCGGCTGGGCCCCTTCGGGGGAGCATTCAAAGGCGGCGATATTCATCCGGTAAACATGGAACCCGCCGGGAACCTCCTCAATATCCCATTCCGTTTTGGGATCCCGGAGCTGTTCTTTTAAGGATTCCGGGATGTCCCCGTACATCCGCATTTTTTCCCAAGCGGAAATAAGGGAGAGGTATTCCTTGGTTTTCCCATGGGCGCGCAGAGCGTCCTTGCCCATGTTAAAGGCAAAACCCGCCCCGTATCCGGCCGCCTTGGAAAGCATCCAGTTGATGTCGTCCGGGGTGGTGGATTCATATTTCCTAGTAGCGCCGCGCAGGGTGTACCATCCCATCATGGGAGGCATTAAGTTGCGGCGGAAATACTCCTGGTTGCTCCGCCGGTAATCAAACATGCCGTTTCGCATATCCGCGTACCAGGGCTCGCCCCAGTTCATGTAGCTGTGCATGTGCCAGTTGTAGTGGGTCAGCCCGCTAGCGTCGCTCATGACCTCCGGCCCCCAGACGTCGTAGGCCTCTTTGACGAATTTGGCCTGGGCGTATTCCTCGTGGCCGGTGTAATCGCAGGCCAGGCCGTCAAAGGACATCCGCTTTAACCCGGTATAGCGGAAGAATTCCCCCAGCCGCCGGCTGAATTCCTGCTGGAGCTTCAAGTCCGGGAATAGGGTCCGGTAATCATAGTCCCACAGGCGGGCCGCGTTTTCTCCGGCCCTGTGTGCGGCGGGAACCGTTCCCCATGCGCCGCGTTGGCAGTCGGAAAGGAATACCTGATCTCCCTCCCGGCGGATGCGTTTGTAGTGGATCAGCTCATCCCCAATGCGGACGGCGTTTAACGTGGAAAGGCGGGTAAAATACTCGTCCTTGGCAATGGCAATTTCCGTATCCGTCTCGCCAATGTCCCCGCAAAGAGTGGTTTCCCCCATTTTCAGCAGGTTGGGATGCGGGATCGGCGTCACATAAGGATCGTTGGTGGTCATGAAGTTGGACAGGGTGTGGACGCCCAGGTCGATCCCCCGGGCTTTGGCCCGTTCTACGGCAGCTTTGACCGTATCGTCGCCGCCTTCCACCTCAAAGTGCCCCCAGTTTTTGAAGAATCCCGGGTGATAAAGGCAGGAGAAGCCGCCCATTTCCGCACAATCCAGGGCTTCGTCCAAGGATTTTTCGTCGAAATCCATAATCAGGTAGGAAGCGTTGGCACGCCGGGCTGTTTTGGCCCATTCCCCGTCTACTAAAGTGTGGGGCAGCCCTTCCGCCAGCTCAATTTCGCTGATAACCGGAAGAATTTCCTCCTCCGGGCAGGAAAACAAAGCGACGGCGGACCCGGCAATCAGGGCCTCCTCCCCTTCCGCCGTCAAAACCAGCGCATCTTTCGCGTAGAAAAAGTCCCGGTAAGCAATCTGGGTGCGGTTCCGGCAATAAGCCTGCAGCGCCGCGCCGTCATGCAAGGGCAGGGCCGCGCAGGCCGAAACCGGCTCCCGCATCCCCTTGCGGTTGATAACCTGCTCCGCCATGGGGTGGCTGGGAACCAATTCTTTTGGGAACCCGCCTACCGTTTTGGGATTCAGAGCCTGGATCCCCACAGCCTGGCCGTCCTTCCGCGCAACACCTAAAATTTCTCCGCATTCGCCAGGGTATTCAGCCAAAAACGGCCCCCAAATAAACGCTTCAACGCTGGGATCGGCGTCCAGGGCGCGGAGCCGGCAGTAACGCTGCCCGGCGCTGATTTCCACCTGCTGGCGGATACCCTCAAAGCAGACCGTAAAAATGCCGTCGCCGGGAATTATCCCCGTTGCGGGAAGCACCCTGCCGTTGCACACAATATGGGCAAAGGGGACCCGCCTGCCGCCGCAGAGACTGCACCGGCCGTCCTCGTAAATTTCCAGTGTTCCCGTTCCAATCTGAAGAATCATTCTTGTTTTCCTCCCATTAAAGGCTGCTTATTTTGTGAGATGGATGACCGTTTTCCCGCGCTTTTCTACCCGGACTTTTTGGTAGCCGTCCCAGGGATTCACCGGCATCGGCTTCTTTTGCTGATAAGATTTTTCCGCAAAAACGGAAACAACTGCGTCATACTGGGTGGGATTTTCCAGTTCCAGCGCCAATTCATCGTTGTTGGCACGGACCGTCCGGGCAATAATATGGTCAAAGCAGAAAATCTTTTCCTGGTCCACCACAACATACACGCCGGGATTTTCCACATAATTGAGCATGATGGAAACTTCACACCAGCAGGCCCCGCCCGGGAATTCCCCAACGTTTTCCCGGCCTTCCCAGTCACTTAACTGCACCCGTTCGCCGGACTGCCCCTCATAGCTGTACATGCCGTATTGCGTACCTCCCCAGGTATTCTGGAAGGGGTTCTCATCCAAACTGACAAACTGGGTGATGCTGTGGGAAATCTCCCGGAACAGCCCCAGGTACTGGGCTTTGCCGGTAGCGCGGTACAGCTCAAACAGGGAAACGCCGGACAAGGTGCAGATACCGGGGGCCGCGTGCTTATTCTGGATACTGGCCCAAACCGCGCCGGCGCTCTTAATTCCCCGCCGGGCAAACTGGGATTTGGCCGGGAACTGGAAATCGTAGGACACGCACCAGCTGGCGGCCAGGTTGGCGCTTGCTTCCGCATAAGGCAGCCAGCGGGCATCCCCCGCCACGTTGTAAAGGGCCATATAGGATTCCAGCAGGCCGAAAGCGGATTCGCTGTCCGGGCACTGGCAGATTTCCCCGGGGCCGCCGTTGGAAAAGCCCTTTTCCAGGTAGTTTTGGAAATAATATTCGCCGGCTTTGCAGGCGGTTTCCAGGAAGGAACCTTCCTTGTAGTACGCCCAGCCCAGGGCCAGCGCCCCGATACCCGTTGCGGCGCTGGAGGTTCCCCGCACCAGTATTTTTTTGCTGGAAACATCCACAAACTGCCCGAACTGGCCATTCACTTCAAAAAGATCCCGCAGGGTTTCCAAAGAGACCCGCAGCTTTTTCCGCCATTCCTCCGGGATTTCCGTCCCTTCCTTTTCAAACAAGAGGAACTGCTTTAAGACAAAGTAAACCGCGTCGGTAAATTTCCGCAGCAGGAGGATATTTTTGTCCCCCTCCGGGTCGATGGAATCCCCGTAGGGCCGGCCGTTGTAATAAATGCCGTACATAAGCCCGCTTCCCATCCAGATTTCCCGGAACAGGAATTCCAGCGTCTGCCAGCTGCGGTGTTTGGAAAGATGGGTTCCCGCCAGGAAACAGGGGTAGGTGCTCATGCCCCCGCCCACCCAGCCGGTCTGCCACTGGCTGCAAATGCTGCTGTCGGCGTTGGAGGAGCGGTAAAACCGTTCCGTACAGACCCAGTTGTGGATGTTGTACTTGTTTTCCACCGCCTGGAAGGCCTTGGAAAAGGGGACGACGTTTACCGGTTCATCCGGCCCGTTAAATTCCTTCCGAAGATCCATAAACTGCGCCAGGTATTCCGTAACCGACTGGCAGGGCTGTTCATACAGCCGGAACCGGATGGTTACGGATTCCCCGGCCAGCATATCGGCCCCTTTATCGTCGCTTTGGCAGTCGGAATGCATAAAATGGTAGATTTTGCTCCGGTATCCCGGAACCACCAAAGCAAATTCGGCGGTGTCTCCCACTTCCTCCACCCGGATGCTGTTGTCCTGTTCCGGGAAAGACCGCTGGGTAAACAGGAAGAAAAACGCCCGCTTATTTTTGGGGGAGAAATATCCAAACAGGGGCTTGCTCAAATCCCCGGCCATCAGTTCAATTTTGGATTCGCCGTCTTTGGAAAGCCGGGGCACGTCCGTAATGACCGGCTCCGGGTCCGGCACATCGTCCACGTTGCCCACGGCGATGGGCGGGTATTCCAAAGGCAGGCTTTTGAACCGGTTCCCGTTGTACATGCCGGCCGGCGCAAAGACGTAGTTTTCCCTGGTCCAGCCCTCTTTGACTTCGGAAACCGTGATTACCACGTTCCCGGCGGGCTGTTTTGCCGTAACCTTCAGGGTGTATTCCCAGCCGCTTTTTAAAGGGACGCGGGACAGGCTGACAGCCCAATTGCCCAGGTCTTCCGTTCCTTCCCGCAAATCCCAGGCGCATTCCAACCGGTTTTCTTTTTGAATATGAAGTTTCATGGTGTTTTCCTCTTGGCAAAAAGCGATGTTCCCGCCGTTATACCTATGGGCAGGGACATCGCTTTGCCTGCAATTCATTGCAAAAGTTTATTATTTAAGGATTTTTAGAAAGATTATTCCAAAGTAGCCAGTTTTTCTTTTGCGGCATCCCACTCGCTGTATACCCAGTCAATAATATCCTGGGCGCCGGCGTCTTTGATCTGCTGCATGCAGTCTGCTTTCTCTTTTTCAAATTCTTCGTCCGTATCAGACATGATCATCTTGGGGAAGGCTTTAATCATAATATCGGTGACCTGGGTAGCAACCCGGTTAATTTCATCTGGGACAGTGGACATCAGAGAACCGGTATCGCCAACCCACCAGACAACCTTATAGCCTTCGCGTTCTTCCTCCATGACCTTGCCCACCTGGCCGGGATACTCCACGTTATAAAGCTCGCAGTAATGCTCGTCAAGAGCGGTGTTGTTGGCTTTCAGCATGGAGGGCATCTGGCTCAGGTCCACAGGGTAGCCGTCGGAGGCGGGAACCATATTGTCAATGCCAATCCAGTTGCCGAACTTATTCAGGCCGTTTGCCTTGTCCCATTCGGTATTGCCCCGGTTGTCCAGGGTTTCCTGGGTGTAGGCGGGAACGCCGTCGGCGTCATATTCCCAGTGCACGCCTTCGATGCCGCTGTAGCAAAGGCGGGCGCCTTCTTCCGAATACAGGTAATCCAAGAATTTCATGGCGTCTTCGGCGTGTTCCGTAGTAGAGGTAATGGCAGTGGCGAAGCCCCATCCGTACTGGGATGTGCCGCCGGCGTAAGCGTAAGGGAAGGCTTCCAAAACCGGCTCAAAGCCGGCTTCCGGGCCAACGCTTTCGCCTAAAACCGTATTATAGTTGTTCCAGCTGTTTTCGGTGTAGAAGGCCTGGCTGTTGGAAATCTTTTCCGTCACGTTTTCGCCCTTCTGGGTGAAGGTTTCCGGGTCCAGAATGCCCAGCTGCCACGCTTTGTTGTAATAGCGGGCGGCTCCCCACAGGACATAATCTTCTTCCAGCATGTTGTGCAGATTGTCCTCGGTGTCGCGGCTAACCATATAGGCAGGACCCACTGCTTCAAAGCCGTTGTAGTAGGAGTACATGGTGGCGTAGCTCCACATGCCGGCGGTAACTTCCAGGGACATGGCGTAGGTCTTGCGGCCCAGGTCGTTAGTGGGATGGGCGTCCTGCATCTGTTTCAGGACGTTTAAGAGGTCGTCCTCATTATTGATTTCCGGGCTGCCCAGTTCTTCGTAGTAATCCCAGCGGATGTAAGGCGCAACGCCGTAGTTGTAGGGGACGGAGTCATACACTACATCCATGTCCGGGGCCTGGTGGGACTGAAGGAAATAAACATGGTTTTGTCCATAGCTGGCGTATTCCTTCAGATAATCTATAGCATGCCCCATGGTTTTCTGGATGTTAGGGCCATGCTCCGCAATCAGATCGTCCAGAGGCTGGATCAGGCCGCCTTCAATCAGGGTTTGACGGTCGACAGAAGGTACTTCCAGAATATCCGCTTCCATATCGCCGGAAGCCATGAGAACCTGCCATTTTTCCGTGGGGACATAGTTGTGCTGGACCATGATGCCGGTCTGCTTGGCAAGCTCCTGAATAACAAGGGAGGTATCCTCTTCATTGATGGCGGAACCGGAGGAGAGCCAGATCAGGTCCACATAATCGCCGTCGCCGGAGGTTTCTCCGCCGGAATTTTCCGCAGTGGTTTCGCTGCCGTCAGCCGGGGCGCTGCTTTCCGTATCGCCGCCGCAGGAGCCGAGGACGCCCGCCATCATAGCCGCCGCCATGCAAAACGCCAATACCTTACGGGTTTTCAGGTTTTTCATACAAACACAATCCTTTCTGATATAAAAGTCTATAGAAGGAGCCCCTTGGGCATCCGGGGAACAAATTAACCTTTGACTGCGCCGATCATCAGGCCTTTTACAAAGTAACGCTGCATGAAGGGATATACGCAGAGGATGGGGAGGATAACCACCATGGTGATTGCCAGTTTGACGGATTCGGGGGTCAGCTGCTGCATAACCATGGTGTTCAGGTTGCCGCCGCCCTGCTGAAGCTGCTTGGTAAGGGCGGTTGCTTCGTTCAGGTACTGGTACAGCAGGTACTGGACGCAGTAGAGCTTGGGGTTGCTGACATAGAGCATGCTGTCAAACCAGGAGCCCCAGTGCGCTACCGCCGAGAAAACGGCGATGGTAGCCAGGATGGGCATGGCAACGGGGACGATGATTTTAAAGAAGATAGTGAAGTGGCCCGCGCCGTCGATTTCCGCCGATTCCTGAAGGGATTTGGAAACGCTTTCCAGATAGGTTTTGATCAAAATAACGTTGTAAGCGCCGAACATACTGGGGATGATATACACCCAGAAGGTGTTAATCAGGTGGATTTCTTTCATCAGCAGGTAGACGGGAATCATGCCGCCGCCTACATACATGGTGATAATCATCATGCGGTAGATAACCTTCCGGAAGGGCATGGAGTCCTGGGTCATCAGGTAGGCGAAGAACCCGCATGCCACCACAGTGGCCACCGTTCCGATTACGGTGCGGAGGATGGACACCACAAAGGCGTTCAGAATCGCATTAAGCTGGAACAAGGACTGGTAACCTACCAGGGAGAAGCCTCTGGGATACAGGGTAACGCCTCTCTGGGCCATGATCGGGTCGCTGATAGAATAAATGAACACATAATAAATGGGGTAAATGCACATTAGGCTGAACAGCCCGGTGAGGACATAAATGATCACGTTGAAAATAATATCGCCTTTGGTCTTTTTTTGTACCGCGCTCATGAGTTTTTCCTCCTGTTAATTGGTTATACAATGCTGGTTCCACGGATTTTTTTCGCCAGCGCATTCACGCCGAACAGCATTCCGATACTGATGGCGGATTTCAGAATACCGATTGCGGTACCGAAGGAATAGTCAGCCTGCAATAAGCCGATCCGGTAAATGAAGTAGTCCAGAACTTCGATCTTTTCCGCTACCAGAGGATTGTAGAATACCAGGTACTGGTCCAAGCCGCTGGAAAGGAAATTACATACGGAAAGAAGAAGAAGCACGATGAAGGTTTCGCTGACGCTTGGGACGGTGATGTGCCAGATTCTCTGGAAGCGGTTGGCGCCGTCCACAGTAGCCGCGTCATAAAGCTCGGTGTCAATGCCGGTGATGGCCGCGAAGTAAACGATAGAACTCCACCCAAGGCCTTTCCAGATACCCAGGGCGCACTGGAAGTACCAGACAATATCGGGATTGGACAGGACGTTTACAGGCTGATCGGAAATTCCCAAAGTGGTAAAAGCGGTATTGACCGCGCCGTAAGTGGAAAACATGGCGAAGGCCAGAGAAAATACGATAACCCAGCTGATGAAGTTGGGAATGGTGGTGACCGTTTGCACAAACCGCTGGAACTTCCGGCTGGGAAGCTCCGTCAGCAGAATCGCGAAGACAACCGGCAGCGGCGAAGTAATGAACCCCAGCCCAAACATCACTAAGGTATTTTTCAGGGCATTGCCGATGTCGGCGCCAAATTCGAAGATGTACATGAAGTTATCCAGCCCTACGAAAGGGGTCTGGCCAAAAGGAATGCCGGGCTTATAGTCCATAAAAGCCAAGGCCCATCCTGCCAGCGGGATATAGCAGAAGATAATCATATATATAACAAAAGGGACTGCAAGAAGCAGCAGGGTTAGTTTCCTACCCGTTATTTTCTTTCTTTTTTTAGTGGCAGTCGTAGTCATTCAAAATCTCCCTTGTATTATAGAGTAGTAGTTATTAGAGCCCCTCTCCAAGGGCTGTGTGCTACACTGTAAGGGATGCTGTGGATTGGTGTAAATCTCCTACCACAAGATGGTTCAAGAAAGGTTCCAACCACAGCCCCTTACAATTTTG